>Ga0055584_100003444_pt1 | contig 15634 bp, 12 predicted proteins | sample OSDHelmetaG_FD_58716 | JGI IMG/M metagenome (GOLD analysis project Ga0055584, IMG submission 58716) | Pelagic marine sediment microbial communities from the LTER site Helgoland, North Sea, for post-phytoplankton bloom and carbon turnover... | ecosystem: Environmental > Aquatic > Marine >... | reverse complement strand
CCCAAGCCAGCGCCACCAGAGAAAGCTCATGGGGGCAATAACGGCAAGGTAAATTGCCGACCAACACAGCCCCATGAGCGAGGTACTCAACAGCGAGATACGGCCCAACAGCGCCCCCGTCAGAATGGGGGGGATTTGATAAGGGTAGAGCATCACGTATTGCCCCACCGTATGGGCCATTAAAACCGTGAGGATGGGCCATCCGGCAGCAGCTGCAATCTCGTTGGCCATTGGTGTTAAAATTGGCGGCACCCCGGCGGTGGTCGTCACTGCCGCTATGGCGCTATAGACTGCGATCATTGTCGCAAAGTTTTTACCATCGGCTCCCGGCTCAAAACCTGTGACGGAAAACAATGTCGTGCTGATTAAAGATGCAAGCCCGCTCTCGGCAATAATCGCGCCCAAGCTGATGATACCGACGGTAAATATCCACGGCGTATAGTCGCAATCCTTCGCCATGGCCTCTGCATCAATGGCACCGATATGCGGCAGCACACAAATGATCGCCCCGGAAAGACCGACCCAGGCGGGGGAAACCCCGTGTAAGAAATCCGTTGTCCACAGCAGCAAAACCGCGCCTAGAATTACAGCCAGCCGCTGTTCTTCCGCAGTCCAAGGCCGTGAGCCCGCCATAGGCGCAGCAACATGATCCACACGATCCTTAAACAAGATCAGCGATAGACCAATTATTGTCAGTAGACTCAACACACCGGTCACAGGAAAATGGAGCAGCATGTAAGGCGCAAACTGCAGCACTACCCCGAAAAGACTCTCGGCAGCGCCCGCCATAATGACTGTCGGTATACCTGCGGGCAGGATCGAATAACCAGACAGTACCGTGCTGAACACCGCCGCCATAATCAGGCCGGTACGCCCTCGCCTGCCCTCCGATAATCCAAGTGCATCCGCTAACGCAATCACAAGCGGAACAAGGATCGCGCAACGGCCCATCGAAGACGGCATCACAAAGCAAAACACAAACCCAGCGAGCACCGTCCCTGCGATAGCACCTGCATAGGTGCGACCAAACCGCCGCAACAACACCCCTGCCAATCGATCACCAAGCCCCGTGCGATGAATGGCCAATCCGAAAATAATACCGGTGAATGTGAGCCACGCCGCCCCAGCGCTGAACCCAGAGAAAGTGACGGACGCCGGCGCCAAGTCAAACAGCATAACCACGAGAAAAAGTATGATGGCGGGAAGCGCCGGTGAAACGACACCGGTCACCCAAAGGGAAACGACGATTACAGTAAGCCCAAACACACGCGTACTGGTCAGATCCAATCCATCCAGCGGCCCCACTAGAAAAAGAACAACGCCAACACCAATAGAAAGCGCGGCTGCATGTTTGGCCAACGATGTCATTGTTACCGTCGCCATACAGTTGAGCTTCTTCTAATCCACCAATTCCGGAAACGCTTGCGGCCAAGCTCCGGGCATCGAGCGTTCATATTGCGGCGGATAGGGAATATCGACGCCCAGTTCGTGTGCGGCCCGCCATGGCCAACGCGGCTCATAAAGCAGCCCCCGAGCCAACGCGACCATATCTGCTTTGCCGCTCTCAATGATCTTATTCGCGAATTTCGGGTCGCGGATCATGCCCACCGCCATGACAGGTACGGACGTTTCTCGTTTGACCGCTTCCGCTCCCGGCATTTGATAGCCGGGCTGGAGATCAATCTGTTGATCGAATGACACGCCGCCACCGGAGCAAGTGACATAGTCGCAACCGCGCGCCTGAAGTGCTTTGCTAAGCACGACAGAGTCTTCTATTTGCCAACCTGCTTCTGCGAAGTCGGTCGCGGAAAGCCGAACACCGAGCGGTTTATCGTCAGGCCAGACTTTACGCACCGCATCGAAAAGGGATAGCGGATAACGCATACGATTCTCTAAATCACCGCCGAACTCATCTTCTCGCTTATTGGCGATGGGCGACAGAAATTCATGTATCAAATACCCATGGGCGTAATGCAGCTCCATGAGATCGTACCCCAAACGAACGGCACGCTCTGTGGATGTCACGAAAGATGCTTGAATGCGTGCCATTTCATCTTGGCTTAATGCATGCGGTTTCGGCCAATTTTCGGCCATGGGCACCGCCGACGGCGCCTCGGTCACCCAGCTTCTGTCGTCATCTTCAGCGATCGGCCCGCGACCTTCCCAAGGTCGCTCCGCCGATCCTTTGCGACCCGCGTGGGCAAGTTGAATGCCAATAGGTATGTCACTAATTTCCCGGCAAAATTTCAACACTCGCGATAAGGCCGTTTCATTTCCATCCGAGTAGAGCCCTAAGCAACCAGGGCTAATACGCCCTGCTGGCTCCACCGCTGTTGCCTCGTTGATTAACAAGCCCGCGCCTGAAAGTGAGAAGTTTCCGAGATGCATCAAATGCCAATCTGTAGCGCTACCCTCGTTGGCGCTGTATTGGCACATGGGTGAAACCGCGATGCGATTTGCAAGCGTTAGTCCACGCAATTGCAACGGTTCGAATAAAGCAGCACTCATCGATCTACTCCGTGGTAGAGCCGGATTGGCTTTCAATAATGTTATCTTCTTCTAATTGGTCCAGCGTCTCAGGCGTATAGCCAAGCGCGTCCAATATTTCCCGTGTATGTTCACCCACTTCCGGTGGCTGTGTCCGCAGCCCCAAATCGTGATCGCCTATTTCAATAGGCAGTCTCGGTAATTTCACGGTTCGCCCATCTGGCAATCGGGTTTCTAACATGCGGCCATTCGCATTCAATTGCGGATCATCAAACAAATCTTTGGTTTCCGCGACCGGGGCGAAGGGAATGTTAATTTCCTCGCAAATCGCCAACACTTCCGATTTTGTGTGCGCGCGTATCATATCGCGCACCATCGGCTTCAAACGTTCTTGGGCAGCAACACGGTCCTCGTTGGTTTGAAATTCCGGATCCGCCAACCAATCAGAACGACCAAACTTTTCACAGAAACGCTGCCAATGATTATCGCTGGTGATGCCGATAAAAACTTGCTCTCCATCGGACGTTTCCATCACCTCGTAAACGGCCCACGCGCTCCAACGCACTGGCATCGGCGGCACTTCTTTCTGCTGGATTGCCTCACCGGACATGTGTGTACCCATGAGATGAGCGACATTCTCGAAGAGAGCACTTTTCACCAACTGGCCTTTACCCGTCCGGTCGCGCTCACGCAGCGCCGCCAGAATGCCGACGACACCGAACGTACCGCCCATAATGTCGATAACCGACGCACCAGCGCGGAGCGGACGTCCTGGTGGCCCCGTCATATAAGCAAGGCCCCCCATGAACTGAACCACTTCATCCAGCGCTTGGCGCTTCTCATAAGGGCCACTCAGAAATCCCTTCAACGAGCAATAGACCAGTCCCGGATTCATCTTCGAAACTGCTTCGTAACCGCACCCCAACCGATTCATAGTTCCCGGCGCAAAATTTTCCGTCAGCACATCGGCTTCGGCGATAAGCTTGAGGGCAATTTCCAGGCCTTTAGGGTCTTTGAGATTCAGCGCGATGCTGCGTCGATTACGGTTAAAGGATGAAAAGAAGCCAGCAGCAAAGCCCGACAATTTTCTCGTTTTATCCCCACCAGGTGCAGGCTCCACCTTGATGACATCCGCGCCTAAATCCGCCAAGACCACCCCACAGGAGGGACCCATAATGATTTGGCAAAACTCCACCACTTTAAGCCCCGCCAATGGCAGTGGTTGATCTTGATCGCGGGACATGAAGTCCTCCCCAATTCGACTTTTATGAGGGCAATGCGCCTTCGGACCGCATCATGTCAAGAGCACCCCTTACGGCATCGGCGGTCATATCCGCATCTTCTTCCGTATGAACCGCAGACACTTTGCCAGCCAATTTGCCGTTGATATCGATACCATTGACCATAAGACCGAGGCGGAATTTCGTCACGGTCTCCGCGTTCTTTTTAAAGAAGTCACATTTCCGGCTCATAAACTCGAAGTTCAGCGGATCGATATCCACATTGTCCGGGTTGGTGAAGAAATGTAGTTCAGAAAACTGACCGTAAACTGCCCACTTCACGCCCTCGTCGGCGAAAACTTGATTTACCTTAGCGCGAATGCTGATAGCGGTATCGATAGCGTCCCGGGTCGGTGTTTCGTCTCGAACCATGGTCAGTGTCGCAACGCCGGCCGCAGAAGAAAGCGGATTAGCATTGAACGTGCCTTGATGGCCAACTTTCTCAAACCCCTTCGATGCCGCGACTTCAAAGTCCAAATGGTCGAGCAGGTATTTACTGCCGCAAATCGCCCCGCCGGGCAGTCCACCCGCAACGATTTTCGCTAAGCTGGCAATATCCGGAACGACATTATGGAATTCCTGTGCGCCTCCCCGTGACGCGCGAAAACCTGACACCACCTCATCGAAAATTAGGATGATGTCGCGTTTTGCGGTGATCTCTCGCAATGCCTGGAGAAATTCACGTGTTACAGGGGTCTGCCCGAAGCCTGAGCCTGTCGGCTCGATGATCACCGCGCCAATGTCATCATTCGCTTCAATGATGCGCCGCGTCTCATCAATATCGTCTGGCGGTGCCATCACGACTTTGTCGGCAATGCCGTCAAGCACACCTGGTGTGGGGGATCCATCGAAATGATCTGAAACACCGAATGCCACATGATCGTGCCAGCCGTGAAAATGACCTTTGAAACGCAGAAGTGTATCGCGTCCCGTATGAGCCCGTGCCAGCCGTAACGCCATCAAATTGGCTTCTGTGCCGGACGATACAAACCGCACTTCTTCAGCGCAGGGCAAGAGGTCCTTCACCAACCCGCCCCACTCGATTTCGCCTCGATGGCCCGATCCGTAGTGGGTGCCCTTATCGATTTGCGCGTGACAGGCCGCCGTTACGGACGGATGGTTATGCCCTAACAACAGCGCCCCATGGCCACCGAAATAATCCACATATTCGTTGCCGTCCACGTCCCATTTCCGCGATCCTTGCGCGCGGTCCACGTAAAGCCCGTAAGGTCGCAAACGTCGGGAATCATGGGTCAGCCCGCTTGGAAAATGCTCATTGGCTTCCTTGGCACAAGCCGCAGACTCAGGCGTCTTCTCTCGGTAGGCCGCTACGATTTTGGAATTGGTTAGAAAATCATCGGGCATGGCCCTATCCTCCTCGAATAAGCGCCGCAAATGTCATCCTTAACGGAATTTATGGCTTAGCCGCGCCGCTTGGTTTGGTTTTCGCTATTAATTCTTGCACTAGTTCTACGCCGCCGGGCGCAGCTTGGACACCGTTATCCGTGGCATCTTGAAATAATTTCAAAGCACGCTTCAGATCCTTTGAAACCCCCTGTCCGCGCGCATACAAGACACCCAAATTATACTGCCCTATCCCGTGTTCCTGTGCCGCCGCTTTCTCATACCAACTGGCCGCCTTACTGGCGTTTTCCTCAACGCCGTCGCCATGTTCTAACATATGGCCATAATTTACCTGAGCATCCGGATCACCTAATTTAGCCGCTTTTTCATACCATTCAGCCGCTTTCGATGGATCCGCCTCCACGCCCGACCCGTTCTCGAAAACGAGGCCTAGATTAAAGAGGCCAGGTGCGTAGCCCTTCGCTCCGGCCTTGGAAAACGCTTCAATCGCCTCGCTAAATTTTCCTTGATCGTATGCGGATACACCTTCTTCATTGAATTTGAGAGGTGCGTTCTTGGCTTGCTTCAACACATTTAACAACTTTTTCGCATCCGCCGCGCGCTGACCGTTGGGGAAGTCCAACAGAAAAGCTTCCAATGTATCGATCGACCCATCCGCGCCGGCCTCTTTCCAGGCTTTCTCTTCCGGATTGGCGTTCTTCGCAGCTTGAAGGCGCTTTAAATTTAAAGCCACCGCCTCGGCTTGTTTGACATACGCACCGTTAGGGAAATTCCGCAGATAATCTTCATAGCCGGCAATAGAGTTTTGCGAGATAGCTTTCTTCCAAGCTAGATTATCGCGCGCCTTTTCCTGCACAAGAAGCGACTTCTTCTCGCTCTGCTTACCAGCTTTTTTCGGATCCTTATCTTTACCAGCCGCCGCTTCGGCCTGCTTTTTCTTGGTTCGCTGGATGACAGTGCGCGCCGCCTCCAGATAGCGTCCATCCGGCTTTTCGCTAATATACTGCTCAAACCCGGCAATTGTCCGCTTTTCAAGAGCTCCTTCCCAAGCTCTGTCATCTTGCCACTTCAGATAATACCAATAACCGAAGTACCCACCAGCGCCGAGCAGCAGGAGCAGAATAAGTATTTTTAGAAAACAACCAAACTTACTTTTCTTCGGCTTGTCGTCCTGATCGTACAATGTATGCGCCCGGTGTTGGTAAAAGGAGGTCGTGCAAATTCCCTGTGGGAATTTAGTGACCGGGCATAACGAGTGTCAAATCGCTTCCAATTGCAATCGCAACACGCGTTAATCTTTTTTCACAGCCGCACCCGCTCGATAGGCCGCCGCCAACGAAATCAGCGCGCGCGCACGCCACCAAGGTTCACCCAGTTTCTCGGTCAATGCGCGGGCTTTTTCAATTAACGCCAGCACTTCGTCAGCCGAAATCTTGCCCGCAACGACACGGCTGGCATGCAAATAGATCAAGCAACGTTGGAACAAATTAGATACTAACTCCGTATCAGCGATCGCCTCCTCCAAAGAGACAGCGTCGTCGCCTCCACCCACAAATCCCCATTTTTTCTTTATTTTCAAACCCTTACGGTTTATTGTTTTTACAACCTCGAAAGCGTCTCGGTTCAACCCCACCCGCAGCGCCTGATCGATAAAATGTGCTCTCGTGTAGTCGGACGCATAACTCCGATCGAGAAATTCCAAAAACTTCGCCGACCGCACAACCAGTTGTTTTGCGCCATCCAAATCGCCCGCGAACTGCCGCACCTGGGCAAAATTATTCATCGCAACCACCAAACTACGAATGCGATAAGGAGACTTCTTCTTCTCACTTTCATCCTGTACGGCGCTATCGTCGGTAAAAATTGGCGCCGTCGGCAAAATCAACCTTTTGCGCGTATCCGCGTTTTTGATTCTCTTCAAGGCGCGCTCTGCATTCTCGCCGTCGCCCAACGTTGCGTAGGCTGTCGCAACCATTCCCCATTCCGCATCAGCCTGTGTTTCCCCTTCAAGAGGCCGCATACGCTCCTCCACATGAGGCATCATCGCCCCTGCCACATCTTGCAGTCCTGCCCGACCCAACAACCGGCAGACCTCAGTGACCATGCTGACGAAGTTACTTGTGTTCTTTTCGTCCTCCAAAACCTCAAGCATATCCGCCAGTAAGATATCGCCGGCCTTACGCTCACCATTCGAAAAACGAATAAGCGCCAGTGATGCGAACGCTTTCGCTTTGTTCCGTACATCGGGAATAGCGTAAGCAACTTCAGTCGCAGATGCCATGTGCCCAACCCGCGCTAATCCCACCGCCATCTCGCGCAACGACACCAAAATCAAGCGCGGGTCACTGATTTTACTTATCACCTCGCGACCAACTTTTTCCGCCCCAAGACTAGCGATTACCCGTACCGCATCCCGCAAAGCCCAATCGCGGTAATCTGATCGCCCTATCTTCGCGATTTCATCCAGAGCTTTTGCGATGGAGCATTCAGTCATCGTTTGCGGCGTACATTTAGTGACGTACTCAATATCTGCACTACCGCTCGACCAACGGTCACTATTTCGCACTAAATCCTGCGTTTCACGGTTTCGCGTCAATGCGGAGCGGGCCCGGATCACTTGATCTTTACGGGATTTTTCAAGCAACCTTTGGATTCGTACCGCATTAGTCACTGAACTTAGATTGAGAATACCGTCCGGGCTCAGACCACCTTGACCAATCCGACCGAATTTCACCTCGAAACGGCGTATGGCTTTTTCAGTCGCTGCATTGAGACGGCCGTTAACCGCGCCGCGATAAAGACCCAAATCGAGTAACGCACGCTGGATCTCCAGCACCTGTTTCGACCAAGGAATATCGGTTTCCGGCTGCTTCTCTACCGGATTGGATTGTTCTATCGCAGCCAAACTCATCGGTTCGGCCGCGGTCACCACCGGCAATCCGACCACAAATATCACCACCCGCACGACGCCCGCCATCACCGGTGCCCCGAAAGTTAGATATTTAAAGCGCGATGCTGGTTTCAACATCTCAGATGATCCGCCCCGTATGTTGCGCCCCATACCTGAGAGAGAAACTCCTATTGCTTCGCCCGGTAGAACAACCGACCAAAGTTACCGAGCGACAAAGAATGGGCATTGATCCATTGAATCCACCCTTTTTTCCACCATCTTGAACGGTATCGGCGGACAAACTTTTAACCTTGGCCTCATCGACTACTTTGAAACCACGCATGCCAATCTTCTGGCCGTCCGGCAACGTCAAATCTGCCGTGCGTGGAATAAGGAGGTCATGAGCCTTCAAAGCCGCAACGAACTCGCGGGTCTTATTTTGTTCGCGCGCATATGCGGAGCAAAACCGCGCAACATTTTGCATAAGTTGGCTAGGTTTTCCGTCGTTAAACAACGGACGATCCGATTTCGCTTCGATTAAAGAGGATTCACCATCGACGCAGAGCGCTATTTCGTCACCGTCTTTCTCGTTTAACAAAATAAACGGATAACGCCGAACAAAGGCGGGTATGTAACATCCCTCACCCCAGACACCATCTTCATCAACGAACAAATTCTCTTTCGCTCTCACACCAAGCACAATGAGCGGCATCGCATCGTCGTCCGAATTGAAAATAACCGGATAATGACGCGCAGCAGGCCCAAACTCGACACCATTCACAGGCATTGAGTTGGCGAATTTAGCGAATTCGAAAGAAATAACCGATGAGAGCCCAACGCCTGCATGCTCCGCAGCGTCTAGCCGTTCAACCGATTGATAGAAAAGGAATGATGCCGTGCGAGCAGGATCTTTCGATTGGGTGCGATTCCGCTTCGGCGCCGCTTTGGCCGCAGCACGTTTAGGAGTCGCAGTTGCTTTCGCCGGCACCTTATTAGCAGCAGCTTTCTTGGCAGGCGCTGCTTTCGCAGACGACTTCGCTGCGGTCTTTTTTACCGGCGGAGCCTTTGCGTCACTTGCCTTTTTACTTTTAGACGCCGTGGTTTCTTTTGCTGCCCCTAATACAGAACGCGACCCTTTCTTGGCCGTACGGGACTTCTTCTGCGCTGCCTTGGCCATATTACTTAACTCTTCCCAAGTATTGACACCGTAAATCCACCCCGATGTCGTAAGGTGCCCCTACTCCACTCTTGTTACTTACAGTAATTCCCACTAATTACTTACAGTAATTCCCACTAAACGGCAAGCAATACTCTAAGAAAGAAACAACAACAAACATACTGTAACTTTCTACTATTTATTCTAAATTTTAATCAGCGAACTTTTTTTCATTCATTTTATGAATATGTATCAATTGTTTATGGGAGAACCTTGGCTTTTTTGCTCACGCGAGCACGTGCATATCCTCAAAAAAATTGCGTTTGGCGTACAAACTGTTGGTCCGGGTCCCTGTTTTTTCATTTCAGTTAAGATACGGAATTGAACCCCCTTTGTTCAACAGGCTAAATGGGGACATCATTAACTAGGTCAAACATAAAATCATGAACCGGAAAGACGCGGAACTACTCGAAACGGAATTGGTCTATGACGGCTTTTTTAAGATGAGGCGCTATAAATTTCGCCACCGATTGTTTGAAGGCGGCTGGAACCAACCGGTTATCCGTGAGGTGTTCGAGAGAGACGAGTGTGTCTCCGTCCTTCCCTATGACGCTAAGCGCAACCGTGTCGTCCTGATTGAACAGTTTCGTCCCGGGCCAATGGCTGCAGGCGACGACAATCCTTGGATCGTCGAAATTATCGCCGGTATCGTAGAGGAAAACGAACGCTTAGAAGATGTCGCCCGACGCGAAGCCATGGAAGAAGCCGGTTGCACGATCGATCACCTCATTCCCATATCCAGCCACTTTGTCAGTCCGGGTGGGTCAACCGAGAAAATGCATATATATTGCGGTCTAACCGACAGTGACGGTATTGGTGGTATTCATGGGCTTGCAGCAGAAGGCGAGGACATCCGCGTTTTTTCTGAACCGTTGGATAATGCTCTTGCCAGGATAAACGACGACACGCTGCGGAATTCGTTCACGATCATTGCGTTACAATGGTTAGCACTGAACCGAGACCGCATAGCCGCTTGACCCGCATCGCGCGTCTCTATTTGATGAGGCGCAACAAATATAAGAACGAAATGGAGCGGATATTTAATGGACATCCGAGACGGTTTCAGCGCGGCGGTGGGTAATACGCCGCTCATAAAGCTACAACGTGTTTCCGAAGAAACCGGCTGTACGATCCTAGGCAAGGCGGAGTTTCTCAATCCGGGGAGTTCGGTAAAGGATCGTGCCGCACTGGCGATCATTGAAGACGCGGAACAGGCGGGCCTGTTGTGTCCCGGAGGATTTGTCGTTGAAGGTACCGCCGGCAATACCGGCATCGGATTAGCGTTGGTGGGAAATGCCCGAGGCTACCGCACAGTCATTATTATTCCCGAGACACAAAGCCAAGAAAAGAAGGACATGCTGCGGCTTTGCGGCGCGGAACTCATTGAAGTGCCCGCTGTTCCCTACAAAGACCCAAACAATTACGTTCACGTCTCGCAGCGAAAAGCAGAAGAACTGGCCAAATCCGAACCCACTGGCGCTATTTGGGCGAACCAGTTCGATAATATTGCGAACCGCGAAGGACACCGGCTCACAACTGGCCCGGAAATTTGGGATCAAACCGACGGGACGGTCGACGGTTTCGTTTGCGCGGTTGGAACCGGTGGCACTCTTGCTGGGGTCGCGGCTGCGCTCCGAAACCGAAAGCACGACGTGAAAATTGGTATCGCCGACCCCGAAGGGGCGGCACTTTTTAATTACTACGCAAACGGTGAGCTGAAATCCGAAGGGACATCAATTTCCGAAGGGATAGGTCAAGGCCGCATCACAAAAAACTTAGAAGGATTAGAGATAGATTGTCCTTATCAAATTTCAGACAGCGAAGCGCTTCCTTACATTTTCGACCTGCTAAAAGAGGAAGGGCTTTGTCTGGGGGGCTCTAGCGGTATCAACGTTGCCGGCGCGGTCCGTATGGCCAAGGATTTGGGCCCGGGTCATACGATTGTAACGGTTCTTTGTGATTACGGTACCCGCTACAGTTCCAAGCTTTTCAATCCCGCCTTCCTACGCGAGAAGGATTTACCGGTTCCGGAATGGTTAGAATGAGCTATGCCTATCCCGATGCGCTTGTCAGTACCGACTGGCTGGCTGACAATCTAGAGGCGGTTCGCGTCCTAGACGGGACCTATTTCCTACCGAATGTTCCCCGTGACGCCCGCGCCGAGTTTCAGGCCGAGCACATTCCCGGCGCCGCGTTTTTCGATATTGATGACATAAAGGACCCGAACAATTCGCTGCCACATATGCTGCCGGCGCCGGAAATCTTTTCCTCCAAAATTCGAGAATTGGGCATCAGCAATACTGATCGCATCATCGTTTATGACCGCATGGGATTCTTCTCCGCGCCACGGGTTTGGTGGACCTTTCGTGTCTTTGGCCATGAAAACGTCGCCATCCTAAATGGTGGCCTGCAAAAATGGCTTGCCGAAGGCAGGCCCACCGCGAATTCAGAGACCGTCTGGCAACCGAGCCACTTTTCGGCTGATTTCAATGTGGCGTTGGTCAGAAATGCCGAGCAGGTTATGGGAAATCTACAGGCCAAGGGTGAACACGTTGTGGACGGGCGACCGTCTGACCGTTTCGAGGGCGCCGCTCCTGAACCAAGAGAGGGTTTGGCCAGCGGCCATATCCCGGGCTCTATTAACATTATGCCCAGCCAGTTTGTTGCAGCCGATAGCCATACTTTATTGCCCAGTGACGCTATTGCCGAACAATTTACCCGTGCAGGTATCACACCGGATGCGCCGATGCTGACGACCTGCGGTTCTGGTGTCGCCGCGTCAGCCATCACATTGGCCCGCTATCTCATTACCGGTGAAATCGCACCGGTATATGATGGCTCGTGGAGCGAATGGGGTGCCTTGGACAATGCACCGGTCGAAACCGGCACGTCCTAAGCGCGACCGGAAAGACATGCTGTGAGCGACGCTGACCGACTAGACGTTACCGTAACCTATCTTCAAATGACCAGTCCGCCGGGGCGCGCGCCCCGCCCTGCCCCTAGCCGCGATCAACCGGTCATGCTGATTAAAGCGGAGAACCCAACGGTCGCTTTTTACCGTCATCTTTATGCCGAGGTAGGTCTGCCCTGGCTCTGGTTTGAGCGCTGTGAAATGAGCGACACCGTTCTCGACAGCGTCATTCGAAATAAAAACGTGTCGATTTACGTCCTATACGTGGGTGGTATTCCGGCTGGCTTTGCTGAACTTGATGCAAGACAACCACCTAACGATACCGACCGTGATCTTCACCTAGCCTATTTCGGCTTGGTGACTGAATTCATCGGCTACCGCCTTGGGCCGTATTTCTTAGACGCCGTTATTAATATCGCCTGGACGCGCGATATCGACCGGCTTTGGCTTCGCACCTGCACACTCGATCATCCAGCCGCATTACCGGTATACCAAAAAGCAGGATTTGAAGCCTACAGCCAAGAACGCCACCTAATCCAAGACCCCCGAATTCGCGGCATTATTCCAACCGTCGCCAACCCCGCCTTGGCTTAAGCGTCTAGTAAATCTGCGGTATACGCTGCGAGCGCCAACGAACTGGTGACGCCGGGCGATTCAATACCGAACAAATTAACCAGTCCCTTTACGCCATGCTCCGCCTCTCCTTGCGCAATGAAATCGACCAGTGGGGTACCGGGGCCATGAATCTTCGGCCGGATACCCGCGTAATCGGGATGCAAGGAATCATCTGGCAGGCCTGGCCAATATGTCCTAATCGCCTCGTAAAAACCCTCGCACCGCGAGGGGTCCACCTCGTAGTTAAGTTCTTCAATCCATTCCACATCGGGCCCGAACCGTGCCTGTCCACCGAGATCAACCGTAATATGAACGCCAAGCCCGCCATCCCGCGGCATCGGATAAATTAAACGTGAAAATGGCGCTTTACCTGTGAGCCCATAATAATTGCCTTTGGCGAAAAATTCTTGCGGCACAAAATTCGAGTTTAACCCATCAAACTTCCGCGCCAATGCCGGTGCGGAAAGCCCGGCGCTGTTCACCACGTAATCGCATTGCAATTCCATCGGCACCTCGCCGCCAACCGACAGTAAAACACCGTCCTCGTTTGTCTGGGCGCTTTCCACAGGGCTCATGAAAGCAATCATGGCGCCGTGGTCTTCTGCATCGCCCTGATAGGCCAACATCAAACCATGGGTATCGACGATACCGGTCGTAGGTGAGAACAGCGCGCCGACACAAAATAATTCCGGCTCCATTGAAATGGCCTCGTTGGCGCGCATGAGATCTAACGGCACACCATTGCCCTCAGCCTTTGCTTGGATGGTTTTGAGGGTGTCGAGTTGGGCATCTTCTGTAGCGACAATCAGCTTCCCACAATTTTTGTAGGAAACACCGTGCTCATCGCAATATTGGTAAAGACGTTTTTTTCCTTCAACACAGACTTTGCTTTTCAGCGAACCCGGCTCGTAATAAATACCCGCATGGATGACCTCAGAATTGCGCGAACTCGTTCCTGTCCCAATCGCATTCGCACTTTCAAGGACGATCACCTCCTTACCGCGCATCGCAAGCTCTCGAGCGACTGCAAGCCCGACAATCCCCGCGCCGATAACGGCGCACTCTATTCGTTCCACTGTCACGCTTTACTCTCTCCCGTCCCGCACAATCGCTCTGCCGCGCTGGGCCAAAATCTGTTAGGAAGCATATCGGCACTGAGCCAAATGAACTGGCACCCACTAAAGGTCCGCTAGGATATAACCGAAATCGAGGGCGATATGAAAGACGACACAAAACTAATTCACGAAGGCCGCACAACTTATGACCATGTGGGTGCCGTCAATACACCGGTCTATCATGCCTCGACCATTCTTTTTCCGACGATGGAAAAATACCTATCCCGCTCGACGGACCCGAGCGTCAAAGTACGTTACGGCCTTCGCGGAACGCCAACGACCTTTTCGTTAGAAGACGCTTTAACCGCGCTCGAAGGCGGTGCCGGCACGGTTCTCAACCCGTCGGGCCTTCAAGCCATCACCATGGCAATCATGTCTTTTGTGGAAACAGGCGACCATATTTTGGTGACCGACAGCACCTATTCACCCTGTCGTTCATTCTGCGACAAAGTGTTAGCCAAATTAGGTATTGAGACCGAATATTACGATCCGCTCATCGGCGCGGGCATCAAAGACTTGTTGCGGGACAATACCAAAATAGTCTGGACCGAAAGCCCGGGCTCTCAGACCTTCGAAGTCCAAGACATACCCGCCATCGCCGCCGCCGCTCATGAAGTAGGCGCTATCGTCATGATCGATAATACTTGGTCAGCTGGGTATTTTTTCAAGGCCTTAGAACATGGCGTTGATGTCTCGGTTCATGCATCGACGAAATATCATGGGGGCCATTCCGACGTCATGATGGGCGCCATCATTTGCAACGAAAAGACCTATGAGCGTGTCAAAGCGGTCAGCGGCAGCTTCGGCAATCATGCTGGCCCCGATGATGTTTATCTAACCCTACGCGGCCTTCGCTCCATGGGTGCACGCATGGACCGCCAGTACAAAAACGGCCTGGCAATTGCTCGATGGATCGCGGATCAACCTGCGGTAACGCGCGTTATGCATCCCGCACTGGAAACGGACCCGGGTCATGAAATTTGGAAACGGGATTTCACCGGTGCTTCCAGCCTTTTTGGATTTGTCGTCGAGGAAACCGACCAGAAAAAAGTCGGTGCCTTTTTAGATGGTATGGAATTCTTCGGCATGGGCTCAAGCTGGGGCGGCTTCGAAAGCCTACTGATCCCCGCCTTCCCCGAAAGCAATCGCACTGTGACCGAATGGAACCCTGGCGGCCAGACGCTGCGTATTCATATTGGCCTTGAAGATCCTGACGATTTGATCGCTGATCTTGAGAAAGGATTAAAACGGATGACAGGGTGACGCTTCCAGGCGCACGGAAGATTCTACCTGGCCGCAAAAATTGCCGGGCAATTTTTACCTAGCTTTGTGGAGACAAATCCTCGGCAACAATTCTACCGTACGGCAGCGCGCAGCTGCTCTATTTCTGGACTCGTCAACTCTGGCGTTGCGCGAAAGGGGGACAAAAGTTCGCCCCGAATTATACCCACGACGGTTTCAAGTTTTACCTCGAGCGAGGAAGGAATATCGGCCGGCAAAATCTCGTCCAATTGCTGCAGGCTATACCCTCTGCGTTGAAGGTTACGCGCCATTACATGGGGGCCTCCCATAGCGCCGCCTGCCAGTGCAAACTCGTCCAAACCGCCGGCGAGCAAAGCATCGTCTTTTGTTACGCCTAGAAAATGGAGATTGAACCGATCAGGTTCGCTAGCGCCTTGATTAATGACGGCCGTGTTTGTCAACGCCGGAGTAAAAATACACCATTGGCCGGAGTAAAAGTACACCACTTTGTAT
>Ga0055584_100003443_pt1 | contig 15634 bp, 16 predicted proteins | sample OSDHelmetaG_FD_58716 | JGI IMG/M metagenome (GOLD analysis project Ga0055584, IMG submission 58716) | Pelagic marine sediment microbial communities from the LTER site Helgoland, North Sea, for post-phytoplankton bloom and carbon turnover... | ecosystem: Environmental > Aquatic > Marine >... | reverse complement strand
ATCTTCAGTCCTCCTTTTACTCAACAATAGGATGGACCAATTCAAAGGGGGAGGATCATTTCATCCTGGCTAACACCGTCTCCCTCCAATACGGGGCCTTTCAGGAGAGCGTCCTCAAGTTCCTTGCCAAGTTTGGTGTCGTCCATGGAATTAGCAATCTTCACGATCTCGTCACGCCCGATGGCATCGGCCATCGCGCTAACTCTCTCTTCGGCGAACTGAATTGATCGCCTAATTTTGCCGACCCGTTGGCCGGTAATATCCTGGAACGTGCAGGCCTCCATGGCGCTGGTAATGGCGGCATCAATTTTGTCGGCTTCCGATTCTTTGCCGGCCGACCGGAGAGAATCTGTGACGTTGCCGATGGTCTCCAGATTTACCAATATGCCATCGGTTGCCGTTTCGGTCGTCTCGACGATGGCGTCTAGTTGTTCCGCCATGTTTTGAAAATGACCATTGTCCCCATCGGCTTGGTTGATACGCGCAATTCCCTCTTGGCAGCAGCGGACATGCTCCAAAAGAGTGAGGACCTCCTTTTGGAGGTCGCCTTTTGTAGGTTTTTTAGTCATCTCTCTATGGACGCGCTAAATGCCTTTGAGAAGATTGCCGGCTAACAACACGCCGTAGGCTATCAGCAGCGTAATAAAAGCGTGTCCTGTAACCCATGGGATTGTCGTAACGTAAACGCCTACAACGGCGAGAATTGCGAGTACGACGGAAATAAGAAAAATATTTTTTGTAGGTGCACTAAGATTCATAGGATTCCCCTTAAGTCTATGTGATCACGGGTTAAAATACTTTCGAATTATTATAGGTAGTTCCGTGGCGTTATTGGGTAGCGTGATCAACCGTCCAATAGGGCTGAGTCTGCCAAGTTCCCTATCTGATAGCAATGCCGGCATTATTAGAGGAAAACCCCGCCGTGACATTTACCCGACCGACCCTTTGTTGATACTCTCCGGCGCATGGACGTTCCGATCTTATCCCTCGACGAATTGGCGAACGAAATACCCGATGGTGCAGTGTTGGCGCTGGCCCCTGAATATAATGGCTGCGGCTGCGCGCTTGCTGGGGTGCGTGCCTTACTAAACCGAGCGCCAAAGGGTTTGCATCTAGTGGGCGTCCCCGCACTTGGCCTGCAGGCTGACTTGCTCATCGGCGTGGGCGCTGTGACCACGGTGGAATGCGCCGCGGTGACGTTAGGTGAGGAAGGGTTGGCACCCCGTTTTTCCGCCGCTGTGAAATCGGGGGCAATCAAAATCAAGGATGCGACTTGTCCCGCCATTCATGCGGGCTTGCAAGCCTCTGAGAAGGGCGTTCCTTTTATGCCGTTGCGCGGCATCATAGGCTCGGACCTGCTGGCCCACCGGGGCGATTGGATGGTGGGTAATAATCCTTTTTCTTCTGCGGCAGAGAACGATCCGATCGTCTTCATCGCCGCTTTGAAGCCCGATGTTGCACTGTTTCATTCCCAAATCGTCGACCGCGAAGGCAATGTATGGATCGGTGTCCATAAGGAACTCATGACCTTGGCCCACGCTTCAACCAAGACATTCGTAACCTATGAGACACTCTATGACGGGGACTTGCTGGCTGACGAGAAAATGGCAGCGGGTACAATTCCGTCGATCTATATTTCGGGCCTAGCCGAAGCCAAGAAAGGCGCTTTGCCCGTCGCCTTGCCGGCCCATTACGAGCGCGATGTAGAGCATATCCGCCGTTATGTGGAAATGGCGTCGAGCGACGAGGGGTTCCAGCAGTATTTGATGGAGCATGTCTATACGCGGATCGCTGCTGAGGGATAGCGTGGACCAAGCCTACAAATCCGAGGAACTGTTAATTTCCGTGATCGCGCCCATGCTGGAAGGGCTCAATCACGTGGCCGTGGGTGCGTCTTCACCGATACCCGCAGCCGCCGCGATGTTAGCGCGCCAGCGCACCGGCGGCCGGTTACGGGTGACCGTGCTCGGCTCCCAAACACGCCATGTACTGACCGATGGCGGTCGCGAGTTATTCGATTTAGCCGGGCAGGGCCGCATCGATGCGTTCTTTCTGGGCGGCGGTCAAATCGATGGCGCGGGCAACGTTAATTTGGTGGGCATTGGTGAGTATCCGCAAATGAAGGTGCGGTTCCCAGGGTCGTTCGGCTCTGCCTATCTCTATTATGTGGTGCCTCGGGTGATCCTGTTTCGGGAAGAACACACCGCACGCGTGTTTGTTGATCATGTGGATTTCATCAGTGCTGCGGGTAGCAATGAGGCGAATGTGCACCGTCCCGGCGGGCCTTATGCGTTGGTGACTGGGCGTTGCCTTATGGGGTTCGACAAGGAAAAGAAGCGGTTTACCTTGTTGAGTGTGCACGCGGGTGAGACCATCGATAGCGTATCGGAGAACACGGGTTTCGATTTCGACCGCCCGTCAAACGTACCCGAAACGCCGGCACCGGAGGCGGACGCTCTAGAAGCGTTGCGCGGGCCGATCGCCGAAGAACTGGCAAAAACCTATCCCACCTTTGCCGAGCGTGTATTTGCTGGCATATAAGCCGCGAAACACATTCAGGAAAATCTCATGTCTTCTCTGTTATCCGCCGGCGCACTTGCCGACACGAAAGTCGTCGATCTAACCCGCGTTTTGGGCGGGCCTTATGCTACGCAAATTTTCGCTGATCATGGGGCGACCGTCATCAAGGTCGAGCCGCCGCAAGGGGACGAGGTGCGCGATTGGGGCCCGCCGTTTCACGAAGGCAACGCCTCCTACTTTATCGGGCTTAACCGCAATAAACGGTCTGTTGGTCTCGACCTGACCCAAGAGGCCGGGCGCGACGTGCTGTTTCGTTTACTGGAAGAAGCGGACGTCCTGATCGAAAACCTTAAGACCGGCACCATGGAGAAATGGGGCCTCGGCTATGAAGAAGTGCTTAAGGATAAATTTCCAAAGCTCATCCATTGTCGCATTTCCGGCTACGGGGCGGACGGGCCGCTCGGCGGGTTCCCGGGCTACGATGCCATCGTGCAGGCGTACGCAGGTTGGTTTAGCGTTAATGGCGATCCGGAGAGTGGCCCGACGCGGGTGGGCATTCCCATGGTCGATATGGGGACCGGGCTCTACGCGGCGATCTCGGTCTTGATGGCGCTGCAGGAGCGTCATCGCTCGGGGCTGGGGCAGTTCATCGATATGTCGCTCTACGATTGCGCCGTCTCGCTGATGCACCCTCATGTGCCGAATTATTATCTATCGGGCAAAACGCCCGAATTGACCGGTAATCATCATCCCAATATCTGCCCCTATGATCGGTTTCATACCAAGACGGTGGATATCTTTATCGGTGCCGGTAATGACCGGGCTTTCCAGCGGCTTTGTGCGGTGTTGGGCGCGGATGAATTGCCAGACGATGAGCGATTTGCCGCTGGGGCTAAGCGCAATGAAAACCGCGCGGCCTTAACCGAAATCCTGACCGAGCTTATGGCAATAGAAGACGGTGAAGATTTGTGTGAGCGGCTTATGAAGGCAGGGGTGCCTGCGGGGCCGGTGTTGGACACGGCGCAAGTCATGAACTCGGACCATACGAAGCATCGAGAGATGGCAGCCGCTTGCGATTGGTGGCAAGGAACCGGCACGCCGATCAAACTGACGCGTACGCCGGGTTCCATTAAAACGCCACCACCGCAATTCGGCGTCGATGGGCGGGACGTGCTGGCAGAACACGGTTTATCGGTCGAGGAAATAGAAACCCTCGTCGAGGATGGGGTGTTGGTAGAGAAGCGGCGTTAGAGACTAAAAACTAAGCTTTCGCTGCCGGCATCAAGAAAGCTGGTGTTTCATCACCGAAGCCGACGACCTTCTCACGAGGCTGCTGGCGCGGCTCTTTTTGCTCTGGCTTTGGGGCAGCCTTTTGTTCGGGTTTCTTGGTGGTTTTGGCTTCAGTTGTGGTTTCTTTAACCGTAGTCGCCTCAGTCGCTGTGGACGTGGCTTCGCTAGTCCCGGTCGCTTCAGTTGCCGCAGTCGTCGTTTCCTTTGCCTTTGCCTTTTCCTTGGGCGCTGGGTTGGCGTCTTTGCGACTGCGACCTCTTGCGCGTCCCCGACGCGGTTTGTCTTCGGTCGGCTCCACCTCTACGCGGCGAATACCATCCAGGGTGATTTCTGCGATACCGCCGTTGGCGAGTTCCTGCACCGCATCCAGGTATTTACCTTCTTCCGAAGTGACGAAAGTAATGGCCTTGCCTTGACGCCCGGCACGACCGGTTCGCCCGATGCGATGGACATAGTCTTCGGCGTGGGTAGGCACGTCGAAATTTATCACATGGCTCATGGCCTCAATGTCGAGGCCTCGGGCGGCGACGTCAGAGCAGACGAGAAACTTTATTTCGTCCTTCTTGAATTTATCCAATGTCGCTGTTCGGGAAAATTGATCCATATCCCCATGCAGTGAGCCGGCTTGAAATCCATGGCTCTCGAGCCAACGGTGGACATCGCTCACATCTCGTTTGCGATTGCAGAAGATAAGCGCGTTCCGGACGCCGTCGCCTTCTAGGACGTTGCGCAAGGCTTCGCGTTTTTGCCTTGCCGCCAATTTTATGAATTGTTGAGTTACCGTATCGGCAGTGGCGGAAGGTGGGCTAACCGAGACTTCCTTTGGATTGGACAGGAAGCGGTCGGCGAGTTTTTTAATTTCCTTCGGCATGGTGGCCGAGAACATCAATGTCTGACGCATTGGCGGAATTTTGCTGACGATTTTGTCTACGTCGGGGATGAAGCCCATATCGAGCATGCGGTCCGCTTCGTCGATGACGAGAATCTTTACATCGTTCAAGAGCACATTGCCGCGCTCGAAATGATCCATCAGGCGGCCCGGTGTCGCGATTAGCACATCAACGCCCCGGTCCAACAATTTGTCTTGTTCTTGGAACGTGACGCCGCCAATGAGCAGCGCCTTGGTGAGTTTGTGGTACTTGCCGTAGAGGTCGAAATTCTCCGCGACTTGAGCGGCAAGTTCGCGCGTCGGTTCCAAGATCAAAGAGCGCGGCATTCGCATACGCGCGCGGCCTTGTTCCAGAATATCCAGCATGGGCAATACAAACGAGGCCGTCTTGCCGGTACCGGTCTGGGCGCAACCCAATAAGTCCCGGTTCATCAGGACGTAGGGGATCGCTTGTTCTTGGATCGGGGTCGGCTGTTCGTAGCCGCGTTCATCGAGGGCGCGAAGCAGTTCTTCGCTCAGATCAAGATCTTTAAATGTCATATGGGAAATGTTTTCTCAAATTGCGGGTGGATCAGGTGCGTCGACACTCAAGTCGGAAATTTGCTAGTAGGAAATTCGGGTGTGGCTTCAAATCTCTTAACCTCAGGGATAACGCGGCTCGTTGCCAAAACCTCCCTGATAGTCGTCAGTCTTTTAATTGCGACTTTGTCGCCGCTTTTGTACTTTGCCCATACCCACCCTAAATATGGGGCTGCGGGCAATGCTTAACAATACCTTAAGGGCCTGTCCAGCGCTGGTTTTCACGGAGTTTCGACGAATTACAAGGAAATTTACCCATGACCGATACCGTGACCGGTAAAGAAGCCCTCATATTGGTGCCTGGATTGCTCTGCGACGAGACACTGTGGGGCCATCAAATGCGGCATTTGACCGACATTGCGGAGATTTCCGTCGCCGTAACGCAACGCGATGACACCATCGCTGCTATGGCCGATAGGCTGCTGGAAACAGCGCCGGCGCGTTTCGCCTTGGCAGGACTTTCCATGGGCGGTTATGTCGGTTTCGAAGTAATGCGGCGTGCACCGGAACGAGTGACGAAGCTGGCGTTGTTAGACACGCTCGCTGATCCGGATACGCCGGAGAAAACCAAAATCCGAAAAGGTCTGATACGCCTCGCCGATACGGGCAAGTTCAAAGGGGTGAGCCCGCGTCTGCTGCCCATGTTGGTTCACAAATCCAGGCTCGACGAAATAGATCTCTGTACTGACGTCACCGACATGGCCGCCCGCGTCGGCAAGGACGCCTTCATCGCGCAACAGAAAGCCATCATGGGCCGCGCCGACAGTCGCGAAAGCCAAAAAGCCATCGACGTGCCGACCATGGTGCTGTGTGGCCGCGAAGACGAACTAACGCCGCTGGCCGCGCACGAGGCGATGGCTGAGGCCATTCCCGATGCACGGCTGTGCATCATTGAAGAATGTGGGCATCTGTCGAGTATGGAGCGTCCGCACGCGGTGACAGCATTGATGCGCGATTGGATGTTGCGGGGATAGGTTATTTCTCCACCGTCCGCCGCTCGATCTCCAGCAATGCCTCCAACCCAATAGTCTTTTTCATATCCGTATCGATGGCCTTGGCGTCCGCAGCGCTCATGCCCGGATCGAGCATATCCTTGGCCATGCTTTCGTAGCAGTCCTTCCAGGCCTTGTAGCCCGCCAGGAAGGGGTGGGCGGAATCGACGAAGAGGCGGCAGCCTAGCGTGGCCAGTTCGTCCAGCGTCATGCGGGTGCCTTGCAGGCCGCCGTTTCGGGCGTTGTACATTAAAGGCGCCTCTAGCCGCTCGCCAAGGAAGCGATAATCTTCCGCCGTATTGGGGCCGAGCATGAGTACATCGGCACCGGCCTTTTTGTAGGCGTCGGCGCGGCGGAGGGCGTCTTCAGTATTTGTTGACCGCATGCCGTTGGTGCGCGCGATGATGAGGATGTCGCCTTTGCGTGCAGCGACGGCTTCCTTCACCTTGTCCACCATCAATTCCAGCGGCACCATATGTTCAATGCCGATATGATGATGGGCGCGCTTTGGGATGATTTGATCTTCTATCTCAATAGCGGCAAATCCTGCGGCTTCGGCCATGGGGATGGCGCGGTGCATATGCATCGGGTCGCCCCAGCCGGCGGCGGCATCTAGGATCATCGGCAGCGGGCAGGCCGAGCGAATTTCTATGCCGAGTTGGCACATCTCGGTAAGATTGAGATTGGCTTCTAGTGTTGTCTTTACATAGCCGAGTGTGCCGCCGCCCAAATAGAGTGCCGGGAAGCCGGCCTGCTCGGCGAGCTTCGCCATGATTTGATTAAAGACGACGGTAGCCGGCACGACCTTGTCGCCCGCGATCATTTCGTTAAGGGTCGGCATAGTAGCTCCTTATGTCGTGTGATAGTGCGCTTTAATGCTTCGACAAGCTCAGCATGAGGAAAAATTCGACTCCTCATCCTGAGCTTGTCGAAGGATTGTTGGAGAGAGAACGCTTCTGGGCAAGGTTTTGTATTTCGCCGAAGTCTCCTCGAATGAGCGCTTCCTTTTTCGCACGGGACCATCCTTTGAGTTGCCGCTCGCGTGCAATTGCATCGGTGATTTTTTGGAACTCTTCGGCAAATATCAGTTCAACAGGCCTGCGCTTTTTCGTGTATCCCCCATAGGTGCCGGCATTGTGTTCCGCGATACGCTTTTCCAATGAGCCACGAGTGGAGCCGACATAATAACGGTCATCTTGGCATTTAAGGGTGTACAAATATGCGTTTGCCTCGGTCGTCATGCTTCGACAGGCTCAGCATGAGGTGTTCTAATTGGTGGCATGGTCCTTACAAAAAATAATTAGAAAATGCACATGGGGCAATCGGCGGCGGCGAGTTTTTCCTCCCAATGGTCGGGCAGGTCGATCTTCTTTGCCGTCGGATATCCGAGAATGCCGTTATGGGCGAAGACATAGGCGTTGGTACGTAATTCATCGCCTGCGACCACGATCATGTAGTCGTCGGGTTTGAAGGTGATGGGTACTAAGCGGTTCGGGTCGTCACTCACCGTAAAGGCATCGGGCACTTTGCCGCGCTTGGCCTGTTCGTCGATCTGCCAGATATGGTGATCGGTCCAGTCGCCGAGATAACGCTCGAACTCGGCGGCCGTCATGCGCGCATGATCGAACAAATATTGCTTCACATCGGCCTTCGACCAACCGGCCTTGGCGATGGTCTCCGCCAGGATGGGGCTGAGGATCAATAAAGGGCGGAGCGTGCCCATGGAGGTGCCGATGGTGAAGGCAATATGCCAGGTATGCATGCGCAGCAGGGCGTCGGTGAGATAGGGCATCATTTTTTCGGGATGATCGCCGTAAACCGACGATAGGACATTGCCGCCCACGTAACGCGAAATGGTAACCGTATTGTCGCCCGCCTCGAAGCCCATTTCGACGCTGTTGGGCTCCCACCCGATTTTCTCGCAAACATCTTCATTTTCCGCGAGCACCACGCGCCAGGTATTGCCAAACGTGCATTTGTCGTTCTTGTGGAGCAGAAAACCCGCCACGTTGCGGAGATAGAGCCGCCAAAACCGCCCGATGGCGGTGTTCGGCATAAAGCCGTCGCGGAGCACGCCTTGGGTGCTGTTGAAGTCGAGCTGTTTGATGATGGGGCCGTTGATGGTGATCAGGGTCTCGCCGCCCGGCGTATTGCCGCTGTGCTCAACGCCGTAGACCGGGTCGACCATGGCTTCGATGAGCGCCACCAGCACCGGCATATATTGGGGGCGGCACCCGGCCATGACGCCGTTAACCGCAACACTCCAAACGGTCGCGGCGCGGCTGTCCGGTAGGATGATCCCAAGCACTTCATCTGGTGCGCGGTTGGTGAACTTCAGGAACTCTTCAATTTTTTCGGCCGTGGGCGGAACGATTGGGAGACCGTCGCTCCATTCATTGTCATAAAAGAGGCTGTTGATGTCTTCGAAAGAGCCGGAGGCGACGATGTCGCGCGGCGCAGGCTCTGTGCTGTCGTTGGCGACATCGGGTGTTTCGGTGAGATTGGCGATGACCCTATCAAGCGTCACGCCGGTGATGTTGTCATACATCTCCTGGTGGCTTTGGGCGCCCACATGGCCTGGCACCAAACTCAATGGCAGGTTCGGAAAACCGAGCCCGATGGTGGTGGTGGCTGCCTGGCCGAAGAAACCCTCGCATACCAAAGAGGCGCTGGGGACACCGGCTCGTTCACACGCTGCACTTGCCCGCAACACGGCGGGCGTACAGCTGCCTCAACAAGCCATCCCGGAGATGGCCGCATCGACGCCGAGCTCTTTAAAGCGCTCGGGCAACGATGCTAGCACGGCGCGTTCGTCTTCGCCGTGTGTACACCCCAGGTCACGCCAGCTGACGAAGGAAACGTTCGGATAGCGCTCGGCCAGCTTTGCTTCGAGAATTTCGAAAATTTCGTCACCTCGAAATATGAAATCCCACAGCTGCGCCACTGTCTTGCCTTCGAGTGTCTCGAGCCTTGGTGCCAAAGGTTCCGGCGCGCGCGTGCGTTCGCTGCGAGGCCAGACCACCTCATAAAGATTATCGCTCATTAAATTCCTCCCTCTTTGCGCTGAGCCTACGAAAGGGGCGAAGCTGGTGCAAGGTGGCGGGGCCACGGGCCCGGCGCTATGATGCGTCCATGCCGGATGATTTCAGAGTTACGGGGACTGCTGGCGGTTGGGCCGCATTGGCCTCTGCCGCGAAGCATATGCTGCGTTCGGGCAAACCTGTCGGTGGCGCCAGGACCTTGCTTAAGCTCAACCAGAATGCAGGTTTCGATTGTCCGGGCTGTGCCTGGGGTGACCCCAAAGATGCCTCGTCATTCGAGTTTTGCGAGAACGGCGTGAAGGCGGTCACCTGGGAATCCACAAAGAAGACCGTTGGTCCTGAATTTTTTGCAAAACATTCGGTGTCCGAATTGAGAGGGAAAGATGCGTACTTTCTCGAGGGCCAAGGGCGGTTGGTTCACCCCATGCGCTACAACGCCGCCACCGATCACTACGAACCAGTCTCTTGGGACGATGCCTTCCGCCTGATCGGTGAAAAACTGAACGCCCTTGATAGCCCGAACGAAGCTTTGTTTTACACTTCGGGGCGCACCAGCAACGAAGCTGCATTTCTGTATCAGCTCTTCGTGCGGACTTTCGGTACCAACAATCTGCCCGATTGTTCGAACATGTGCCACGAGGCGAGCGGTGTCGCGCTCACGGAATCTATTGGTATTGGTAAGGGCACCGTGCGGCTGGAGGATTTCGAACAAGCGGATGCGATCTTCGTGTTCGGTCAGAACCCCGGCACCAATCATCCGCGCATGCTGGGTGATCTCAGAAAGGCGGCGCTGCGGGGGGCGGCTATCATCACGTTCAATCCGCTGAAGGAGCGCGGGCTTGTGAAGTTCGCTGACCCTAAGAAGGCGGGCGATATGCTCGTGGGTGGAGTCAATATCAGCTCGCATTATTTCCAGGTGAAGCCGGGCGGGGACCGCGCCGTTGCCAAGGGGCTGATGAAGCGGGTGTTGGAGGTGGACCGCGAGGCGGGTGGCGGCATCGTCGATACGGATTTTATCGCCGAACATACGGATGGCTATGACGCTCTTGTTGCGGATCTGGATGCGACGGACTGGTTGGAGATCGAAGCCCAATCGGGCTTGAGGCGCCGGGACTTAGAGAGCGCAGCGGATGTCTATGTTAAGGCCGACAGCGTGATCTTCACCTGGGCTATGGGTATTACCCAGCAGCCGGGGGCGGTCGACACGATCCAAACGTTGGTCAATCTGCTACTGATGCGGGGCAATATCGGCCGGCCAGGGGCAGGGGTGTGTCCAGTGCGCGGGCATTCCAATGTGCAAGGCGATCGCACGATGGGCATCACCGAAAATCCCAAGCCGGCTTTCTTGGACGCACTGGACAAAAGTTTCCCCATTACTACACCGCGCGCACCCGGCTTTAATACGGTCGAGGCCATCAAGGCGATGGCCGATGGGCGCGCAAAAGTCTTTATAGGTATGGGCGGCAATTTCGCCAGTGCCACGCCGGATACGAATTTCACGGAAGCAGCCATGGCGCGCTGTACGCTGACGGCGCATGTGAGCACCAAACTGAACCGTAGCCATTTGATTTGCGGCGGCGATGCGTTGATCCTGCCGTGCCTCGGCCGGACCGAGATCGATATCCAGGCGTCCGGTGATCAAATGGTGACGGTGGAGGATTCCATGTCCATGGTGCATGGCTCCGCAGGCATCAACCCACCATTGTCCGATATGCTTTTGTCGGAGCCTGCGATTGTGGCCGGTATGGCCCGAACGACATTGCGAGAGGCCGAAATCGACTGGAATGCATTCGCGTCCGACTATTCTAAAATTCGCGAAAAAATAGCAGAGAGTGTCCCAGGGTTTGAACGCTTCAATGAGCGTATTAGAGGCCACGGCGGATTCTATTTAGGTAATAGTGCTGGTGAGCGTCGCTGGTTGACTGAGGGTGGTAAGGCGCGCTTTTGCGTCCATCCTTTGGCCGTTAGCGCGGACACTGGTGAGGCCGACGGAAGCGACTCGATCTTTACCCTAATTACCATTCGGTCACACGACCAATACAACACGACTGTTTACGGACTGAATGACCGATATCGCGGGGTGAAGGGGGAACGCCGTGTGTTATTCATTAATTCCATAGATATCAAAAGATTAAAATTAAGTAATGGCGATGTCGTTACGCTTAGAAGCTGCGAGCCGGACGGCCGTGAACGAAGCGCTCCCGGCTTTCGTATTATGGAGTATGATATACCTGAGGGGTCGGTGGCAGCGTATTATCCAGAAACAAATGTTTTGCTGTCGGTCGATAGTGTTGATGTGCGGAGTGGGACGCCTGCGTCGAAGCGCATTCCGATTACCATTCAGGGTGGGATATGAGCGGACAAATTGATGGGGACTTAAAGGCGATACTGGAGGTTGGTTTGCCCGATGTATCTGCCGGCGGCATTAAGACATTGCTCTACTTATGCGAGTGCGATGCGGTCACTGTGTCGCGAATTTCAAAGGACCTTTCTTTGGGTGAGAGCATGGTGCGGCGCGCGCTCTCCGAATTGGGAGAGGACGCGGGCGAAGGCTTGTTACGCGTCGACGATTCCGGGTTGGTCCGTTTAACTGATCTCGGACGTCGCATTCGCGACGGCTAAGCGAACACCCCAAACGGATCATTAAAACAAAGGACGCCGTCCTCCCGGGCGCGCGCTACCAACGTCAGTGAATGGTTGCTAGCGACGTTAACCGCGAGGTCTGTTGGTGCGGAAATCGTCACCAAAGCGGGAATTCGAAAGGCGAGTGCTTTTTGCACCAATTCGATGCTGCAGCGGCTGGTCAGGACGGCGAAACCATCTGCGGGATTGATGCCTGCGCGGGCCAAATGGCCGATTAACTTGTCGAATGCATTGTGACGGCCAACATCTTCGCGGATAGCGATAATGGCGCCATCTTTGTCCGCGAATGCAGCAGCATGGACTGCGCCAGTTTCCTGATTTAGTGCCTGCTGTTCTGGTAGGGCCCGGAGGCTTGCAAAAATGGCGGTGGTTGAAATAGGCGGCGCGGCGTCAATGGGGGGGTATGTTCTTACAGCGTCATGGAGATCGGTGACGCCGCAAAGGCCACATCCGGATTGGCCAACCAAAGACCGTTTGCGCTCGGACATAGCCGCTAAGCGATGTGGTGGGATTTCCATATGCAACAGCAGACCGTTTTCGATTTCATCGTCCAAGATCGCGGTGATTTCAGCAGCACTTTCGACGATGCCTTCGCTTAAGGAAAAGCCGACGGCGAAATCCTCCAAATGCGTCGGACTCACCATCATGACCGCGTGGCCTTTACCATTGTAGGTGATAGAAATCGGCCGTTCGGTCGCGAGCGGCCTTTCGATGATCTGGCGTGATTGGTCCGCTCCCAAGCGAATCGGCATTTGTGAGCCGGTCATCGGGGAAATGCTTCCGTTTTATTGTCGTTTTCTGGGCTGGTTTGCATCGGACCTTTATAGACTCCAAGGGGGCCGTGTGGGGCAGAAGATTTTGGCGCTCCTTTTTCAGGTGGTAGCGCGCGGCATATTGACCTGTCCAGAGTGCTGAAGGGGCTGAAACCTTCAGTTATTACAATCTGTAACAAAAAAAGCAGCGGAACTGTGATGGATGCCACATCCGTGCCCAAATCTTGCGTTAATAATGGCAGAATTGACGGAAAACGGTATCATAGTACGCCGTAGACGAATTCTCATAACCAACTGATTTTGCACCAAATCATTTGTTTCGCTGGGGATGTTATCGTATAGTTGCACGGCACTTGATATTTTCGTGCGTTGGTCGGGGCAGGGCCGAACGCTGGAGAGACTAAATGGTGGTTTCGACGAACCCTGCTGACTCCTCGGCGAAAGCTGAGGGTAAGACTAAAAAATCGAGCAAAAAGAAGGCTTCGGCAAAAGTGGATTCTCCTGAAGGGGCCGCGGAAGCGACTGATGCTATCGTGCCGGAGGGGCCTGTTGAAGGGGTGAGCGACATCCAAGCTGCTGCCCAAGACCCGTCCGCCATGTTGGGTGCGGCGGTTTGGCTGATGCTGTCTTCGCCGGGGCATAAGCATTTATTTGTGACCGATTTCGAATGGCTCGTGGTGCCGCCAATTCTCGCCAGACAATTTCGTCTCTACCGCCGTGATAACGTGCCAATTGGTTTCGTCAGCTGGGCACGGGTATCGGATGAAGTGGAGACGCGTATCATCAATGGATCGGTCAAGCTTTCGCCGAAGGAATGGACCGGCGGCGATCGACTTTGGATCATCGACGTTCTCGCGCCATTCGGCGGTGTCGAGGATATCATGACGGATTTGAAGAAAGCGTTCGAAGGCCAGACCGTGAAATATATTCAGGCTGACGAGAACGGTCGGCGCGTAGAGGTGTTGAAGTAGATCATGCCTGACGGTTCCGTCTATAAATTCGGTGTGCTCGACCAAGTGAAGGTCGACGAGTGGCGAGCTTTGTCCGACATGCCTGCGGATGTTGTTCGAAATATTGTCGCCGAGGGCGCCACAGGCATTGCGCTTGGCGCGGAGACCACCGCCTTTCAGGCGCTTGAAGGTTTTATGGCGAGCGTCGTAAATGTAGACGCGTCTGCAGCGACAACGGCCTATGAATTTACGGAAGTCGCAGGATCAGAACAATCAGGTGCGGTTAACGGTGCCCCTCAGTTGGACCCGAATAAATTTAACGCAGATGATCCGAGCCAAATTGTTTTCCAGCGCGCCGACTTGTTGGGTGCGGGGGCAGAGGATTCGAGGCGCACCATTGAACGGGTGTCCAATATCACTGGTGGTGCGGCGCTGCTGATAGGCGAGGCTGGTGCGGAACGAGTAATATTTGAGCAGGACCTGAGTTCAGCGGACCCGTCGATGTTCCAATTCCATGTGATCGACCCGAACGGTGAAGAGGGTTCCGGCCTGGTAGAAGTCAATGCGTTACCGTCCGACCCGCTGTTCGGTAGCCAATGGCATCATGCACAGCTCAATGTCATCGATGTTTGGGATGACTACACCGGCGAAGGTGTGACGGTTGGGTTTAACGATCACGGTGTGGAATATACCCATCCCGATCTCAACGACAATTACGACACATCCATCGATTTCGATTACACGAGCGGCGACAGTAACCCGTTCCCGTCGAGTGGTGAGAACCACGGCACCGCTGTTGCTGGCATGGTCGGTGCCGAACGAGATAATGGGATCGGTGTCGTCGGCATCGCTTATGACGCAACGCTGGCCTCTTATCGTGGATTAGGATTCCGTGTCACGCCAACGGATATCTCCAACAATAGTTGGGGGCCCAGCGATCCTTGGGCTTTCTTCCGGCTCGTGCGCAGCGGATTTTGGAGCGGTGAAGAGAATGCCATCGTCAGTTCCGTCACCAATGGGCGCGGCGGTCTCGGGCAAATCATTACATTCTCTGCAGGCAATTCCCGCAGCATTGATGCGCGGCCCGATTACAATAATCTGAGCGGCCATCGTCATGTCATCACAGTCGGCGCGACGACCTCTAGCGGCGCGGATGCTTCCTTCTCGAGCCGTGGTGCTAGCGTGTTGGTTACTGCGCCGGGACAAAGCGTGCTTACCACCGACCGCGTGGGTGGCAACGGCTATTCGAGTTCCGACTATGTATCCATTTCCGGCACGTCCTTTTCATCGCCCGCCACGGCCGGTGTGGTGGCACTTATGTTGGAAGCAAATCCCGATCTTGGGTTCCGCGACGTACAAGAAATTCTCGCCTATTCGGCGGTGAAGAACGACCCCTTCGATCCCGACTGGGATTGGAATAATGCGGGTAATTGGAACGGCGGCGGGCTCCATATAAGTCTCGATAATGGTATGGGGCTGATTGATGCGGAAGCAGCGGTGCGGCTGTCCGAAACTTGGCTGGACCAATCGACAATCACCAATGAGGCGAATTCGAATAATACATCCGCCGGCGGTAGTTTTTCGAACAACGGCACCTTCACGGACACGATTACGGTCACCAACGGTGTGGAAATCGACAATGTCGAGATCTACCTCAGCATGTCAAGTACGCGCCTGAGTGATCTCAGAATTACCATTACCTCGCCCGACGGCACCGTAAGTGAAATTATGGGGCGTCCGGGTACGTCGAGTTCGACCTTGTCGCACTATTTTACCAGCCGTCAGTTCTGGGGCGAGACTGGCATTGGTGATTGGACCATCACGATCCGTGACGAAGTCAATAACGGCATTGGCGGTACGCTCAATAGCTGGGGCGTGAACCTGTTCGGTGACACGCTCTGATCCTCCCCCTTTGAATTGGTCCATCCTATTGTTGAGTAAAAGGAGGACTGAAGAT
>Ga0055584_100003442_pt1 | contig 15637 bp, 14 predicted proteins | sample OSDHelmetaG_FD_58716 | JGI IMG/M metagenome (GOLD analysis project Ga0055584, IMG submission 58716) | Pelagic marine sediment microbial communities from the LTER site Helgoland, North Sea, for post-phytoplankton bloom and carbon turnover... | ecosystem: Environmental > Aquatic > Marine >... | reverse complement strand
AACCAAAAGGTGTCTGATATCATTGCTCTTTTTGCCCAAGCTCAAGTGTTATGTGCAGTAAGAGAAGGTCCTTTTGGGGTAGAAGGGCTCAATCACCAAATCAGAATGCGTTTAATCAAAAGTGGTTTATTGCCTAAAACGGATCTGACTTGGTATGTCGGCCGCCCTATTATGGTCACGCAAAATGAGGTGAATTTAGATTTATATAACGGGGATATAGGAATTTGTTTATATGATCCTCAATTAGAGAAATTAAAGGTTTATTTTATATTACCAGATGGTAGTATTCGTTCCGTTTTACCTAGCCGTTTACCTGAACATCAAAGTGTATTTGCCATGACGATCCATAAATCTCAAGGTAGTGAATTTTCTCATACTATGATGATATTGCCTGATACTCCAACGCCTGTTATTACAAGAGAGCTTATTTATACGGGGATTACTCGCGCTAAAGATAAATTAGATCTTTATGCACCCAAGGCGATTTTACGTCAAGGTATCGAGCATAAAACGCAACGAGCAAGTGGGTTAAGTGCCCGTTTAATCTAAATTATATATACGTATAGCCAGATAAAGCTATTTTGGCTTGGGTAATAAAAGGAGAGAAAATGCAAAATGGGCTGCGTCTACTTCTATCTGCTTCCCTGTTGTTAGCTATTGCGGCTTGTTCTTCAAAGTTTGATACTTCTTCGTCATCTGTGAGCTTATCTTCTAAGACGAATACGGCAATGGAGCGTGGACATCAATACAAAGATGGTAAATTTACCGCTGATTTGAAAAAGGTAAAGAAGATTAACTCTGCGACCAATTATGAACCTTATCGATTTAAAGAGCAGGTACAGCAAGTGATGAAGCATTCATCACGCTTAAGAAAACGCTATTCAGTGCTGTATGCAAAGATACTTAAGTGGTCACAAGAAAGTGGTAAAGTCGAAGATTTGGATAAATACCATATACAAATAGCACAGATGGCAGGTAAAGATCGTTTTGGTAATGTGCTGTTTACTGGTTATTTTTCTCCTATTATTGAAGTGAGAGAAAAACCGAATGCTACTTATAAATATCCTTTATATGCCAGCCCTCGTTGTCGAGTTTGTCCTACACGTAAAGCTATTTATGATGGGGCTTTAAAAGGTAAAGGGTTGGAAATTGCTTATAGTGCCTCTTTATTAGACAACTTTTTAATGGAAGTGCAAGGTAGCGGTTTTATCCATTATGGTGATAGTGACAAAATTGAATACTTGTCTTACGGTGCACGTAATAATCGTCGTTATACCTCCATTGGCCGGATTTTAATTAATCAAGGTGAGGTGAAGCGCGAAGATATGTCTATGGCTGCGATTAAAAAATGGGTAAAGACACATAATGAAAGCCAAGTACGTAAGCTGTTAGAGGCCAATGAATCTTTTATTTTCTTTAGGCGTGTGGATACGCACAATGTTTTTGGATCTGCGGGCGTGCCTTTAGTGGCGGGTGCTAGTGTGGCCAGTGATAATAAACTTTTACCCCCTGGTAGTGTGATTATTGCCGAAGTGCCACAAATAGATGGTCAGGGGAATTGGACTGGAAAATATAAATTAAAACCTATGATTGCTCTGGATAGAGGGGGCGCTGTGGATGGAGGTCATGTGGATCTTTATTACGGTATAGGCAATAGAGCCGGTCTTATGGCTGGATATAATAAGTTTTATGGGAGACTTTGGAAATTAGGGATGAAAAATTCCTATTCTGAAAATCCCTGGGAATATAATAAGGATACTAAAAAATAATGCGTTTTGAACGGACAGTTAGACTTTATGGTACGGAAAAACTAGAGCGTTTACATAATGCTCATGTATGTATAGTGGGTATTGGTGGCGTAGGATCTTGGGCCTGTGAATCTTTAGCCCGGTCTGGTGTGGGACATCTTACTTTAATTGATATGGATGACATTTGTGATTCCAATATTAATCGTCAAATCCATGCCTTAGATAGTACGATAGGTCAGCGTAAAGCACAAACTATGGCTGCGCGTATTAAAGATATTAATCCTGAGTGTGAAGTAAACTTTATTGATGATTTTGTGAGTAAAGAAAATATTCCTCAGTATATGGATAAAAACTTTGATTATGTATTAGATGCTATTGATTCTGTACAGTCTAAAGCGGCTTTGGTGTCTTATTGTCGTCATAATAAAATTAAAGTGATTACATCAGGTGGAGCAGGTGGGCAGTATGATCCTACTCAGGTACAAGTGTGTGATTTGAGCAAAACAGTGCATGATCCATTGGCCTCTAAGATGCGTGCTATTTTACGTAAAGATTATGGTTTTACTTCTAGTAAAGATCGTAAATTTGGTGTGAGTTGTGTGTTTTCTACAGAGCAATTGGAATTTGCTACGGAAATGGATAATGGGATTGAAAAACGTGTTTTTGGCACTTCAATGATGGTGACAGCTAGCTTTGGTTTAGTGGCTGCGGCACATATTGTGAAAAGATTGTTACAAGACTAGTTTTAAGCTTAGGGTGCGGTTTAGCGCACCCTAGATGCGGCTTTATTTTACTGCATCTTTTAACTGTTCAATTTTATCGGTTTTTTCCCAAGGGAAAATATCACGACCAAAGTGACCATAAGCAGCAGTGGCTTGATAGATAGGATTGAGCAAATCTAACATTTGTTGAATGCCGTAAGGACGTAGATCAAAAATACGTGCAACAGCAGCTTCAATTTTGGTAATGTCGACTTTTTCTGTACCGAAAGTTTCTACCATGATAGAAGTTGGTTCTGCAATACCTATGGCATAAGAAAGCTGTAATTCACAGCGATCGGCTAAACCGGCTGCCACAATGTTTTTTGCAACATAACGTGCTGCATAAGCACCAGAGCGATCTACTTTTGATGGATCTTTACCAGAGAAAGCACCGCCACCGTGACGAGCTGAACCGCCGTAAGTATCCACGATAATTTTACGTCCAGTCAAACCACAGTCACCCATTGGGCCACCGATAACAAAACGTCCGGTTGGATTGATGAAATACTTAGTTTTAGATGTTAACCATTTTTTAGGAAGAATAGGTTTAATGATTTCTTCCATGATCCCTTCACGTAAGTTTTCTAATGACACGCTTTCACTGTGTTGTGTAGAAAGAACAACGGCATCAATACCTACTATATCATTACCTTCATAGGCAAAAGTAACTTGAGATTTTGCATCGGGACGTAACCAAGGTAGTTGTCCATTTTTGCGTACTTCAGCTTGACGTTTTACTAAACGGTGAGCGTAAGTGATAGGTGCTGGCATCAATACTTCAGTTTCATTCGTAGCATAACCAAACATAATGCCTTGGTCTCCGGCACCTTGTTCTCTAGGATCGGTTTTATCTACACCTTGGTTTATATCTGGAGATTGTTTACCTATGGTATTTAGTACGGCACAAGAATTTGCATCAAAGCCCATATCTGAACTAGTATAACCAATCTCGCGTATGGTTTTACGTGTTAATTCTTCAATATCTACCCAAGCTGAAGTGGTGATTTCACCACCGACCATGACCATACCTGTTTTTACATAGGTTTCGCAGGCGACACGTGCTTTAGGATCTTGCTTTATAATTGCATCAAGAACTGCATCGGATATTTGATCTGCAATTTTATCTGGATGACCTTCAGAGACCGACTCTGACGTAAATAAATAATTTTTCATAAGTTTTCTCTTTAATATTATAATCTATAAAGATAGATGCTTTAACATCTAGACGGCTATTCTATATTAAAAAATACAAAAGGCAACAGGGCAGAAAAATAAATTAATTTAAAGATGAAAGAAAACAACAGAAAAATAAAAAAATACCTATAAAAATGTCTTTTTTCTGAAACTTTATACCAGAAAAAAGGTTTAAGATTTTGAAAGATAGTGCTAGAATCAAGGTCAGGAAATTTCATATTAACTATAATTTTGAAAAGAGGACAAACAATGTCTGTAATCAAGAAGATGACTGACCTGGATCTAGCAGGTAAACGCGTATTCATCCGAGCTGACCTTAATGTGCCAGTAAAGGATGGCAAGGTAACATCAGATGCACGTATTTTAGCATCACTACCAACTATTAAGCATTGCTTAGCTGCTGGGGCTAAAGTGATGGTAACGTCTCACCTTGGACGTCCAACTGAAGGTGAGCCTGAAGAAAAATTCTCACTACAGCCTGTTGTAGATTACATGAAGAATGTTCTTGATGCGCCAGTAAGACTGGCTACAGATTATTTAGATGGACTAGAACTGAATGCAGGTGAAGTTGTTGTTCTAGAAAACGTTCGTTTTAACAAAGGCGAAAAGAAAAATGCCGATGATTTAGCGAAAAAATATGCCGCTCTTTGCGATATTTTTGTTATGGATGCATTTGGTACTGCGCATCGTGCCCAAGCTTCTACTTATGGTGTGGGTATGTTTGCACCTATTGCTTGTGCAGGTCCTCTTCTTGCTAATGAATTAGAAAATCTAGGTAAAGCTTTAGATAACCCAGCTCGTCCAATGGTCGCTATCGTTGGTGGTTCTAAAGTTTCTACTAAACTTACTGTACTTAAAGCTTTATCAGAAATTGCTGATCAAGTGGTTGTTGGTGGTGGTATTGCTAATACATTTATTGCAGCTACAGGTAAAAATGTGGGTAAATCTTTATGTGAAAAGGATCTTATCCCAACAGCTAAAGAATTAATGCAGGGTAAAGCAAGCATTCCTGTTGCAACTGATGTGGTTTGTGCAAAAGAATTTGCAGAAACAGCGCCAGCAACTATAAAATCAGCGGACGATATTGCGGATGATGATCTTGTTTTAGATATCGGTCCTGATTCTGCAGCAGAACTTGCTCGCATCATTAAAGATGCAAAAACCATTCTCTGGAATGGCCCTGTTGGTGTATTTGAAATTGACCAATTTGGTAAAGGTACTGAAGTTGTTGCTAAAGCAATTGCTGAATCTGCTGGTTTCTCAATTGCGGGTGGCGGTGATACCCTAGCAGCTATTGATAAGTATGGTATTAAGAATCAAGTTTCTTATATCTCTACTGGTGGCGGTGCTTTCCTTGAATTTGTTGAAGGCAAAAAACTTCCAGCGGTTGAAATGCTAGAAAAGAAAGCTTAATTACTCAAAAGCGTTGTTTTGACAACGCTTTTTTCACATAAATTATTTTTATAATTCACTAAATAAATAAAAGGCTAAAAACATGTCTAAAGTATTTGATTTTGTAAAACCTGGTGTTATCTATGGCGATGATGTACAAAAAGTATTTGAAGTTGCTAAGGAAAACAACTTTGCTATCCCTGCAGTAAACGTAATCAATACTGATACTATCAATGCAGTACTTGAAGCTGCAGCTAAAGTAAAATCTCCTGTTATTGTACAGTTCTCTAACGGTGGTGCAGCATTCTTCCCTGGTAAAGGTATCAAACTTGAAGGACCTCAAGCAGCTCAGATTATGGGTGCTGTTCAAGGTGCTAAATATGTTCATGCTGTTGCAGAATCTTACGGCGTGCCTGTTATTATGCATACTGACCATGCTGCTAAGAAGCTTCTTCCATGGATCGACGGTCTACTAGATGCTGGTGAAGCCTACTATGCTGAAAATGGTAAACCTTTATTCTCTTCACACATGATTGACCTTTCTGAACAATCACTAAAAGAAAATGTTGAAACTTGTGCTAAATATTTAGCTCGTATGGCTAAAATGGATATGACTCTAGAAATTGAACTAGGTTGTACTGGTGGTGAAGAAGATGGTGTGGATAATTCTGATAAAGATGAATCAGCACTTTATACTTCTCCTGAAGATGTTGCATACGCATACGAAACTCTACATGCAATTAGCCCTCGCTTCACTATTGCAGCATCATTTGGTAACGTACACGGTGTGTACAAACCAGGTAATGTTAAATTAACACCAACTATTCTTCGTGATTCTCAAGCATATTGCGCTAAGAAATTTGGATTTGCTAATAATACAATTAACTTTGTATTCCACGGTGGTTCAGGTTCTTCAGAAGCTGAAATCAAAGAAGCGATTAGCTATGGTGTTATCAAAATGAACATCGATACTGATAACCAATGGGCAAACTGGTCTGGTATTCTTGGTTACTACAAAGAAAATGAAGCTTATCTTCAAGGTCAAATTGGTAATCCAACTGGCGAAGATGCTCCTAACAAGAAATATTATGATCCACGTGCTTGGTTACGTAAAATGCAACTTGCTTCAGTTGCACGTCTAGAAAAAGCATTTACTGATCTTAATGCAATTGACGTACTTTAATTTTATAAGCTAATTTTAGTTTTATAGAATAAAAAGAAACCATCCGTTATTGGATGGTTTCTTTCGTTTAGGGAATACAAGAAGACTAGCCTGATAAATAACTGGTATAAAAAAGAGCGAAATGGTTAACCTGATCTCTTTTTTCTGGTATATATAATCACTTAATATTAGGCTTTCAGGTTATAACAAACAAAGGATAATAATAATGAACAGAATTCCAAGGGATAAAACCCAAATCAAGATCCTTCTTTTAGAAGGTGTACATCAAAACGCTGTTGAAGTACTGCAACGAGCAGGTTATACCAATATTGAATACCATAAGGGTTCCTTATCGGATGATGAATTAAAAGAAGCGATTAAAGATGCGCGATTTATTGGAATTCGTTCGCGTACTATGTTAACTGATGAAGTCCTTGCCTGTGCAAATGAACTTGCTGTTATTGGTTGTTTTTGTATTGGTACTAATCAGGTTGATTTAAAAGCTGCAGCTAAACGTGGTATTCCTGTCTTTAATGCACCTTTTTCTAATACTCGTTCTGTTGCGGAATTAGTATTAGCTGAAATTATCTTTATGTATCGTGGCATTCCTAAACGTAATGCTATGGCGCATAACAAGCAGTGGTGGAAGTCTGCAGATGGGTCTCATGAAGTCCGTGGTAAAAAGTTAGGTATTATTGGTTACGGACATATAGGTACGCAAGTTAGTGTCTTAGCTGAAGCGCTAGGCATGCATGTGTATTATTATGATATTGAAAACAAACTGGCTTTAGGTAATGCGGTTCAAGTTTATTCTATGGGTGAGTTGTTAAAGACATGTGATGTTATTTCTATGCATGTGCCTGAAACACCAGAAACAAAGAATATGATGGGGCGTGCACATTTTGCAGCGATGAAACCAGGTGCATTCTTTATTAATGCGGCGCGTGGATCTGTGGTTGATGTGGAGGCTTTATGTAAAGAATTAGATTCAGGCCATATTGCCGGTGCTGCGGTAGATGTATTTCCAACAGAACCAAAAACCAACAATGATCCTTTTATTTCACCACTGACTAAATATGATAATGTGATCTTAACACCTCATGTGGGTGGTTCAACTCAAGAAGCCCAAGAAAATATAGGGACTGAAGTTTCTGAAAAATTAGTTAAATATGCAGATAATGGCTCTACTGTTTCTGCCTTTAACTTCCCTGAAGTGGCATTGCCTCAAATTCGTGATTGTACCCGTTTATTACATATACATGAAAATCGTCCTGGTATTCTAAATAATATCAATACGCTTTTTGCTAATGAACATATCAATATAGCGGCGCAGTTTTTGCAAACTGATAATAATGTGGGTTATGTGGTTATCGATGTTGAATCTGAAGGGGCAGAAGAAATATTAGAAAAATTAAAAGCAGTGGAAGGAACTATTCGAGCCCGTATTCTTTATTGAAAAATAATTGTGACTTGATGGGACTTGGGGTAGAATGCTACTCCGTCCAGATAGAAATCAAACATCTTTGATCCACTCAATTTTAGGTTGAATATGACGAATTATATTTTTGTAACTGGCGGGGTTGTATCTTCGCTAGGTAAAGGTATTGCTGCAGGTTCTCTTGCTGCTATTCTCGAAGCTCGTGGTGTTAACATCACAATGATGAAACTAGATCCTTATATCAATGTTGATCCTGGTACCATGAGTCCAACTCAGCATGGTGAAGTTTTTGTAACCGAGGATGGTGCTGAAACTGACCTTGATCTTGGCCATTATGAACGATTCATTCGTACCAAAATGACGAAGCGCAATAACTTTACTGCTGGCCGTGTTTACGAGGATGTTTTACGTAAAGAACGCCGTGGTGATTACCTTGGCGCAACCATTCAAGTGATCCCTCATATTACCAATAATATTAAAGAACGTATTATTGCGGGTGGTGCAGGTTACGATATCGCTATTGTCGAAATCGGTGGTACTGTGGGTGATATAGAATCATTACCTTTCATGGAAGCTATTCGCCAATTGGCAGTTGATGTCGGCCGTGAACATACCGTATTTTGTCACCTTACTTTAGTACCCTATCTTAAAACTGCTAACGAAGTGAAGACAAAACCAACACAGCATTCCGTTAAAGAATTGTTGTCTATTGGGATCCAGCCGGATGTATTAATTTGCCGTAGTGAAAATAACATTCCTGCACATGAAAAGAGTAAAATTGCTTTATTTTGTAATGTGCCTGAACGTGCTGTTATTTCTATGCGCGATGTGGATTCTATTTATAAAATTCCGCAACTCATTAAAGCTCAAGGTCTAGACCAATTCGTTTGTGATCGTTTTGGTATTAAAGCACCAGAAGCAGATTTAAGTGAATGGGAACAAGTTATTTACGAAGAAGCCAATCCTACAGGTGAAGTTGTTGTCGGTATGGTGGGTAAATATATTGAATTGCCAGATGCTTATAAATCTGTTAATGAAGCATTGAAACATGCAGGATTGAAAAATCGTGTTAGTGTGAAGATTCAATACATTGATTCTCAAGATGTTGAATCTAAAGGTGTGGAAATATTAAAAAATCTTGATGCGATTTTGGTTCCTGGTGGTTTCGGCTACCGTGGTGTGGAAGGTAAGATCTTAGCTGCTCAATATGCTCGCGAAAACAACGTGCCTTATCTTGGTATTTGTTTGGGTATGCAAGTGGCTATGATTGAGATTGCTCGTCACTGTGCTGGTATGCTGGATGCAAATTCTAGTGAATTTGATAAGAAAACCAAACATCCTGTTATCGGTTTGATTACTGAATGGGTTGATGAAGAAGGTAAAGTAGAACAACGTACTGAAAAATCCGATTTAGGTGGGACTATGCGTAAAGGTGCACAGCTATGTCACTTAGAAGCGGGTACAAAAGTGCGTGAACTTTATGGTAAACCTGAAATTTATGAACGTCATAGACATCGTTATGAAGTGAATAATCGTCTTTTACCCAAAATAAAAGAAGCAGGTTTAAAAGTTTCAGGTCTATCAGCGGATAAGAAGCTAGTAGAAATTATTGAATTGCCAAATCATCCATGGTTTGTTGCATCTCAATTCCATCCTGAATTTACTTCAACACCTCGTGATGGTCATCCATTATTCCAAGGTTTTATTAAAGCCGCAGTTGCTTATCAAAATAAACATGTAGATTAGTTCTACACTTTATTCTGGTTGTATTGCTAAAAACAACCGTTGTCATTATCTTTTTGATGGTGATAGCGGTTGTTTTTTTATGTCAAAAAGAAAAAAGTTGTTGACTATTGTATGAGAATGACATAGATTCTCATTTGTAATTAAGAATCTGTATCGAAATGCGAATCGATATTAAAAAATTTTTTATTACTTCATGCGAATAAAGCAACGCTTTTTCCTACTGGGGAAAGCGTTGTTAATCGAGCAATTTCTGTTTATATCTAAATGTTTAAGGGTATAATGAACAGTTAGATATGATTAGAAATTGAATTATTTTGTTGCCAAAATTTGTTGTAAACACTAATAAACTAGGAAAAAATTATGACTAAGATTGTAAAAGTAATTGGTCGTGAAGTTATGGATTCACGCGGGAACCCAACTGTAGAAGCAGAAGTTCATCTTGAAGGTGGCTTTGTTGGTATGGCGATTGCACCATCAGGTGCATCAACAGGTTCTCGTGAAGCTCTTGAATTGCGTGATGGTGATAAATCACGTTTCATGGGTAAAGGTGTTCTTAAAGCAGTTGCCGCAGTAAATGGTCCATTGGCACAAGCGCTTATTGGAAAAGATGCTGAAAACCAAGCTGATATAGATCAAATTATGATCGATCTTGATGGCACAGATAACAAAGCTAAATTTGGCGCTAATGCTATTCTTGCTGTTTCTCTTGCGAATGCAAAAGCGGCCGCTGCTGCGAAAAAAATGCCTCTTTTTGCCCATATCGCTGAATTAAATGGCACTCCTGGTCAATATTCAATGCCACTACCTATGATGAATATTCTAAATGGTGGTGAACATGCTGATAATAACGTTGATATCCAAGAATTTATGATCCAACCTGTTGGCGCAAAAACACTTCGTGAAGCCGTACGTATCGGTTCTGAAGTTTTCCATAATTTAGCTAAAGTACTTAAAGGTCGTGGCCTAAATACTGCTGTTGGTGATGAAGGTGGTTTTGCACCTAACCTTGCCTCTAATGCAGAAGCTTTTGCAGCGATTAAACAAGCTGTTGAAGCTGCAGGTTATGAACTAGGTAAAGACGTAACTCTTGCTATGGATTGCGCTGCTTCTGAATTTTATAATAAAGAAACAGGTATGTATGAACTTAAAGGCGAAGGCAAAAGCTTTAATGCTAAAGAATTTTCTGATTATTTAGCACAACTTTGTACTGAATATCCTATCGTTTCAATTGAAGATGGTTGTGATGAATCTGATTGGGATGGTTTCAAATATCAGACTGAAATCCTAGGTGATAAAATCCAACTAGTGGGTGATGATCTTTTTGTTACTAATACTAAGATCCTAAAAGAAGGTATAGATAAAGGTATTGTTAACTCTATCTTGATTAAATTTAATCAGATTGGTTCTTTAACTGAAACTCTAGCTGCAATTAAAATGGCAAAAGATGCTGGTTATAGTGCCGTTATTTCTCATCGTTCTGGTGAAACTGAAGATGCAACTATTGCCGATCTTGCTGTAGGTACAGCTGCTGGTCAAATTAAGACAGGCTCTATGAGTCGTTCAGATCGTATGGCAAAATATAATCAACTAATGCGTATTGAAGATGCACTAGGTGATAAGGTGTCATTTGCTGGACGTAAAGCGATAAAAGGTCAAGCTTAATTGCTTTGTTTATAATAGATAAAGGAAAGTACGCGTTCTTCTCTTTATTTACTGATTTAGCTTAAATTAAGATCAAAAACTCTTATCTTTTACAAGGTAAGAGTTTTTTTTATAGATTATTTTTGAGAGAAATTTTTTTGTGGTAATATGACTCATTCTTTTTACTTGTTGATATATTATGCGCTTTTTTACACTGATATTATTTTTAGTCCTGTGTCTTTGCCAGTACACTCTATGGATGGGGAAAAATGGTCTCTCCGATTATGACCAAATTAAAGCTGATGTGACCAAAGAACTGCAAGCTAATGCGAAATTGAAAGATAGAAATCAACAAATGTACGCAGAAATTGATGATCTCAAAGCTGGCGGTGAAGCTATTGAAGAGAAAGCTCGCAATGAGTTAGGGTTGATTAAACCAGGTGAAACCTTTTATCGTATCATAGGTGATAAATAGATGATTACCGCAATAGTTCCCGCAGCCGGTATCGGTAAACGTATGGGAGCAGATAGACCTAAACAATATCTGTACCTTTCTGGCAAAAAAACGATTTTAGAAGTTACCTTAGAAACTTTATTACAACATCCAGATATAGGGAAAATTATTGTCCCTATTAATAAAAATGATCTGTATTTTTCAAATTTACCTATTGTTAAAGATCCCCGTATTATTCCTGTTTGGGGCAGAGGGGAGCGCGCCGATTCTGTTATGGCCGGTTTAGAGGTGGTCAGATCGTCTTGGGTATTGGTTCATGATGCTGCCCGTCCTTTTGTACAATTAAGTGATATTGATAAACTGATTCAAGTAAGTCTAGATAATGATGTAGGCGGAATTTTAGCTATGCCCGTGCGTGATACTATGAAACGAAGTAATAAAAAGGGTAAAATTTTGACTACAGTGGCACGAGAAGATCTGTGGCATGCTTTAACTCCACAAATGTTTAAAACAAAAATATTGATTTCGGCCCTAGAAGCCGCACAAAGTCAACATTTAATAATTACCGATGAGGCTTCAGCTATGGAGTTTGCGGGGTATCACCCTCAACTAGTGGCCAGTTATCCGGGTAATATAAAAATCACTCACCCCCAAGATTTAGACATGATAAGAAAATAACTTAGGAAATAAAATGGTAAGAATTGGACATGGTTTTGATGTACATAAATTTGGCGGACAAGGTCCTATTATTATCGGTGGGGTTGAAATCCCTTACGAGCAAGGTTTGTTAGCTCATTCAGATGGAGATGTAGCTTTGCACGCTATTTGTGATGCTCTATTAGGTGCTATAGGTGCTGGCGATATAGGTACTCATTTTCCCGATACAGATCCTAGCTATAAGGGGGCCAATAGTCGGCTATTATTACAAAAAGTTTATGAGCAGGTCATCAAGGCGGGGTATAGTTTAGGCAACCTCGATGTGACTATTATTGCTCAAGCTCCGAAAATGTTGCCCTATATTCAAGAGATGCGCCATCGCATTGCTGTGGATTTAGATACAACCATAAATAAAATTAATGTTAAAGCGACGACAACGGAAAAATTAGGTTTTACTGGTCGTAAAGAAGGGATTGCTACAGAAGCTGTAGTGTTAATCTGCTCAACACCTCAGAAGACAGATATAAAATCATGATAGAAATAATAGAAAAATTAGCTTATTTACTGGGTAAACCTAAATCTAGTGGAAAAATAAAGCAACAACCTAGCGATTTTGTCGTGAAAGAAAACATCGGATTTAATTTTACCCAAAAGGGTGAGCATATGCTGTTGCATGTGCAAAAAATAGGTGAAAATACGCAATATGTGGTTAATGAATTGGCTAAGTATTGCGGTGTACCTTCTAGAAAAGCGGGGTGGGCTGGATTAAAAGATCGGTATGCCCTGACAGAGCAGTGGATTAGTATTCAATTACCTGAACCAGAAATACCTGATTTTGCTGAATTTGAACGCACTCATGTGGGGGTGCGTATTTTAGATGTGCAACGCCATGCGAAAAGATTACATCCAGGAGATTTACAAGGTAATGCTTTTAGTCTGATCTTAAGAGATGTGTCCGATATGGATGATGTAGTGCAACGCTTAGAACGCATTAAACAACAAGGTGTGCCTAATTATTTTGGTGAGCAACGTTTTGGTTTAGAAGGGAATAATTTAACCTATGCGCGTCGATGGGGAAAAGGAGAAATAAAAGTATCAGATCGCGCCAAACGAAGTTTTTATTTATCGGCGGCCCGTGCTTATATTTTTAATCAGCTTTTGTCTTATCGCATTGAACATCAAATGATTCAGCAACTAGAGTCAGGTGATCTATTGTTAGATAAAAAATCTTTACAGGAAATTTTAGTTAGAGATACAAATATTCCTCTGATGATGCGTGGTATTGAAAAAGGTTTTTATTGCCTAACTGGTCCTATGGCTGGGGATAACCCATTGCATACGCAAGGAAAAATAGCACAACTTGAACAGTCCTTTTTAGATGAAGAACCAGATTTAATGAAAATTTTACGTGATAGTCGCATGCGTCAAGATAGGCGCCCATTGATCTTAGCTGTGAATAATGTGCAGTATCAGATTCAGTCTCTATCACAAATTCAGATCTCTTTTACACTTAATGCTGGCAGTTTTGCTACCTCAGTGGTCAGAGAACTTATCACAACAGAATAATAATAAGGTAAATATAAATAGATGCATATTTTATTAAGTAATGATGATGGTGTATACGCAGATGGGATAAACACTTTAGCTTTAGCCTTGTCTGATATTGCCACAATCACCATTGTGGCACCTGATCGAAATCGTAGTGCGGTGTCTAATTCACTCACCCTAGATACACCTATTAGAGCGAGAGAATTAACGCCTAATACTATTATGGTTCAGGGAACGCCTACCGATTGTGTGCATTTAGCATTAAGTGAATTATTAGAAGAGAAACCAGATTTATTAATTTCTGGCATTAATCATGGTTCAAATTTAGGTGATGATGTTCTCTATTCTGGTACGGTGGCCGCGGCAACCGAAGGCTATTTTCTAGGTATTCCTTCTATTGCGATTTCTTTGGTTGGCGATACGCATTTTGATACGGCAGCTAACTTTATACTACAATTTGTTAAAGATTTGGTGCAATCGCCGATTCCTTGTAATGAAGTATTGAATATCAATGTGCCTGATATACCAGAAAATGAATTGCAAGGTGTTGAGATTACGCGCTTAGGTCAGCGTTATCATGCTGAAAATATGATTAAAGTTCAAGATCCTAGAGGGGAAGATGTGTATTGGATCGGTCCTCCAGGAGAAACAGCTATTGCAGGTGTTGGAACTGATTTTTATGCAATTGAACATAAAAAAGTTTCAATTACTCCCTTGAAAGTAGATTTGACAGCAGAAAAACAAATAGCTACTTTAGCACAGTGGATTAAAAACAAAGAATAAAAGGGTAAGAATATTGAGTTTTGCAACACAAAATACTTTACTGCGTTTTTTAAAAGATAAAGGTATTAGTGATGTCGCAGTCTTAGATGTCATGTTAAAGATCCCTCGGCATCTCTTTGTTGCACCTGCATTTACTCACCAAGTTTATTTGCATAATGCCTTACCTATCAGTTGTGGGCAGACTATTTCCCACCCTTATATGGTGGCTAAGATGATTGAACTGCTAAAAATTGATTCACCGCAAATGAAAATTTTAGAGATAGGCACAGGTTCTGGTTATCAAACGGCTATTCTTTCCCAATTAGTGACGCATCTTTATTCAGTGGAACGCATAAAGAAGTTACAATTAGAAGCCAAACGCCGTCTAAAATTATTAGATATTTATAATGTTTCTACAAAACATGGTGATGGTTGGTATGGTTGGCAGTCAAAGGCGCCTTTTGATGCTATCATTGTATCGGCTGCAGCTGAAAATATTCCACAGGCTTTATTAGAGCAGCTCAATAAGGGGGGACGATTAGTGATCCCCGTAGGGCAGGCAACACAAGAATTGAAATGTATTACTAAATTAGGTGATACTTTTTTGTCAGAAAATATTGAACCGGTTAATTTTGTTCCTTTGGTTCCTGGAGAATTAGCTTAATGATAAATAGGATGGGATTATGGCTATAAAGCAGTCATCGTATGTTTTTTTTACTATTATGGGTGTTCTTTTACTCAATGCATGTACAACACAGAACAAAGCACCTGTTCATCAAATCAATGAAGATTCTCGTTATGCACATATAGAACGTGGTAGCTATACGGGAGATTTATATAAAGTAAAAAAAGGGGAAACCTTATTTTTTATCAGTTATATCACAGATAAAAATATTAGTGATATAGCTAAATATAATTATTTACAGAAACCTTACACTATTTATCCTGGGCAGGTTTTACGTTTAACGCCAGCACAATTGCAAGGTTCATCTCAATTAAATGCTAGTTCACAAGTCATCACCTCGAGTACGGGGGCTTCTCAAGTGATAGCCGCGCCAACCAGTGTCAATACAACACCTCAAATATATCCTGTAACTACCCCTGTGGTAAAACAAAAAGCAGAACCCATTAAAA
>Ga0055584_100003441_pt1 | contig 15638 bp, 14 predicted proteins | sample OSDHelmetaG_FD_58716 | JGI IMG/M metagenome (GOLD analysis project Ga0055584, IMG submission 58716) | Pelagic marine sediment microbial communities from the LTER site Helgoland, North Sea, for post-phytoplankton bloom and carbon turnover... | ecosystem: Environmental > Aquatic > Marine >... | reverse complement strand
TTGAACCTGCGACCTCTGGGTTATGAGCCCAGCGAGCTACCGAACTGCTCCACCCCGCGGCATTCGCGATTGCGACCGCCTCAGGGTAGCAGCCAAGAGGCTTTCGGCCCAACTCGCTCGATCGTTACCTACCTCGCCCAAGGGCGTAGCACCCTCAAGCGGTGGTGCGAAGCAAATCATGTGGCGCATTCCCCCGAAGCAAGTCCTCGCCGATTAGGAGAAGATCGCCCAGATTTCCGTTCCTGCCAACGCAAGAGTGGTCAGCAGAATCACACCTTGATAGGCACCGAACGGGGTCTCGGACCACGCCTGACCAGAAACAGTTGCCGCTTCTTCTGCCGTTTGATCCTTGGACAAGTCCGCGAACGCCTTCATCCGGTCCGACGTCCACAGGAAGCCGATCAGATTGAAGCTCAGCACACCTGCCAACATCATGTACTTCACGGGCGTCTCGGACAGATCACCGAAGACGATGATCGCCAGCAGAATCGCATTCGTACTCGCATTGAACATCGCTGCGGCTATGAAGCCAGCGTTAGTAGTTGGGGAGTTCCGCGACACGTGGGTACTTGTTTCGATTTCCATAGCTACCTCTCCGGTCACGCTCGCCCGAACCATTCACGGAACGCGCCAAATCGCGACCAAAACAAGGCTAGAACTTACCGCGCCGTGAGGCCCGCGATAGCAACTTCAATCGATCCGAGTCTTCAGTCGCGCGCCGAGGCTTGGGCGACCGGCGCTTCTTCGGCCGGCGGCACCTCCTCAGCCGGCGGCACCTCCTCAGCGGGTGATTCTTCGGCGGGCGGACTCTCCTCCGGCGGCGCTTCGATAGTGGGAGGCGGACTGTTCGACCCACCGCCAGAACTCTGGCCAGTCAACTGGCGTTGCGCAGCTGCGGCCCGGTCAAGAGCCTTCTTCAGATCTTCCTGTGCCTTGCCATAGGCAGCGAAGTCGCCCTCCGCCAGAGCCTTTTCGCCCCGCTGATAGGCGGCATCAGCTGCTGCAATCGCAGCAGCCAACTGCTCTTCCGGAGTGCTGTCGCTATTGCCACCGCCGTTGTTGCCGCCGCCGCCGCCACCGGCATCTGTCGAACCAGTAAAGACCTTGGCCAGCGCTTCCTGCAAGGTGTTCTCCATCGAGACTTCTTGCCCGTAGCCGGCGAGCACCTTCTGCAGGAGTGGGAAGCCTTCTTGTCCGGCAGCACGCACGTAGACCGGTTCCACATAGAGCATGCCATCGGCCACAGGCAGCGACAGCAGGTTGCCGAGCACTACGTCTGAGCCACCCCGTCGCAATAGGTTCAACTGCTGAGCAACAACTGGGTCTGATTCGAAGTTATTCTGCACCTGAGTCGGACCCGGAATGGTTGTGTTTCGAGGTAACTGCAACACCCGGATCGTGCCGTAGTCCTCCCCTGGGGCAGAACTTGCGGCCATGAAGGCCGCCAAGGTTTGCCGCCTACTCGGCGAGAAAGCCGTGGTCAGCGAAAACGCTGGCGCTTTGGTTCCTGGCATCTGCAACGTCAGGAAGTATGGCGGCTGCTGAACATCCACCCCAGCCTTGGTGGGGTCAGAGGGGATCACCCAGAAGTCCTGGCCGGAGTAGAACGACTGCGCGTCGGTCACGTGATAGCGACTCAACACTGTGCGCTGCACCTTGAACAGGTCCTCGGGATAGCGCACGTGTTGCAGGACGCTATCCGGCATCTCCCCACGCGGCTTCACTGTGTCGGGGAAGATCTCCACCCAGGCACGAGCCACCGGATCGTTCTCATCCCACAGGTACAGATCTACGGTGCCGTCGTAGGCATCCACGGTGGCCTTCACGGAGTTACGGATGTAGGTGACCTGATCCCGGTTCAACGCGTTCACTGATCGCCGCGTCTCGGTGATCGAGTCGCTAGTGGCCTCGTTGAGCAGCGTCCGAGCAGAGTTCGGGAACTGATCCGAGGTGGTGTAACCATCCACGATCCACTTGATCCGACCGTCGACGACCACCGGGTAGGGATCGCTATCCAGGGTCAACCACGGGGCGACCTTCTTAACGCGGTCGCGGGGATCTCGATCGTAAAGAATCCTGGACTCATTATTGACCAGGTCAGATAGCAGGATGTTAGCGTCCTGGAACTTGGTGGCAAAGACCAAGCGATGCAGGAAGGAACCAGTTTCGATCCCACCATCACCGGTGTAGGTGTTGTTGCGCTGACCAGTCGGGCTGGTGTCATCCGGGAAGTCCAACTCTCGCGGTGGCTCACCTTCTGGCGCACCCACAATCGAGTAAGGCGGTGACAGCTGCCCGAAGTAGATCCGGGGCTCAGTGATATCCAGCAACCCTTCCGGAGGGATATCGGATTCGAGGTAGTTCGGGGCGCCAGTGGAACTCGGCACGTTGTCGCGTGCGGCCACGAAGCCGTAGCCGTGGGTGTAGACGGTGGTGTCGTTGGTCCAGTTGCGCTGCCCGTCTGGCAGACCAGTCAAGTCAACCTCACGCACGGCCACGACCGCACCCTGCCGCTGCTTGCCTTCCTCCAGCTGATACCGGTCGACGTCCAAGGCATCAGGGAAGGCGTAGAAGCCCCTGATCTGCTGCTGCTGCCGGAAGGTTGGACTGACGATGGACGGATCCAGCAACCTAATGTTGCTCAGGGTTCCCGAATCGTTCTTGATCACCGAAGCGGGCGCAACCTCGCGACCGCTGTACTCCTGGATTTCGACGCCATCCAGACCGTAAGCACTTCGAGTGGCGTTGATGTTGTTCTGAATATACGGCCGCTCACGTACCTCTTCAGTGGGCTGAACCTGGAAGGTCTGCACGATCGTTGGGTAGAGCCACCCAATCACGATGCTGCTGAGCAGCAGCAACGCCAACCCGATGAGCGGCAATGCCCAGACGCGGCGGAAAGCGGTGACGAAGAACAACACCGCAACCACAACCGAGGCCACTGCGAGGATCACCTTACTCGGAAGTACGGCGTTCACGTCGACGTATTTCAGGCCGGTGAACCCGGGCACGAGTGACTGACTTGCTGTCGCCAGCTCGAATCGATCCAGCCAGTAGGCGACCGCTTTGGCCAACATGAACAAGCCAGCGAGCACCGCGAGTTGAGTCTGCGCGGCTGGGCTGGCGCTGCGAACGTCGCTTTGAATCTTGATGCCGCCGTAAAGGTAGTGCACGACCACGGCAGTAAGGATCGACAGGATCAGTACCGCAAAGAGGAAGCTAAGTACGAACCGCAGCCAGGGCAGTTGGAAGACGAAGAAGCCCGCGTCAAGACCGAACTGCGGGTCGGTGGTGCCAAAGTCCCCGCCGCTACGCCACAACTGGAAGGTCTGCCATTCCGAACTTGCCGACAGCCCGGTCATGACCCCCAACAGTCCAGCTAGCGCGATGGTTATGGGAATCCGGTAAGGCTCGATAGAGGAGCGATACCGCTCCAACGACGCCTGTTCGGGGGTGATGCGTTCTACCATCGGCCGGGCGCGGAATGCGATACCAGCGTTCGCCGCCAAGGCGGCGAACATCACCACCGCGAAGGTGAGGAATAGCCCGATCTGGGTGAGCACTGTCGTGGTGAAGACCGACGGTTTGTCAACCGAGCCAAACCACAACCAGTCGCTGTAGATGCCGGAAAAGATGATGAATGCGAGCACCAGCCCACTGAGCACCAGCACAGTGGGGACCAATACCCTTCCGCGCGAAGGTGGTTCCCGTAGATCAGTGCCGCCCTGTGATCCGCTGGGGCCTGTTGGCCCGTTGGGATCTCCCGGCATGGTGTAGCCCATGGTCTGAACCTAACGCCTTTCCGCTGACGGCGAGCCAGAGGGGCAGTCAGCGACTGATTTCCCAGCCCGCCACTCCGTGATCGCCTTCATAGCCTGATCGAGAGTCTCCACGGCCGCAACTGCCAAGCCGTCCGGGATCTGCCCAACCACTTCGTCACAGTTCCCGACCGGAGCGAGGAATAACTCAGCGCCATCTTCTCGCGCTGAGATCATTTTCTTCGCGATGCCACCGATCTCCCCTACATCACCTTCCGAGGAAATAGTGCCGGTGCCGGCAATGTGCCGTCCTGCCACCAAATCTTGCGGCGTGAGCTTGTCGATGATGGCTACGGCGAGCATGAGTCCCGCGCTGGGGCCACCGATTCCGTCTAGATTGAGGGCCACCTCAAAGTCTGACGAGTACACGTTCTCCACAACGATTCCGACGCGAGCCACCTCATCACCATTTTCGTCAGTCGCGGATTCCGAGGCGACAGTCACCTCGGACTCCTCACCATCTCTGACGATGATCAGTTGAAACTCGGTTCCGGGGGGCTGGCTTTGTATCCGTTTCGCAACCTGCTGAGAGTTACCGACGGACTTACCGTCGATGCCCACGATCTCGTCCGTGGCTTGCAGTACTCCCTCGGCTGGGGTGTCCAACGCGACTGATACGACCACCGGCACCGACGTGACCGGGCGATCCAGATAGTTGGCCGCCGCAGCCTGGGCGGTGGACAGCGATGCATCGAACACTGCTTCTTCAAACTCGCGCGCCTGGGCATCACCACGATCCTCGTCGGGGAGCACCGTGGTGGTGGAGCTGAGCCACCCCAGTACGGCGAGCCCGCTGGTGATGCTTCCGCCTGATCCGCCGTACTCCGAGACTGTGGTCAGATCCATGACGCCGTCGGCCGTATAGGTCGTCGTGCCCGTGACTTCCAGCACCGGCTCGCCCTCCACCTCACCGAGCAGGTCAAACACCGGCCCTGGCGACCGAGCAACAAACGGCACTGGGGCAAAGGCGGCCACAGCAGCCAGCACCAGTACCAGTCCCCCGACAAGCCAGAACCAGAACCTCCCCCGAGACGTCATCTTGGGTCGCTTTGCTCGTCCGGGCGCAGCACCTGTTCGATACGGGTCAGTTTTTCCCGCTGCAATTCTTGGGCGTCGGCTGGGCTCGGCGCGCGGTCTCGCCATAGCAGTAATGCCGCCACAATCACCGTCACGAGCACGGGCGCGACAAGCCACAAGACCGGTTCCACTCCGCAAGTATCGCGTATGGCGCCCAGTCGGCTGGCATCCGGCGCGGCCAAGTCTTGGGTTCGTCCGCTGTCAGCGGACAGCACGGCCGCGCGTTAGCAGATCCGCGATGTCGCCGTTACCGTGAGAAGTGCGGTGTAAACCGCTGAGCAGGAGGTCACATGAGCGGCAACCTTCCCTTTGGATTCCACCCACCCGGTGAGGGAGAAGAACCCAACCAGCCACCGGGCGGATTCGACCTGGGCAATCTAGGCGCAGCCTTAGAGTCGCTGGGCCGGATGCTGCAGACCGGCGGTTCCGCTGGTCCGGTCAACTGGGAGATGGCCAAACAAGTCGGGCGGCAACACGAAGCCCAACGGAAAGACCCCGGTGTCAGCCCGACGGAATCCACCGCAGTCAACGACGCAGTTCAATTGGCCAACCACTGGCTAGACGACTCCTGCAGCTTCGCCGCAAGTAACGCTGCCGCCATCGCCTGGAGTCGCGGTGAATGGCTGGACAACACCCTGCCCGCGTGGCAGCAATATGTGACGCCGGTGGCGGAACAGGTGACCTCCACCATGTCTGACCTGATGGGCGGTCAAGGAATGCCAGGTGGCGGTGAGATACCGGGCATGGACTCCGAGCAGATTCAAGCACTCCTGGGGCCACTGTCCGGCATCACCCAGCAGCTGGGCTCAGCGATGTTCGCAACCCAGGCGGGACAAGGCTTGGGCATGCTGTCCGGAGAGGTGCTGTGCTCTTCTGACATCGGCATTCCGCTCACTCCTGACGGTCGCCCATCGCTACTCCCAGCCAACATCAATGCATTCGCCGACGAGTTGGAACTGCCGCGGCAAGACGTTCTGGTGTACATCGCTTTGCGGGAATGTGCTCACCAACGACTGTTCACTCACGTGCCATGGCTGCGTTCTCGACTGGAAGAGGCTGTTGCTGCTTACGCACGCGGTATCAAAGTCGACACCAGCGCGATCGAAGAGATGATGGGTCAGGTCGACCCGATGAACCCCGAGTCGATGCAGAACCTGATGTCGGAAGACATGTTCAAGCCACAAGAATCTCCGGAGCAAAAAGCTGCCTTGGCCCGTCTGGAGACGCTGCTTGCGCTGGTCGAGGGCTGGGTCGAGATCGCCGTGGCCGGCGCTGCTGCAGAGCGACTGCCCTCGCTACCGCAGTTGACCGAAGCAATGCGGAGACGTCGCGCTGCTGGTGGACCTGCGGAAAAGACCTTCGCCAACCTGGTCGGCTTGGAAATGCGCCCGCGCCGCTTGCGAGAGGCCGCGGCGTACTGGAACCGCGTGACCGATGGCGACGTGGAGACTCGGGATAACCGCTGGGAGCATCCCGACCTACTGCCCACGTCTGAAGATCTCGATGACCTTGATGGGTTCTTCGCGGGCTTGGAAGTGCCGGAGTTGGAACCCGGAGACTGGCCAGTTGCCGAGAACGATATTTCCGAGGATGAAGGTACCGGTCCTGACACGGACGAGGATCCGCCGCAAACTTCGTGACCGGCCAGCCCAACTTTGGTCGACTGCTTGCGCTCGGTTCCCTTGCCTAAATGTGGAGCTTCATCAAGTAACGAACTAGAGGGCGACTCATGCGCCGTATTGCTATTGCCACCCTTTCCGCTACCGGTCTCGCCGCCGGAATGATCGCGCTCGCTGCCCCAGCGGTTATGGCGCAAAGCTCCTGTGAAAAAGCGACCGGAGGCAGCACGAGCAGCCTGGCGTACACCGGCAAGACCAGTGGGAACTCAACAAATGGCTACACCTGCGCCTACCAGCGCAGCCAAGGTAAGACCAGCCTCAAACCGTGGCAGACCAAGTCCTTCACTTCGAATACCGCCAAGGGCTACTACCGGATGAAGACCTGCACTCAGGTCGAGGGTAAGAACATCAGCAGTACACCGGCCTACGCCCAGACCGCAATGGGCTCGTCCTGGACCCAAACCAATACCAACTGGGACTTCAGCAAGACTGGCCACGTCGGCTCGGGAATCTTCTGGGCAACGGACAACGTCGCTGGCAGTCAATACACCACCAGTCCCTGCAACTGGGGCGGCTACCCCACCAACCAGTTCTGGCAAACCTCCTCGACCGTCACTCTGGTCGGCTACAACAAGACCACCGGTTCTCCTACCTTTGATATCGCTGTGACCCCCGAGGGCAACGCCCCGGCGGGTAGCGACGCTTTCGTCTTTCAGATGCTCGGCGACACCCCAGATCCGACCACCGACAAGGGTGTAGCTGAAGGCGCGCTGAGCGACGGGGCGCTGAGTGTCACATCACCCCTGCCGTTCGCGGCTGGCGATTACACCTTCTATGCCGTCTACGGCGGCTCTGGTGCGGACCTGGATCCACGGGTTTCGCCCCAAGACCTGATCCCAACCCAGCGCGGTTGGCTACCCTCGCTGTCCGGCACAATCGCCGTCACTATCGATAGCGGTCTGAATACAACTACCACCGAGGGCGCAGCTCTGGATCCCACCTACGACCTAGCACCGATAGCAGACGGCAAACCGCTGCCGATGTCGGTGGTGAATGACAGCACCGAGTATCCGAAGACGCCGCAGGCCACCTGCGAGTCCGGAGAACGCCCCATCCATGTCGAAGGCTTCTCACCCAAGAAGTCCATCGACAATGATCACCTCACTTGGACCAAGAACGGCGCCAAGCTGAACATCGGCAAGGCCAAGGACGGCACCAAACTTAATCTGCAGGTGGTCTGCCGGCCTCCGGCGGAAAAACCGACCGGTCTCGGCAAACTGCGACTCGGCACTGTACGGGCTGACGAGTTGACGCAGAAGAAGGCGGGACCCACCTTTGCCGGTCCGGGCAAGGATGAAGTGACCGTGAAAGCCAAGAAGGGTTCCGCATATGGCGCGTTGGGCCGGTATCGGGTCTACCTCAAAGCTGCCAACACCGCCGGGGACGGCGGCCCCGGTGCTGACATGATCAAGTCCGCCACCAAGCCGAAGAATGCCGACGGCAAGAAGGCCGGCCGGGCGCTGCTCATCGGGGGCCCCGGACCAGACACCATGATCAGCGGCTACGGTCCCGATCGAGTCAACGCCCGTGACGGTGAGCCCAATGACACCGTGGAATGTCGGGGCAGCAAGACCCGAGTGCTGGCCGACAAGGGCGACACCGTGATGGGCAACTGCAAGTGGATCAAGCGAAAATAGCGCCGAACCGCTTCGGCAGCCACTAGCCGTTTCTGGCGCTCCGGGACTGGGGATTCTCCAGATGTCGCACCGCGACACACATATCTGGAGGACACCATGTCACCTGACCCGCACCGTAGCCGCACCACTCACGCCGACGCCGAGAACGAAAACGAAGACGAAGTTTGCACGCTGCACAACCTGCTGTGGGACTCTTTGATCGCCTTCGGTGCCAGTAGCGGTTACGCCACGGTCTACCCGGCTGACCGCAACTAGCGATCAATCCCGCAGATCACCAATCCGGGCGTACTGGCATGTCAGACGATCCGTCTGGGGCCGTGTGCACCGCCAGCACCTGATGCAACTGAATCAGGTTGTGGGCAAACCCCCAGCGCGACGCGTTGAGGTACAACCGCCATACCCGGGCTTTGCGCAAGCCAATCTCGGCAACGGATTCATCCCAGTGATCGTCGAGGTTGCGTGACCAGTCCCGCAACGTCATCGCGTAATGCTCACGCAGGTTCTCCTCGTGACGCACTTCCAGGTTCTGGTGCTCCATGCGGTCGATGAGATGCCCCACGTGGACTAGCTCTCCGTCGGGGAAGATGTAGCGGTTGATGAAACCACGTGAGGTCTTGGTCCGCGCCTTGGCATCAGTACGAGTGATGCAGTGGTTGAGCAGACGAGCTCCGTAGTTGAGCTTGCCACGCAGGTAAGTGAAGTAGTTGTCGTACTGATCCCGACCGATGTGCTCAGTAAGCCCGATGGAAGACACCGCATCAAAGCCCGTCTCTGGCACATCGCGATAGTCACCGGCCCGGATTTGTGCGGTGGCGGTGAGACCTTCCCGCTCCAACATCTGCTGTCCCCACAACGCCTGTTGCTTGGACAACGTCACCCCAATAACTTCGACGCCGTAATGCTTAGCGGCGTGACGGGTCATTCCACCCCAACCGCAGCCGACGTCCAGCAGCTTCATGCCCGAGCGCAGCCCTAGTTTTCGGCAGACCAGATCGAACTTCTCGTCCTGAGCTTCCTCCAGAGTGGAATCCAGCTTGGGATAGACCGCACAGGTGTAAGCCATCGTCGGGCCCAGCAGCCATTCGTAGAACGTGTTGGAGACGTCGTAGTGGTGGCTGATCGCATCAGCGTCGCGACGACGGCCATGCAACCGGCCGCCTAACTTCACTTCCTCCGGCGGCGGCGGCACCCGCTTCAACGCGTGTGGGCCGAGATCGCGCAGCAGCGCCAACGACTCTTTCTTCGATGGCATCCGGCGGCTGGTGTAGAGCCGATCAAAGGCCTCGTAGACATCCCCTTCGATGTCGAGGTCGCCGTGCACGTAGGCGCGAGCGATACCCAGTTGACCGGGGGCGGACATGAACGCTCCCACAGCCTTAGGCGACTTGACCACAACACGGACGTCACTGTCGGGGTCACCAGCGCGGCTGCCGTCATATGCAACGAACTGCACTCCGCAATCGGGTTCAACGAGTAACTCAAAAACTTCGCCTAGCTTCATATCGTCCTCCTTGTATGCCTATCCTGCCGCGCCCGGGATCCCTAGCTCAAACCGGCGTCACACACTTGTCGTACAGCTCCGCAAACCGACTGTCTGGATCGTAGCGCTGCTTGAGTCTCCAATAGTCGTCGCCACCGTAGATTCGGTAGAACTCGTCTCGGTCGTAGAACGAGGTTGAGTACAACGATTTGCGGCCACCCAGTCTGGTCACCTCGGCTTCAATAGCCCGGTTGATGGCACCATCCTCGGGGTCACCACCGTCAGTGCGCGGCACTGTGGACCAGAAACCTACATTGACGTAGATCTTGCTGGGGTCAAAGGAGTACAACGACCAGTAGGCATCCGGATCACGTTGCTGCAACGGGCACAGCCATACCGGTGAGATGCCTACTTCCCGATCGAAGAACTCCAAGAACTCGGGTAGTGCCTCGATCGGGATTTCCACATCTTGCACGACCGGTTCCCGTGGCGGCAGGCCGCGACGAGAGTCCAATCGGGCAGAGAACTGCAGCCGTCGGTCTAGCGCCACTAATTTCCAGTAGACGTCGCTGCGTAACAGCGATTTCGGCCAGAACCGACGGATCATCGGATTTTGCGCACCCATCGCCCGGGAACACCAGAACCAGTCGGTGTCCCAACGCCACAGATAGTCGTGGGTAGTCAGCCGGTCACTGCTGCGCTGCTGCAGCGACCGGTAGTAGATCTGCATTCCGGTGTAGTCCGACGCTGGGCCGGGATCATCCGTGTACCGCCCCAAGGTCACATAGGTCTCGCCTGGACCAAAAGCGGTGCCATCGATGAAGTCCACCTGTAGGCCGTCCCAGGTCCGTTCACGGGCGACTTGGGTCAGCACGGCGGTTGCTTCGGTGTAACTGGTACAGGGCACGTGCGTTAGCGCGACGTAGTCGGCAACTGGCTCGACTTCGATCTCTAGCCGTAGCGCGTAACCCAAGCTGCCATACGAGTTAGGAAAGCCGTAGAACAGGTCGGCGTACTCGCCGCCCGGTTCTGCGCGGACTACCTCTCCTGTTCCGGTGAGCACGTCCATCGCCACTACGGTTTCGTGCGGGCAGCCGTTTCGAAAGCTCGGAGATTCAATGCCGAGGCCGGTCACGGCTCCGCCGAGTGTGATGGTGCGCAACTGCGGCACACACATGGGCGAAACGCCGTGGGGAAGTGTGCGAGCCACCAGTTTCTCGTAGGTGGTGAGCCCACCAACCATGGCTCGCCGAATGTCGGGATCAACCCAATAAACGCCATCGAAGGCGGAAAGGTCCAGCGCTGCCTCAGCGTCGCGCCGATACCGGAAGAGGTTAGAGGTCTTTTTGCTCAGTCGGATTGGGCGATCCGCAGGCCAATCAGCCACCGTCCGACTAGCCACAGCGGCAGCCGCAGCGAAGTCCGGCATCCTGTCCGAGGGCCGGGCCGGCGGAGCGCCCGAGGCCAACCCCCGAAGCGCTCCGCGCGAACTCATGCCTTGCCCAAAATCCGATTCACTTTGGTGTCGCACTCGGGGCACTTGCCCTGGGCCATGCGGGTGCCCTTGGCGTTAACGACAACCTGGCCAGTGAAATCGCGCTTTTCCTTGCACTTCACGCAGTAGGCGGTACCGCTGTACTCCTCAGCCATGCGTCCTCCTCAAAACGGTAGTTTTACCGCTGAAATCCTACGCACCAACCCACCAGTGATACGCACTGGGGCATTTTCCGTCACTATCTCACCGGCAGCAGCCATCTGCTGGTCGCGCCAGAACCTGTGGATATCTATTGGTGGTGTCAGCAGATCGCGTGGCAGCATGCCGCATGCCTCAACCGTTCCACACCGCAGCTCCTCTACCCAGTCGTCCCCGCCTCAACCCCGCCGTGCCGGTTATTCCATTGGCAGACGGGGTCATCCAAGTGGGATGGTCGCGACGCTATCGATTCTTCGGGGCGGAAGCCGCCGCCGTGACGGCTAGCCTGCCACCCTTGCAGCAACAACGACGACTCCGCGACTACGACGACCAAAAGCTTGCGGGATTGGCGTTGCTGCAACGCTGCGGAGCCCTACAATCCGGACGTTGGCCAACAGGCTGGGATCGTCATCCAGACGCCGATCGCGCGCGACTGCGTGGTTTAGTGAACTCACTGGCGAGTACCGATGCCGCCGATCTGGTGGCAGCGCGATCCCAACACCGGGTGTGGGTCAGCGCGCCTACCGGTTGGGACACCCTGCATAGCGGCTTGCAGCGTTTGAACCTCTCCTTAGCGACGACTGCTGCCGACGCCAGCATTGCCGTACTCGTCGGTGCCACCGGGTTCCAACAGATTAGTTCGTTGATGCGCAACGGCACGCCCCACCTGGCGGTGTCGCCACGAACGGACTCGATTCGAATTGGGCCGCTGGTCGTTCCTGGCAAAAGCGCCTGTCTGCAATGCCTGCAGTTGACCCGCACCGAGCGGGATCAGCACTTTCCCGTGGTATCACTGCGGCTGGAGAACTACCTGGCGGTGGAACGAGATCAGGTACTCGTCGAACAAGCGTCACTCGCAAGTGCCCGATTGGTCAGCCGCGCTGTCGATGCGGTCGGCAACGGGAGTTGGGGTAGCGCCAGCGACGGGGAACTACCCAACGATCTCACCGACATGATCGGACGGTGCTGGACCGTGACGACCCGGAGCCCAGAAAATCGGGCGACTCCGCTTGCGCGTCACCCGTTATGCCCGTGTTGGTGGCAGCCACTTCCCGTCGCGAGCTGACGTTTCAGGCTTCTTCTTCGCGCGCTTCCGCAGCCTTCACCTCGTCGGTCTGAGCTAGGGCTTGCTCGGCGACGCGTTCATCCATCAGGGCACCAGCACGAGTACGGGAATAGGAAAAGAAGACGACCATCCCGATAGCGAGCCAGGCAAACAACCGCAGCCAGGTACTCAGCGGCAGTGTCGCCATAATCAGCAGTGAACTCACGATCGCCAAGATAGGGATGGTGTAGCCACCGGGAACCTTGAAATTCCGGGGCAAATCTGGCCGAGTCCGCCGAAGTACCATGACCGCGACTGCGACAATGATGAATGCCAACAACGTGCCGATGGACACCAACTCGACAAGGACACTTGACGGCAAGACTCCGGACATCACGGCCGCTGCCACACCACACAGCAAAATACTTCGCACCGGCGTTCCCGTTTTCCCACTAACCCGACCAAACATTGCCGGCAACATCCGGTCTTGCGACATGCGCATCAAAATCCTGGTCTGCCCGTACAGCAGTGCCAACACTGAAGCACCCAGTCCAATGACCGCGCCGACATCAACGACGTCCCCGACCCAGCCAAGATTTACCGCATCAAGCGCAGCAGATAGGGCATTGGCTTCGTTAAGGACCGTATAGGAGACCAGCCCAACCAGAACCGCACCAACCATGACGTACAGCCCGGTCGCGATCCCCAACGAACCTAGGATGCCAATGGGTACGGTTCGGCGCGGGTTCTTTGCTTCCTGAGCAGCGGTACACACCACATCAAATGAAATGAAGCCATAGAAGACCAGGCCAGCCGCAGAGAGCACCCCGGTCCAGCCGAAGTCCCCGAAGGTACCGTCGTTCTCCGGAACAAAGGGCTCATAGTTGTCACCGCTGATGGCCGTGGCACCGACGACGATGAACAGCAGCAGCGTCCCGACTTTGATCAACACCAGGAAGGTCGTTGCCCGGGCGGACTCCTTGGCTCCGGACGCTAACAGGGAGGTGACGAGCAGCACCAAAAGTACCGCGGGCAGATTAATCCAGCCAGTGGGCTGATCACCTGATCCCGCGACTGGAGCAGCTAGGAGTTCCTGCGGCAGTGGCAGTCCCACCTCTTCCATGAGGTTAGCGAAATAGGCAGACCAACCACTGGCGACGTTGGCCGCACCAAAGAGGTACTCAACGAGCAGATCCCAACCGATCACCCAGGCAACAAAAATACCCAACGCCGCGTAGGCATAGGAGTACGTTGAACCCGCTAGCGGAATCATCCCCGCCAGTTCCGCGTAGGACAGCGCGCTAAACCCCGCCACTACCCCGGCAATCAAGAAAGCGATGACCACCGCAGGCCCAGCTCGGGTCGCTGCCGCTTCACCTGTCACGACGAAGATGCCAGCCCCGACCACCGCAGCAACCCCCATAGCGACTAGTGAGAAGGTGCCGATAGAACGGCGCAGACCGCTGGAGTCGGCATCGGCCTCCATGATTGTGGCATCGATAGCGCTCTGCGGCGTTCGATGTGAATGCAATGCTGACGGCTTACTTTGCGACATCGCCCTACCTCACACTGCTGCCATCCAAATACTCAATCCAGAGCAAGACGGTCGCGCAGTTCAACGACTTTGCTTCAAGATGTCAGATTCCCATCGACGTCGCGTGCCGACGCTCATTCTCAGCCGACCACCGTGATAAGCGGCCATTCTGTTTCAGCAAGGCATGGCGCCAACAGGCATCACGAGTGCCAATCTCACTAATCTGCCGCCATGGATAAGTACTCCAACGGCGTGCTGTTTCTCAGCGAATTCGTAGGGACCGCACTGCTGTTGCTAATCGGTGTCGGTGTCTGCGCGAACACGACGCTAAAGAAAGCGTTCGGGTATGGCCGCGACTGGCTGCTTATCTCGATGGGCTGGGCGTTCGGCGTTTTCGTCGGCGCCAGTGTCGCCTGGCGGTCCGGGGCGCAACTGAACCCCGCCGTGACCATTTCACAGGCTATGAGCGATTCCATGGAGTGGTCGCTGGTGCCGATGTTCCTAGTGGCGCAACTGCTGGGTGCCATGACCGGTGCAGTGCTGGCCTACTTGGTCTACAAGAAACAGTTCGACACTCACGACGAGCCCGAGAACACTGGTGGCATCTTCTTCACCGGGCCATCAGTACCTTCACCACCGTGGAACATCGTTTCTGAGGCGATCGGTACCTTCGTGCTGATCATTTGGGTGCTGGAAAGTTCCCCGTTCACTATTGGTATCGGTGACGCGATCGTGGCGGACAACACCCAATCGGCATTGAGCTACGCCGCCGTTGCTTTCGTAGTGTTAGCTATCGGTGCGTCTCTTGGTGGCGCTACCGGCTATGCGATCAACCCCGCCCGCGACTTGGGCCCCCGAATCATCTACACGATCCTGCCGATCAAGGGCAAAGGCTCATCCAACTGGAGCTACTCGTGGGTCCCGATCGTTGGTCCCTTCGTCGGTGCAGCGGCCGCCACCGGGTTGTTCTGGTTAGGACAAATATGACCGCTCCGGTCGCCGCAGCACGACGATGAGCGCAACCGGCGTGATTGGGTAACAATGGGCTATGGCCGAAGTCCCAAAGCGTGCGATCAGCCGTAGCGCCAAGATGGCTGCCCTTCCGTTGGGCCACTTCGGGCGTACGGCCGCCGGTTGGGGTAAGCGCCTGGGTGGTAAGCCAGCTGAGGCGGTCACTGCGGAGATGCAGCAGCGCACTGCGGCCCAGGTTTTTAAAGTCCTAGGAGAGCTTAAGGGCGGGGCGATGAAGCTCGGCCAAGCGATGAGCGTCTTCGAGGCCGCGCTGCCGGAGGAAATGGTGGGCCCCTACCGGGCTACGTTGACTAAGTTGCAGGAAGCAGCACCGCCACTGCCGATGTCCACGGTGGATGACGTACTCACCGATCAACTTGGAGCGGACTGGCAGTCACGGTTCGCGGAGTTCGACGAGAATCCAGCCGCCGCTGCATCTATTGGTCAGGTCCACCGCGCGACCTATCGTGACGGCCGAACCGTGGCAGTCAAGATTCAGTACCCTGGCGCCGCGAAGGCACTAGCCAGCGATCTGAACCAGATGGTGCGTATGGGTCGATTGATGGGCTCATGGATTCCTGGGATCGAAATGAAACCGCTGCTGGAGGAACTCCGAGAACGGGTCTTGGAGGAACTCGACTACCTCGCAGAGTCGAACAACCAA
>Ga0055584_100003440_pt1 | contig 15638 bp, 18 predicted proteins | sample OSDHelmetaG_FD_58716 | JGI IMG/M metagenome (GOLD analysis project Ga0055584, IMG submission 58716) | Pelagic marine sediment microbial communities from the LTER site Helgoland, North Sea, for post-phytoplankton bloom and carbon turnover... | ecosystem: Environmental > Aquatic > Marine >... | reverse complement strand
GAGAATTACTATCTATACTATTCTCGAGAACAATCTTAATGATAGTTAGCACTAACTATTATTCTAAATATTCTTAAAAAATAGCAGATATATACAAATAAGAGGGACAAATTGTCATTTTATGATAATAATTTTAAACATTTTCCCAAGGGTGTTTATCGGTATAACAAGATTTATAAATAGCTATTTTGTAGATTTTAAAGCAAAAAATTGCATATCTCAGCTACATTTAAGCAATTTATCGCCAAGTAGCCTAATTGCATCCGCATAATCCACAGCATCATGCATTAAGGGGTCAAACGTAAATATATGTGAGCGTTCACTTATATTTAAGGTTGTTACTAAATTTTGGGGGAAACCAGGCTCCAGGACCACACATTTTGCCTGCCCAGAGGCCAATAGCCCGTCAATGACGAGTAAATTCTTCACGCTTGTCTGGTGTTCGGCTCCGGAGTTTATAATTGCCAGGTGGGTCAGCTTGTATCGATCTTCAAAATAATCTAGGCTTCGGTGCTGTAGTATATAAGCAGGTGGCTTGGCAGTAGCAAATAATAAAGTCAGCTGATTATCGAGTAAGTTCATCTTTTTCAGCCAATTTTCCAGATTTTCCTCATATTTTACTGAATTTTTACTATCAATAGCGATTAGCGACAGCGCGATCCGCTGCCCTATTTCAACTGCTAGCAGCGGATCCAGCCAGATATGAGCGTCTCCCTCAAGCGTAATAAGTCCACGACCCAGAGACACCACCGATTTATCAGTGAAAATCCGCTGAATCTGTTGGTTCAAAAAGCTTTCAAACTTTGGCCCAACCCAAAATATTAAATCAGCCTGCCACATACGACGAATATCGGATGGTTTTAGACGGAAGTGGTGGGGAGAGGCCCCCTGGGGCAGTAACAGGCTACTTTTAACATTAGGACCCGCAATTTCATCGACAATCATCTGAATCGGTTTGATAGTACTCACTATTTTTAATGGGCCTGAATTGGCAAGCAAAGGCAGCAATAACAGACAACTGAGAAAAGCGCACCGGACGAGCCTTATTATTTGTTTCATGATGTTCTACTAAAAGGGTGATATGTTATATTATAACCTTTTAGGCGATAGAGAAAACCCGTGAATCAATCAAGCCAAGCCTATAGTGACCACAACCACCAACATTGCATAGAGCAGGCACTGACAACAGCCAAAGCTCTGTGCAGTCGTCGTGGGGCCCGCTTTACCAGCTTGCGCGAACGAGTTTTTACCTTGATTTGGCACAGCCACAAGCCCCTGGGTGCCTACACCATACTTGAACAACTTGCCGATCAAGATAAAAATCGCCGCCCGGCACCACCTACGGTTTACCGAACGCTGGAATTCTTGCAGCAGCAGGGCCTGGTGCATCGCATCGCCTCTCTCAATGCTTTTATAGGCTGTAATCACCCCCAATATCCACACGATTGTCAATTTTTGATTTGTAAGTTGTGTGACACAACCCTAGAACTAAATAACGATGCACTGCAAAGCTCCATGTTAGAGCAAGCAGAGGCGGCTGGTTTCGCAACCGAATCAGCCCTTGTTGAGGTTTTAGGGCTATGTCCCAACTGCCAGCTCGGGAGCGACAAACAGTGACTGATGCTTTAATTACTGCAAAGCACCTCGTCGTAATCATCGAAGGGCGCAAGATTCTCGATAACGTCAGTCTGTCACTCAAGCCTGAGCGCATTACCAGTTTAATTGGCCCAAATGGAGCAGGCAAAACGACACTGATTAAAACATTGCTGGGCTTGCAGAAGCCCAGTTCAGGAAAAGTTGAACGACGGCAGGGGCTTCGGATTGGCTATATGCCTCAAAAGCTTAACATCGACCCCAACCTACCTATCACCGTTGAAAAATTTCTAAGCTTGGCAAATCGTGACAAGAACTTGATAAATCAAACCTTAGCTGAAGCCGGGGCAAGCAGTCTTCACAAAGCCAATCTCAGTAGCGTGTCGGGAGGTGAGTTGCAGCGAGTCCTGTTGGCAAGAGCCCTGCTCAGGAAACCACAACTTTTGGTTCTTGACGAACCTGCCCAAGGTGTTGATATCGCCGGACAGGAAGAGCTTTATCAAACGATAGCCAATATTCGCGACAGCCATGGCTGCAGTGTTTTGCTGGTTTCCCACGACTTACATTTGGTGATGGCGAAAACCGATTCGGTAATCTGCCTAAACCGACACGTTTGTTGCCACGGAAATCCTGAACATGTCAGCACTGACCCGGCGTATCTGAATTTATTTGGTGAAAATCGACCAGCAGCGCTGGCCCTTTACACCCATCGTCACGACCACAATCACGATATGCACGGCAATGTGATTGATGGTGGAGAAGGGCGGTAGTGCCAGATTTTATTATTGCGGCCTTGCTCGCCGGTATTGGCCTGGCGCTTGTAGCCGGCCCGCTTGGCTCTTTTGTCGTCTGGCAGCGGCTATCTTATTTCGGCGATACCCTGGCCCATTCTGCTCTCCTAGGCATAGCCTTGGGTCTTGCCACAGATATTAATTTGTCATTAGCTGTAATTATATGCGCTTGTATGATCGCTATCTTATTAGTCCTGCTAAGTAAACGCACTAAACTGGCACAGGACAGCATACTAGGTATTTTGTCTCATACCAGTCTGGCCTTTGGATTGGTGGTAATTAGCCTGACGGCCAACAATCAATTAGACCTTTCCGCTTATTTATTCGGAGATTTACTTAGCATCGATCAGTCACAACTGTTATTGATTGCCGCGGTGGTTACGCTTAGTCTACTGATTATTATTCGGTTTTGGCACGCACTGCTTGCCGTGGCAATTCATCCGGAGTTAGCAGAGGTGGAAGGCTTTCCAGTGTTGCGCCTACAACTTTTACTCTCTTTGCTTATTGCAGTATTAGTTGCAGCAGCCATAAAAATAGTGGGTGTGCTGTTAATTACCGCACTATTGATCATTCCCGCATCAGCGGCTAGACAACGAGCCACATCTCCGGAAGCTATGGCCATACTTGCCAGCGTCTATGGATCGATCTCGGTATGCGCTGGCATGGCAACATCGTGGTTTGTTGACACTCCGACGGGGCCGTCGATAGTGGTATGTTGCGCGATAATATTTATCATTTCTTTACTACCAGCTTTTCGTCGAGCTTAAAATACAGCCTTTACGGAACGATAAGTCGCACGCAGCTTAGCCAGGTCATGGGGTGTCTTGAAGAAACCGTGATAATGGCCCTTGGGGTTAATGAGTGCGATATTACCGCCGTGCTCTACCTGATAACTACCATCTTCTTCCATCACCTTACGAAAAGGCGTATTAAGTTGTGTGGCAAAACGGTGAATATCAAGAAACTGGCCAGTTACACCGATAAAACCGGGGTTAAAATAAGGCACGTATTGGGCTAACACATCGACCGTATCTCGGGCAGGGTCTACTGAAACCATAATAACCTGTGTGTCTTCATCATCTCCTGTCTCTGCTAACTTGATCATCAACTGATTCAACAAACTCATTGTTGTTGGGCATACGTCAGGACAGTGAGTAAAACCAAAGAATACCAGGGTCCATTTATCGTCAAATCGCGAAGGCACAAATTGCTGCCCAAGATGGTCTGTTAACACAAACGGCTTGAAAGCACGCGGTGTATCGAACATATAGGCGCCATTTATCTTGAGCTCACTTGTGCCCATAATTCGGGGCTGGCCAATCTTGTAAACAAGAGACGCGATAACAAAGGCAATCGCTAACAGTACGCCTGCAACTGTAATATAGATGTTTCGTTTGGTTTTATCTGAATAATTTGCATTTTGGGCAGCAGCCATCAGGCCATAACCTCCAGGGGTAATACATAGTGATCAACAAGCATTATCAGAAACAGCGCCATCAGATAAATAATTGAATAGCGGAAGGTCTCAATCGCAGCATCAGGGTTGTTACCGATCATCAAAACGATTGCCCAGTACAAAAATCCCAAGCCCAATACAACTGCCCCTAACAAATAAAGCCAGGAGCTTAAACCTGTAGCAAAGGGCAGCAATGTAATTGCGAACATGATTAAGGTATAGAGCAGTATATGTAACTTGGTAAATGTTTCACCGTGGGTAACCGGAAGCATGGGTATATCGACTGCGGCATACTCCTCCTTGCGGTGTATGGCCAACGCCCAGAAATGTGGTGGCGTCCAGGCAAAAATAATCAGCACCAAGAGCAAGCCGTGGCCGTGCACTTCTCCAGTGACAGCGGTCCATCCCAGCAGCGGGGGAGCCGCGCCGGCTAGACCACCTATAACAATATTTTGCGGGGTAGCTCGCTTCAAAAACAGCGTATAAATAAAGGCATAACCAATCAGCGACGCCAGAGTAAGCCAAGCGGTGAGTGCATTTATTTGTGTCAGCAGAATCCACATCCCCGAACCGCCCAACACACAGACAAATATGATTGCACCAGTGATCGATATCCGACCTTGGGCGATAGGGCGATCATGTGTTCTGGCCATAATCAAGTCGACTCTACGATCAACCAGATGATTGATCGCAGCCGCAGCTCCAGCGCACATGGCAATACCCAGATTGCCTAGAATCAAAACCTTCCACGGCACCATGCCCGGCACCGCCATAAACATTCCGATGGCTGAACACAGTATCATCAGCGCCACTACCTTTGGCTTTGTCAGCTCGTAATAATCCCTCCAATGAGCTGCTGCTGTATTCGATACTGTTGACTGAGCCATAAAAATATTTACTCTGATTTAGCCGTGTAGAGTCGCTGATTAAGGGTAACTAGCGTCAGTAATAACAAAGCTCCAACAGCATTGTGGGCAACTGCAACCAATAAAGGAAAATTGAACCATATATTGCTAAGACCCAAAGCAAACTGCAGCAGCAGCACCAAGCCAATTATTTTTGCCATGAACTGGACTGTCGGTAATTGTGTTTTCCACAACTGAAGACACAGCCATCCAATATAGAGCAAGGTAATCACCGCCCCAACTCTATGGGAAAAGTGAATCGCTACCCGCGCTTCGTTGTGCATAAGACCGCCGAGGTAATTAGGTCCGATACCCTGGAACAGATTAAAGCCATGGGCAAAATCCATCGGCGGCAACCACTGGGCTTGGCAGGTTGGCAAATCAGGGCAAGCCAATGCCGCATAATTTGAGGTTGTCCAACCTCCTAACGCAATTTGGCCTATCACTATCAATAAGCCGGCTACCGCCAGCGGCTTAAGTCTATTAATAGCCGCCGTTCCTTCTGCAGGCAGTTGCCAATGCTGATTATTGAGCCTTAAGGTTAATAACCATAACAAACTCAAGGTCGCAAAGCCGCCCAATAAATGTGCGGTGACTACCTGTGGCCAAAGCTTCAAGGTCACCGTCCACATGCCGAACATGCCCTGAAGAATAATAAATAACAGCAGAAATATCGGCAGCTTAATCGGTTGGTCTGGCACAGTTTTTCGCGCATGCCAACTCAACACCAGTAAGCCAATAGCCATTAGCCCTAAGCCAGAGGCAAAATAACGATGCACCATTTCCGGCCAGGTCTTGTCGGTTTCTACCGGGGCATGAGGATAAAGACTATTGGCAGAAGCTATTTCTTCAGAGCTACTGGGCCACATCATATGTCCATAACAACCCGGCCAATCTGGACACCCAAGACCCGCATCTACCAATCGGGTAAAAGCACCCAAAATAATAACCACCAGCGCCATTACAACAGCTAATAGTGCCAACTTGAATGCTGGCTTGCGATTCTCCTCACGATTAAACAATGCCATTTAATCTTCCCTCGAGTTTTTCAATAAAAATTTCATATCGGAGATAGTATCTTTGTAGGTATTTTCCGAAGTGTAAAGCATCATAATCCAACCATCGGGGTCAACCACATAAAACACCCCCTGCGCAGCACCGGCTGCTGGTAATTTCGAACCAGCCAATAAGCTACTGAACTGTCCATCAGCACTTTCTAGTAATTGTAGTCCAGGGTGTTTCTCAGTGAGTAATGCTTGTAAAGCTGCATCAACTGCACCATCGGTTGCCAGATAATACCTGCGCACGCGCAATGCCCCTTTGCCCAGTGCCGTATGTATCTGCCGGGTTAAATACAGGGTTTGCTCACAAGTGCTATCACAGTATCGCCCACCGGGAATCAAAAACGCCCACTTTCTGTTCTGTTCAGAGTATGTAAATTTTTCCCCGCTGCTAGTGAGGCTCAAATCATCTATTTGTTGGGGCGCCACCACCAGTGTGCCCCTGTTTTGGGTCCCGGTTACTGCCAACAGATCCAAATCACCATTGATGACATAAACCCAGAGCCAAGTCGCGGTCAAAATTACCGTCAGTGGAATGCCAGCTATTAGCACCAGTATCATTCGACTATTTCTTTGCTGTTTTAACTGCTCGGGCGTCAGCTCAATCAATGTTCTCATGACCTCTTTTCAGTTTACGGATTTACGGCGCAATAGCTCACCCAAATTACTGCTGTTCCAAATATAGATCAGCACCAACGCGACGCTCATGCAAAACCACTGCACCGCATAGGCGGTATGTTTTGCCGGCTGCTGATTCACTACTTTCCAATCTACCTGCAAGGCCGCAACTGTATCTTTTTCCAATCTGATTGAATAGGGAAAGAGTTCATTTTTTAGAGCCGATGCAATTAACTCAAAATCTAGCGCCTGAAGCACGGCTGGCCAGTGATCGATTTTCTGCTCACCCAATATATAGGCCTCTCCGGGTGGCACATAGATATGCCCTCGTATGGTCTGTTTGCCGCTAGGAGTAGCAATGTCTGGAAAACTTTTCCTAGCCGGGTCACCTGCAACCCACCCTCGATTCACAAGGATCATTTTTTGGGTATTGTCCAATATAAAAGGCAGCACCGCGTGATAACCAAATTTACCGGACCACAGGCGATTATCGATCAAAATTTTTCGATCAGTTACGAACTCACCTACTGCAGTTATCTGCCTATAAGCCAAGCTATTGTTTATCAGCTCAAACTCTTCGATATTTACGGGGGGTTGTTTTTGAGCCTGAATCAACGTGGCGACAATATCGCGTTTTTCCTCGGCTCTTTGCAACTGCCAAAAGCCTGCGGCGATCATGCACGGCAATAATACAGCCGTAAACAACGTCAATCGCCATTCAGGCACAAACTTAAAATGCATTTTTTCTATAGGGGAAGAGGGCATAGGCACAAATTTATAATAGATACTCTAGCTATGTTCAAAGCTACGGTATAATAGCAGCTCAAACCCTGACGAGTTTAACTATATGTGGCTAAAAGTACTGATTGTCATTCTGTTTTTCACACTACTGCTCAGTTTGGGCCGTGGCCTGGCCTATCTATTGAAAGATCAGGGGACAACTAAGCGAACCTTTCATTCGCTGGGTGTTCGTCTGGTGTTAGCAGTGGCCCTGATGGGGCTTGTTACCTATGGGATGATGACAGGAAAGTTGAAGTCTCAAGCACCCTGGGACGCCAAATTGCAGCAATCCCAGAGTCAATCGTTACAGCCTTAAAGGTTGGCTATATAATATAGACGAACAAGAATAGACCAACCCATACCACGTCTACAAAGTGCCAATACCAGCTGGAAGCCTCAAAGCCGAAATGATCTTCTGCGGTAAAGTGCCCAGCGCGGGTAGAGCGCAACCACTGAATGGTCAGCATGAAGGCACCCATACAGACATGAAAGCCATGGAAGCCCGTGAGCATAAAGAAGGTTGAGCCATAAATTCCTGATTCAAGCGTCAGTCCCAGCTCGGTATAAGCTTCATGATATTCCAGTGCCTGCAGAGCGACAAAAATGAAGCCCAACACCAGGGTTATACCCAACCACAGATTAAATTTGCTGCGATGGTCTGCCTTTAGGGCATGGTGTGCAAAATGCACGGTCACGCTCGAGCTTAACAGAACAATCGTATTCATCAGCGGCAGCTTATACCAATGCATTTCTGCAGTAGGTGCGTTGAAAGTACCGTTGTTTGCTATCAATTGTGCCCCTGCACCTCCGACGGCTTCCTGAGGTGTCGCAGTAACAGGCCAAGTATGCTCAAAACCCTCCCACAACAGTCCGTTCATAGCTCCCGCCTCCCCTTCGCCGGCCAACCAGGGGCCAACTAGCGCACGCACATAAAAGAGTGCACCAAAGAAAACGGCAAAAAACATCACTTCCGAAAAGATAAACCACTGCATACCGAACACATAAGAGCGCTTTAACTGAGCACTGTTCAAACCGGCACGGTTTTCTTTAATAGTGGTGCTGAACCAGCTAAATAAAGTGGCGGCGAAGAAAAACAAACCGATATACAAAAGTGTTGTTGAGCTACCTGAGATGCCATCACCAAAGGTCATATCATTGAGTACCGAGGAGGCACCGAGAATGCTCAGCGCCAGGCCGGTACTGGCACAAAAGGCCAACCAGCTTTTTTCCGGGACATGGTAGACTTCGTAATCTGAAGTGCTCTGACTTGCCATGCTATTTCTCCATATCAACTCGACTCGCGAGTTTTATTTCATTTGAAAGTTATCTTACTACCACGGGGTTATTAGCAACCATATCGGTTACGTCGAACAGGGTGTAGGATAATGTTATTGTCTTAATGTCTTTGGGCAGGTCCTGATCGACGATAAACTGAAGAGCCATGTTAACTTCCTCCCCTCCATCCAGTGGCTGCTGATTGAAACAGAAACATTCCGTTTTATGGAAATATTCCGCAGCGCGCGCGGGCGAAACACTGGGTATGGCCTGAGCCACCATGTTTTTGGCCAATGGATTTTTGGCGTAAAACATGGTGTTGTTAACTGCCCCTGGATTGACCCGAACAACAGACTGGCTGGGACTGAACTCCCAGGGCATACCTGCATTGTTGCTAGCCATAAACTGAATATCAATATTTCGGCTCTTGTCGACCTTTATCTCTACGGCCTGATAACGCTCACCACTTGTCTTGCCATTAATTCCCAGCGCGTCACAAAGCACATCGTAGAGCGGCACCATCACCACAAACACAAAAGCAAACATAGCGACAACAACTACAGACAACTTGATCGCTGTATTAACATTTTTGTTGTCACTAAGCTTGATCATCAGCGATCCCTCCTTACTTCACGTCGGGTGGGGTAGTGAAGGTATGATAAGGTGCCGGGGTAGCAACTTCCCACTCCAGCCCTTCTGCTCCTTCCCATACCTTGGGGTCGCTTACCGGCTTACCGGCAACAATCGTGCGAATAACGATAAACAGGAACATTATCTGAGACGCCCCATAGATAAATGCGCCAACACTGGACATCATATTGAAATCCGTAAACTGCAAGGCATAATCAGGAATACGACGTGGCATTCCCGCCAGCCCAACAAAATGCTGGGGGAAGAAAGCTACGTTAAAGCTCAGAAACGAAATCCAGAACTGAGCCTTACCCATAGTCTCGTTATACATTTTGCCACACCATTTCGGCAGCCAGTAGTAAACCGCCGCCGACATGGAGAATACTGCACCGGCAACCATCACGTAGTGAAAGTGAGCAACAACAAAATAGCTATCGTGGTATTGGAAGTCACTTGGTGCAATAGATAACATCAGGCCTGTAAAACCACCCACGGTAAACAACACCACAAAACCAATAGCAAATAGCATTGGGGTTTCAAAAGTCATTGACCCACGCCACATTGTAGTCACCCAATTAAACACCTTCACTCCTGTCGGCACTGCAATCAACATGGTCGCATACATGAAAAATAATTCGCCGGCGATTGGCATTCCCACTGTATACATATGGTGAGCCCACACAATAAAAGAGAGAAAGGCAATCGATGAAGTTGCATAGACCATCGAATCATAGCCGAACAGCCGCTTGCGAGAAAAGGTAGGAATTATCTGTGAAATAACACCAAAGGCGGGAAGAATAATAATGTATACCTCAGGATGCCCAAAGAACCAGAAGATGTGCTGAAACAGCACCGGATCGCCACCGCCCGCTGCGGAGAAGAAGCTGGTTCCAAAATGAATATCCATCAACATCATGGTTACCAAGCCTGCCAAAACTGGCATTACCGCGATCAGTAGAAACGCCGTAATCAACCATGTCCACACAAACAGCGGCATTTTCATATAGCTCATGCCAGGTGCTCGCAGGTTTGTCACCGTAGCAATGATATTGATTGATCCCATAATCGATGACAAACCCATAAGGTGCACGCCAAAGATAAAGTAGGTGACGCTTGGAGGAGCATAGGTTGTCGATAACGGTGCGTAGAATGTCCAACCGAAATTGGGCGCTCCGCCTTCCATAAAAAGAGAAGACGCCAATACTGTAAAAGCAAATGGCAGTATCCAGAAGCTAAAGTTATTCATTCTCGGCAGTGCCATATCAGGCGCACCAATCATCATTGGTATCAGCCAATTAGCCAAACCAACGAAGGAGGGCATAATGGCCCCAAAAACCATGACTAAACCATGCATGGTGGTCATTTGATTAAAAAATCCTGGATCAACCAGTTGCATGCCTGGCTGGAACAGTTCGGCACGAATAATCATGGCAAACGATCCACCCAGAATAAACATGGCAAAACTGAACCAAAGATACAGGGTTCCAATATCTTTGTGGTTGGTAGTTGTTATCCAACGCATGAGGCCCTTGGCAGGACCGTGATGATGATCACCCATCGATAATTCCTCCTATTGGCCTTTTTTAAAGTTGTAGATATCGACTGGCTGGATCTTGTCGCCCATATTGTTGCCAAACGCGTTGCGCTGATAAGTGGTAACGGCTGCCAAATCTACGTCATTGAGCTGACCACCAAAGGCCTGCATCGCTGTACCAGGAACACCGTTGACAATAGAGTCCAAGTGTCCACTGATGTCGCCGGTCGCAATAGCACTACCCGCAATTGCGTTACCAATGCCGCCTTCGCCATTTGCACCGTGACACGCTAAGCATGAGCTGTCGTAAACGCCTTTGCCACGCTCCATCAGTTGGTCTAGATCAAAGTTCTGTGCCATCAGCACCTTAACTTCAGCTGCTTCGGCTTGCTTGTCTTCCATCCACTGATTAAATTCATTTTCTTCTAATACATTGACCACAATCGGCATAAAACCGTGTTTTTCACCGCAGAGCTCTGCACACTGGCCACGATAGACACCGGGCTGCTCAACCAAAGTCCAGGCTTCGTTAATAAACCCTGGAATAGCGTCTTTCTTGACGGCCAAACTAGGCACCCACCAAGAGTGAACCACATCATTGCCGGTGACTAAAAAGCGGACTTTTTTGTTAGCTGGAATAACCAGAGGCTGATCTACTTCTAGCAAATAATGCTCACCCTTAGGCTCGTCATTATTGATTTCAGTTTGAGCGGTACGCAAGTTGGAGAAAAACGCAACGTTTTCGCCGTCAGCATTAATATATTCGTATTTCCACTTCCATTGGTAACCGGTCACGATAACGTCCAGATCGGCGTCGTCCGTGTTGTATACATCCAGCAAAGTAGTCGTGGCAGGGACCGCCATAACAACCAATATAAGAAAGGGAACAACTGTCCAGGCTATCTCAACCTGAGTGCTCTCGTGAAAACTAGAGGGCTTGAAACCCTTTGATTTTCGGTGGACGAATATTGAATATATCATCACCGCAAAAACCAAAATGCCGATGACCACACAAATCCAGAAAATAGTCATATGCAAATCGTAGATCTTTGCACTGACCTCTGTTACGCCAGGACTCATATTGGTCTGCCAGGTCTGAGCCGACTCGGCCCACGCCCCACTGCTAAACATGCAAAGCACTGCTATCACAGGACCAAGCGCCAGCTTATAAAGCCGTTTCGCTTTTAAACACATTTCCCGTGTCTCCATTTTATAGTTAACTAAATACCCCAACATAGCCAAGGCTAAAAACACAAAAATAAGGAACCTCAAGATCCAGACAAAATTGCCTGACTTGAGCTAAAGATATCCTCATGTTTGTACGACGTCAGATGTGGCAACATCACTGTGCCTATGACAGCTGCGATGCACTACTTTAAACTCCGTAGCCTATCTAGCGAATTCCCCTTGGCGCTAGGTGCGAGAAAACGCCGCGATTATAGCAAAAAGTCTGCGCCAATAGCCATATACCTCATTGATAACTATAAAGGTTTTTGAGCTATATCAACTCGCTGCCAAAACCCGGAGCAGAAACCCGTCGGTATGTATATATAGTGGAACGCAGATCTCTCAACTACAAGATATGGCAGCTGGCATGGCCGGCCATCTTATCTAACATCTCTGTGCCTATGTTGGGCCTGGTCGATGCGGCCATTCTCGGCCACTTAAGCAGTGCTCAATTTCTGGCAGGCGTTGCCATTGGTGCCAGTGTTTTATCTTTTTTGTACTGGGGCTTTGGGTTTCTGCGCATGGGCACTACGGGCCTCATAGCCCGAGCTTTTGGAGCAAAAGACCGGTTTCTGGACCAGCAAATACTGGTGCAATCACTGTGCTTGGCTTTAACGTTGGGGATAATCGTCATTGTTAGCAGGCCACTATGGTCAGTCTTGGGCTTGAGTCTGATCGCACCTAATGAAGAATTACGGTCTATTGCGGCCAGCTACATTGATATCCGGGCTTTTTCTGCGCCTGCTGTACTATTGAACTATGCCATTGTCGGTTGGTTTATTGGTCGCCAAAATACTCGTTGGCCAATGTATTTTGTCATCGCCACCAATCTGCTTAATATCGGCCTGGATTTTTTACTGATTATCGGCCTGAATTTAGGCAGTGATGGTGCGGCGTTAGCGACTCTAATCGCTGAATACTGCGGCTGTGGCTTGGCATTGTGGGCACTGTCGAGGCATTGGGTAATCTATGAACGCACTGCGCTGTGGCAGCAAATTTCCAGGCTGGGCGATTACCGGCAATTGTTGCTTACTAACCAATATCTGTTTTTCCGCACCATTGTTCTATTAGCCAGCTTTGCTTTCTTTACCGCTATGAGCGGTCGGCTGGGAACGGAAATTCTCGCCGGTAATACCATCATGCTCAATTTATTACTGCTGGCATCGTATGGTCTGGATGGTTTTGCGCACGCTGCAGAAGCACTGTGCGGACATTCTCTTGGGGCCGGCGATGATCAACGCTTCAAACTGACCGTAAAACTATGCGCGCTTTGGACCACCGGAACGGCGGTAATATTTAGTGCAATTTTTGCCTTTGCTAGCCCAGTTCTTTTCCCTCTATTGAGTAATCTTGAGCCGGTACTGCACGTACTCAATACCTATAAATATTGGTTGGTTGCAATGCCAATACTGGCCTCTGCCAGCTATTTATTAGATGGCGTTTTCATTGGTAGCGCCAAATCGAAACTGATGATGCAAACTATGTTGTTTTCTTCGGTTTTGGTATACCTACCCCTGTGGTATTACCTTCAACACTGGGAAAATCATGGGCTTTGGCTAGCTTTTGCAGGCTTTAGTGCCGCTCGAGGAGCTAGCCTGCTTTGGTGCTACTGGAAAATTCAAAAAAGCGGCAGTTGGAGTCGATAACTATTTTTTAGTTGTTGGGAAGTCTACCAGTTGGACCACCTGTGTATCTGTGTCGATCATTCTTGATTTAGCGCGATTGACCCGGGTTTTCGGCTCTTTAGCTTCTGGCATACCCGGCTGGTCATCGCTAAAACCACATTCGATGCACTCTCGTTTTTGCTGATCGTCACCGACAATGACGACTATTTTATCTAGCTGCCCGCAGCGGGGGCAGACTGCACCTGCAATAAACCGTCGTTGAACCATGGCCTTATCTTTTTCCCCGTATTAGAGTAAACACATAACAATAGTAATAATAGCAGAGCAATGAACCATCACTCGAATACAAATTTGCGCCCACACCGTGGCATCAGTCCCAGTATTGGCAGCCGGGTACTCATAGACCCCAGTAGCGTTGTTATTGGCGACGTTAGTATTGGTGACGATTCATCTGTTTGGCCACAGGTTGCAATTCGCGGTGATATGCACTCGATTACAATAGGCAAACGCACCAGCATTCAGGATGGCGCGGTTCTGCACATTACCCACGCAGGCCCTTTCAATCCCGATGGATTTGCGCTTTCTGTAGGAGACGATGTTGCAATTGCCCATCACGTTACTCTGCATGGATGCACTATTGGCAACCGAGTTTTAATTGGCCTTGGCTCCATTATTATGGATGGTGCCAGCGTAGAGGATGAAGTCGTCGTTGGGGCTAATAGTCTAGTACCCCCAGGCAAGCGACTTAGATCCGGTTATCTTTACACCGGCAGCCCGGCCAGAGAGACAAGAGCGCTAAATGATAAGGAAATAGATTTTTTCCGCTATAGCGCCAACAATTACGTCAAACTAAAAGATGAACATATCAGTGAATTGGAAAACTTATTCAAAGATTCTGAAAACTCTCCCTAAGCTCACTTATCACTACCCCAGTTTCGGGCCTAATATGACGCCAGATATAAAATGACTCGGCAGCTTGTTCAACGAGCATGCCCAGGCCATCGGCTATCGCCCAAGCAGTATGCTCGGCTGCCCAGCGCATAAACACCGTAGGCTCAGCGCCATACATCATGTCATAGCAACGCCCCTTATCACTGAGTAAACTTCCACCAAGGGGAGGTAATTCACCCGCCAAACTGGCGCTGGTGCCATTAACAACGATATCAAACTGTCTTCCGTCCATAAGTTCGTAACCGCCACCCTCAAGAGGGCCCAACTGAGCAAATCTGTCGGCTAATTGTATGGCTTTATCAGCCGTTCTATTAACCATCAGCAGGCTTTTCGGGTTCTCCCGAAGCAGCGGTTCCAGTACACCACAAACCGCCCCACCGGCACCTAACACTAGCACCCGCGAACCGCCAATCATCCAACCCAAATTGGCAATCATGTCCTTCACCAGGCCAATACCATCAGTATTGTCGCCGACAATTTGACCGGCATCATCCACAGCCAGAGTATTTACCGCGCCCGCCATTTCAGCCCGCTTGCTAAGCTTATCGGCAAAACTGTAGGCCTCTGATTTAAAAGGCAGCGTGATGTTTAGCCCCTTGCCACCATCTTTAAAAAACTGCTCGGTAGCCCGCGCAAAGTCATCAAGCTCGATCTTTACCGCTCGGTACTGTATAGCCTGGTTGCACTGAGCCGCAAAGGCACTGTGTATATAGGGTGATTTGCTGTGCTTGACTGGATTGCCAAACACAGCGTATTTGTCTTTATCGCTCATATAATTATCTGTGTCAGCTCACTGAGGCCCAGTCCCTCGGTTTGAGGTAATAATCTGTCAATCGCTGCTCCTGGCTATCCTGTTCGGGAACATAATTATATTCCCAGCGAACCAGAGGCGGTAGAGACATCAAAATTGCTTCCGTTTTGCCATTGGACTGAAGTCCAAACAAAGTGCCCCTGTCCCACACCAAATTAAATTCTACATAGCGGCCTCGACGATATAACTGAAACTGCCTCTGGTCTTCACTGTAGTCGAGCGCCTTACGACGGGCAACTACTGGCCGATACGCCTCAATATAGGAATTACCTACGGCTTGCATCAAAGCAAAGCATCGCTCAAACCCACCCTCATTGAGGTCATCAAAAAACAAACCACCAATACCGCGATGCTCATTGCGGTGTTTTAAAAAAAAGTAGT
>Ga0055584_100003439_pt1 | contig 15641 bp, 14 predicted proteins | sample OSDHelmetaG_FD_58716 | JGI IMG/M metagenome (GOLD analysis project Ga0055584, IMG submission 58716) | Pelagic marine sediment microbial communities from the LTER site Helgoland, North Sea, for post-phytoplankton bloom and carbon turnover... | ecosystem: Environmental > Aquatic > Marine >... | reverse complement strand
GGCACCTTGACCTTCCGCCGCTCCTGCGGTCATGGCATCTGCGGTTCCGATGCCATGCGGATCAACGGTCGCAATCGCCTCGCGTGTAAAACGTTGATCAAGGACCTCGATATTTCCGCCGCCATCACCGTGGAGGCGATCAAGGGTCTGCCGTTGGAAAAAGACCTCGTCGTCGACATGGAGCCATTCTTTGACGCCTATCGCGAGGTCATGCCGTTCCTCGTCCCCGAAGGCCATGAGCCCACCCGCGAGCGGTTGCAGTCGGCTGAAGACCGGGCCCGCTTCGATGACACCACCAAGTGCATTCTGTGTGCTGCCTGCACCAGTTCTTGCCCGGTGTTTTGGACTGATGGCCAGTATTTCGGCCCTGCGGCTATTGTGGCGGCACACCGATTCATTTTCGACTCCCGCGATGCTGCCGCTGAGGAGCGCCTGTCGATCTTGAATGACCGTGAAGGCGTGTGGCGCTGCCGGACCACCTTCAACTGTACAGAGGCTTGCCCCCGGGGCATCGAAGTCACCAAGGCTATTCAAGAGGTCAAGCGCGCTCTTATTTTTCGGCGCGTGTGATCACCACGTCGGGCGCCTGTTGGGGTTAGGCTTATCTAGCCATGAAACGACCACCAATTTTCCAGGCCACCCGCGTGGGCTTCGCCGCTGTTACCCTCACCGCGCTGCTGGGCGCAACAGCCCTCGGCGCTTCCCCGGCAATGGCCGCTGAGCCAGTCGGTGGGCCACTCCTTACCGGCAGCGGGGTAATCGTTGACCCGGGTCCCAATGCATCAGCCCTACCCGACGTCGGGGCATCCACCTGGGTTCTGGCCGACCTGAATTCCGGCGCGATCCTCGCCGCACAGGGGCCACATATTCAGCGCGCCCCCGCCAGTACCTTAAAGACCCTCACGGCGCTCACGCTCATCCCACGATTAGATGCTCAACAGGTGTACACCACCACCTACAACGACGTGGCGGTTGAGGGGAGCCGGGTGGGTCTTATCGAAAATGGTGACTACACCGTCGCGGAGTTGTTCCAGGGTCTATTTCTACAAAGCGGCAATGACGCGGCCATGGCTCTTGCTTCAGCCAACGGTGGCTTCGACCTCACCCTGGCTCAGATGAATGAGGAGGCTAGTCGGCTGCAAGCGTTCGACACGCTGGCCAAGACCACCTCGGGACTGCCTGCCGAAGGGCAGATTTCCTCAGCCTATGACCTGGCTCTCATTGCTCGAGCTGGCCTCACCCGGCCTGACTTCCTGGGCTACGCCAACACCATTACTGTCACCGACTACCCGGGCTACATGCCGACCACGGCCAACGGCGCGCGTGAAACTTTTACCATTGCCAACCAAAACCCGCTCCTGAATCCCATCGATGGGCGCGCGCCCTATGAGGGCGCCATCGGACTAAAGACCGGATGGACCACCGAGGCTGGAAAGACGTTCATCGGTGCTGCCGAACGTGGGGACACCGCTTTGATTGTCACCCTGATGAATTTCTCCGGCCCCACTTTTGACGCTGCTGCCCCGCTGCTGGACTGGGGATTTGCCAATATCGACAGGGTAACGCCGGTAGGTGTCTTGGTAGATCCGGTACGCCCCGCTCTTGATGCGGTCATCGACGAGACGACCAACGCCCCCGACCAAGGCGGATCCACCCCTGATGGCGCCGCAGCCGCCGACACTGCCGACATACAGGAAACCACCGGACCGCTGGCTGCAGCCACGACCGTGGGCGGCAACGCCTGGGCGTGGGGACTTCTGGCCGCGATGATCGTCGGTGCGCTGCTGGTCTTCCTCGGCATTCGCAGCATGCGGCCCCCCAAACCGCGCCCACGCCGAAACTACGCCCAGCGTAGTCATGACGACGCTGCTGAAGGCTCCATGGGCCCTGACGCTCCTGCTGATGTGCGTACCGACTTTGAACCAGCAGCACCACAGCGCACTGACTAGTTCGGCAACGTTACAAACCCCACGCGCTCATAGGTCAGGGCTAGCGTCGGTTGCGCTGCGGCTCGTGCGCGCTCGGCGCCGATGGCCATGAGTTGGAGTAGATAGGTGCGATCGGCGAGCAACTCGTGCACGCGCGCTGAGAAAGGCACCGTAAACTCCAGGACCGCTTCAATAGCCGCTTTCTTCAGGCCGCCATAACCGCCGCCGGCAAGATCGTCGGCCACCGCCGTGGGCGTTGAAGCGGTGAACGCGGCAATGAGTGACAAAAGATTCGACACACCTGGCTTTTCCACCGGGTCCCACGCGATATCGCGACCAGAATCAGTGACTGCAGTTTTAATCTTCTTCGTGATCACCTCAGGTGGGTCGAGCAAGAACAGGCAGCCGGTCGGGGAAGACTTACTCATCTTGGCGGTGGGTTCGCTCAGATCCAAAATTTTGGCGGTGTCGGCAAGAATGAGCGGTTCTGGAACGGTAAAAGTGCGGCCGAAACGTGAATTGAATCGCTGCGCTAGGTCTCGGGTCAGTTCTAAGTGCTGGCGTTGGTCCTCACCCACCGGCACGCCATCGGCCTGATAAATCAAAATATCGGCGGCCTGCAGCACCGGATAAGTAAATAACCCCACGGTGGACCGATCTGTACCTTCTCGCTGAGACTTGTCTTTGAACTGGGTCATGCGTCCGGCCTCACCAAAACCGGTGATGCACTGTAATACCCAGGACAACTGACTGTGCTGGGGCACATGGCTTTGCACGAACACGGTGCTGCGCTGGGGGTCCAGGCCCGCGGCAATGAGTTGAGCGAAGGAGGACAGGGTTCTTTCATGCAGCACAGGTGGCTGGTATTCCACGGTGATGGCATGCTGATCGACGACGCAGTAGTAGGCATCGTGGGTCTCTTGCAGCTCCACCCAACGACGGATTGCGCCCAGATAGTTTCCTACCTGAAAAGAGTCAGCTGTGGGTTGGATACCCGAAAGGACGCGCGGTCGAGGTGGCAACGAGGGGTCGGGTGAGTTCAAGGCAGTGGCCATAGTGACCTTATTGTGACAGTTACGGTGCAGGCGGAGTCGCGGGCTCATCACTCGTGAGCTGTGGATCCTGCAATGGCGTGACGGCTAGTCGAGCAACACGGCGGCCATCTAGCTCTAGCACCGTGAAACGCTGCCCTTCAATGTCAACGGTTTCGCCCACCTCAGGGATGTCTCCCACGCGTGACATCACAAAACCGGCCACCGTTTCATATGGGCCCTCGGGCAACGTGACCCCGGTGCGGTCGGCAAAATCTTCCAGATTGAGCAATCCGTCTACCGACGAGGTAACCGGAGCGGCCACATCGTACTCATCGCGAATATCGCCCACCAGCTCCTCAACGAGATCTTCCAGGGTAACGATGCCCGCGGTGCCGCCGTACTCGTCAACAACGATCGCTAAGTGCTGACTTCGACGGCGCATTTCAGTCAGCGCCGGGATCACGGTTTTGGTGCCGGGGAAAAAGGGAACGGCCCTGGCCATTGACCCCAGTGGAATGGCAAGCCGATCCTCATCCCAGGTCAACAGGTCGCGCACATGCACGAAACCGATGACGTCATCGGTGGAATCTCGGATCACCGGGTAGCGCGAATGTGGTGCGGTGACCACCGCTTTAACCGCGTCACCGACCGTCATCTTCGCATCGAGAAAAGCCACCTCCGTGCGCGGCAGCATTACCTCGCGCAACTCGCGTTCACCGGCATCAAAGACATCATCAATTAACGCCCGCTCCTCCGCTGAAAATTCTTCGTGAGCTGCCACCATGTCGCGAAGCTCTTCGCCACTAATAAGTTCGCGCCCGGTCTTGGGATCGCCCCCGAGCAGTCGAACGAGTCCGTTCGTGGACACCGAAAGAACCCAGATAAAGGGCCGGGTGACTCGGGCCAAGAAGTCCACCGGGATGGCCACGACCAGAGCAACCGGCTCGACTCGCTGTAGTGCGATGCGCTTGGGTACGAGTTCGCCGATAACCAAGGACAGGTAAGCGATCACGATGGTGACAAGGATGAATGCCAGGGTGCTGGACACACCCTCAGACAGTCCCCACGATTCAAAAGTTGGCGCCACCGCCGGAGCGATTTGGGACGCGCCGAAACCAGCCGAAGTGAACCCGGCCAGGGTGACACCCACTTGAACGGCAGCCAGGAAACGATTGGGTTCTTGAGCCAGGTGAGCCAGCACCCGACCCCGCCTACCACGGTCAGCAAGGCGCTCCACCTGACTTTCGCGCAGGCTCACCAGCGCTAACTCGGCAGCGGCAAAGAATCCACCGATCAGAACGAACAGGACAACCAGGGCAAGGTTGACCGCGAGGTCAGTCACAGGCATCACGATAGTTGATGTGGACCACAGCGTGGCCCATCACAGTTCGACGGCGAGGTACTGGGTTTGCAGGAACTCATGAATTCCAGCAAATCCGCCTTCGCGGCCGAGCCCGGATTCCTTCATTCCGCCGAACGGGGCGGCCGGATCTGATGCCAGGCCCCGATTGATGGCCACCATGCCCGACTCCATGCGCTGGGCCACTTCGATACCCACCCCTTTGTCAGCAGCATAAATATAGGAAATGAGGCCATAGTCGGTGTCGTTGGCCATCAGCACCGCCTCATCGGTGCTGGAGACCGTCACGATGGGTACCACGGGGCCGAAAACTTCATTGCGCGTCAAAGTCGACCCGTGGACAACGTCGGAGACCACGTGTGGACTGATGAAGGCACCAATCTCAGGCGCTTCACCAATCGCGCGGGGCTGTGCACCCTCCTGCGCGGCGGCTTGGAGGAGATCCACAATCTTGTCGCGTTCTGTCTCACTCACCATGGCGCCCAGGTGATTGGCGCGATCGATTCCGGGTCCAATCTTTAGCCCGCGCAACGCTGTTTCAAATGATGCGGTGAACTGCGCCACCACAGATTCGTGCACATAAAACCGATTGGCCGCAGTGCAGGCTGCTCCACCATTGCGCATTTTGGCCACCATCGCTCCCGCTACGGCCTGCTCCACGTTGGCACCTTCGAGTACGAGGAACGGTGCGTTTCCGCCGAGCTCCATCGAGGACGGCAGCACTCGCTGAGCGGTCTGAGCCAGCAGCAACTTACCGACGTAGGTAGAACCGGTGAAGGACAGCGTTGCGACACGAGGATCGCTGAGAATGGCGGTGGAAATCGGACCCGAGGCCGACGTGGTGATGACGTTAACAACGCCATCGGGAACCCCGGCGCGTTGCAACACATCGGCGATCCACAGTGCAGTCAGTGGAGTTTCGGCGGCTGGCTTCAATACAGCGGTGCATCCTGCCGCCAGCGCAGGAGCCAGTTTGCGCGTCGCCATGGCTGCCGGGAAATTCCACGGCGTGATCATGTACGCGACACCCATCGGCTGATAGGTCGTGATGATCATCTTGTCCCCGGCGGGAGCGGGCCGAAAACCACCCTCCACGCGAACCGCTTCTTCGCTGAACCAGCGAAAAAACTCCGCCGCGTACGTGGCCTCGCCGATGGCATCTGGCCATGCTTTGCCGTTTTCTAAAACGATCAGGCGCGCGCAGTCTTCAATCTCATCGGTCATGATGTTAAACGCCCGGCGCAAGATCTCACTGCGCTGCCGCGTTGAGGTGTCCCCCCACGCACCGAGGGCATCGTGGGCCGCACCCACAGCGTGAAGTGCTTGCTCTTCGGTCGCGTCGCCGATGTGTGCCAGGGACGTTAAGGTCGCCGGATTGATCACGTCAAGGTGGGCGGCGCTATCCAACCAAGTTCCGCCGATAAATAGCCGCGTGGGTGTCTGCGCCGGAATGGTTTCGATGCTCACAGAGCGCTCCTTGACCTCGTAGCCGATGGGGGTGACTGCACCTAGTGTGCGGCTCCAGACCTCATCCTAGGCCGGAAAAGTCAACGGTCAGCGGCGCATGATCACTCCAACGTTCGGCGTAGCTAGGCGCCTTGCCCACCGTGGCCGTGTGAGCCTGCGCGGCCAGGCCCTTGGTGGCAGCCACATAGTCAATGCGCCAACCGCCGTCGGTGTCGAAGCCTTTACCACGCCACGACCACCAGGTGTAGGGCCCAGGACCCGGGCCACCTAACGATCGACCCAAATCTATCCACGGCCCAGATCCGCTTCCCGGTGCACCAAACCAGCGATCCAGGTGCGCGCGTTCCTCCAGGAGAAAGCCTGCGTTCTTACGATTTCCCTTCCAGTTCTTAATATCCACTTCGGCATGGGCGATATTAAAGTCACCAGCGATGAGTGCATGGCCCTTGCGGCGAGTGGCTCGACGTTTCAGTGCATCCAGTCGACGGTCCACGGCCTGGAGGAACCGGTACTTATCGTCCTGCCGCGCCGTGCCCACCTCGCCACTGTGGATGTAGACGCTGGCGATGGTGAGCGGACCGCATCCGGAATCGATGTCAACCTCAACCCAGCGCCCTGAGGTTGCGAACGACTCATCACCGACGCCGATCCGCACAGCCTGAGGTTCGTTCGGGGTGAGGACAGCCACACCATTGCGTCCCTTGTCCGCGGATTCGGCATAGGCCACATGCCAGGTAGCAAAGACGGAGTCTTTCAGCTGCTCAGCTACCTGTGCCTGCGTTGCCCGCACCTCTTGCAGGCAGATGACATCGGCGTCGGCCGCTGCCAGCCACGCCAAGCCCCCGCGGCGCACCGCAGCGCGAATGCCGTTGACATTTGCCGTGACCACACGCATCGGTGACACAACCTATGCCTTCATGGCCGCACTGAGGTTGTCGGCAATTGCGGCCAGGAAATCTTCGGTAGTCAAGAAGCTTTGATCCGGGCCGATCAGCAATGCGAGGTCCTTGGTCATCTGACCGGACTCGACGGTGGAGATGCACACCTTTTCCAGCGTTTCAGCGAAGTGAGATACCGGCGGAGTTCCATCCAATTTACCTCGATGCTCAAGCCCACGAGTCCACGCGAAAATGGACGCAATCGGATTGGTCGAGGTCGCCTTGCCCTGCTGATGCTGACGGTAGTGGCGCGTCACAGTGCCATGGGCGGCCTCTGCCTCAATCGTTCTACCATCCGGGGTCATGAGCACGCTGGTCATCAAACCGAGGGAGCCAAAGCCCTGCGCCACGGTATCTGACTGCACGTCACCGTCGTAGTTCTTGCACGACCACACGTATCCGCCTTCCCACTTCAGCGCAGCGGCCACCATGTCGTCAATGAGGCGATGCTCGTAGGTGAGGCCGGCCGCATCGAACTGGGTCTTGAATTCGGCAGCAAAAATCTCGGCGAAAATATCCTTGAAGCGGCCGTCATAGGCTTTCAAGATGGTGTTTTTGGTTGACATGTAGACCGGGTAATTACGAGCTAAACCGTAGCGGAACGATGCTCGCGCAAAATCGCGAATGGATTCGTCAAGGTTGTACATACCCATCGCGACGCCACTTTCGGGGAAGTCGAAGATTTCGAATTCCATCGGCTCTGCGCCATCCGCCGGAGTGAAGGTCATGGTCAACTTGCCAGCACTGGGCACCAAAAAGTCAGTCGCGCGATACTGGTCGCCAAAAGCATGACGGCCCACAATAATCGGCTTGGTCCACGTCGGAACGAGACGCGGCACGTTGTTAATGATGATGGGCTCGCGGAAGATGACCCCGCCGAGAATGTTGCGAATCGTGCCGTTGGGTGAGCGCCACATCTTCTTCAGACCGAACTCCTCCACCCGGGCCTCATCCGGGGTGATGGTGGCGCATTTGACACCTACACCATATTTTTGAATGGCGTGAGCGGCGTCAATGGTGACCTGATCGTCGGTCTCATCGCGATACTCCATGCCGAGGTCGTAATAGTGCAGGTCAATATCAAGGTGGGGCTCAATCAGCCGGTCCTTGATGAACTGCCAAATGATGCGGGTCATCTCGTCGCCATCAAGTTCAACGACCGGGTTGAGAACCTTAATCTTTGCCACTGTCTATTCCTTTGCTGGTGTGAGATGTCGGCGGTAAACCCACCGATGATGAGCGAAGTCGGTCCGGTTAGAGCAGCCCCAATGAAGCCACGGCGTCGCGTTCCTCCACCAGTTCAGCAACCGAGGCATCGATACGAGCTCGTGAGGCTGCGTCGATCGGCAGGTCCGGAACGATGCTCCACACGCCATCGGTGGAGGTGCAGGGAAAACCACTAATGATGCCTTCAGGGATACCGTAGGAACCATCCGAGGGCAGCCCGACCGAGACCCAATCGCCAGCCGGAGTGCCATTCACCCAGTCATGAACGTGGTCGATGGCACCGTTGGCCGCCGAGGCTGCCGAAGAAGCACCACGCGCCTCAATAATTGCCGCTCCGCGCTTGGCAACGGTGGGGATGAACGTGTCCACGACCCACGCCGGATCATCAACAACCTCAGGTGCTGGCTGACCTTTGACCGTGGCATGGGTGATGTCGGGGTACTGAGAAGCTGAATGGTTACCCCACACGGTCATTCGCTTAACGTCGGCCACGCCGGAATCGGCCTTCTGCGCCAGTTGACTTAACGCTCGATTGTGGTCCAGACGCATCATCGCGGTGAATCTGTGTGTTGGGATGTCCGGTGCGTGGGCGGAGGCAATGAGTGCATTCGTGTTGGCCGGATTCCCTACCACCAGAATGCGTATGTCATCAGCAGCACCCGCGTTCAGCGCTGCTCCCTGGGGCTTGAAGATCCCGCCGTTGGCTTCCAACAGGTCACGCCGCTCCATGCCCGGGCCACGCGGCCGTGCGCCCACCAGGAGTGCCACGTTCACGCCATCGAATGCCACACGGGGATCATCGGTGATGTCGATACCAGCCAGCAGCGGGAACGCACAGTCATCGAGTTCCATCGCGGTTCCCGTCGCTGCCCCGAGTGCCGGGGTGATCTCCAGCAGGCGTAAGCGGACGGGAGTGTCCGGTCCGAGCAGTTGACCGGATGCGATGCGAAAAAGCAATGCATAGCCGATCTGACCGGCAGCACCGGTAACGGCAACGTTGACAGGTGCGATAGGCATGGGCTGCTCCTTGCGCAGGTCGAATGAATTAAGACACTCACATCAGCACGAACGCGAGGGGCGTACATGTCTTGACGTCAAGATATTCGCGAGCGTATCCAACGTGCACCGACCGCGGGCGCTGAGGGTTAGGACGGAGCTGGGACCCACACGGCGAATACGGCGAGGAGTAATCCCAGTGTGCCGAGAACGGCGAGATCGATGATGCGGCTGCGCACCATTAGCAGACCCGCACGTGTATTTGACAGCGTTAGTCGCAGCAAAAAGGCCCAGATAACGCTGCCAGCCAGCAGTAGGGAACCGATGCGGAACTCATCGAGTGCCACAACCATGAGGGATAGCGACACGCACAACAGCACGCTGATCAGCGGCCATTGATGCCACCACCGTGCTCGCGGTAGATGATGGATTTTGGCCATGCTCTCCCCGCTCATGGGTGCAGGCTACGCGATGCCGGCCACGCGGCGCTGCGCTGCAGCAACGACGTTGGCTAGGAGCATGGCCCGCGTCATGGGGCCCACTCCCCCGGGCATTGGAGCCAGGAAACCCGCCACCTCGGCTACTTCGGGAGCGACATCGCCCACTAGACCACGTTCGGTTCGGGTTATCCCGACATCGAGAACGGCCGCGCCAGGCCGCACCCAGTCCGGCTGCACCATCGCGGGCACTCCAGCCGCCGCCACAATAATGTCGGCCCGCCGGCAGTGGTCGGCAACGTCTACGGTGCCGGTGTGGCACAGGGTCACCGTGGCATTTTCAGATCGCCGGGTCAGCAGCAAGCCCAGCGGGCGACCCACCGTGACACCGCGACCGATAACCACCACCTCCGCGCCCGCTAGGGGCACTGCAAAGGCGTTGAGTAAGGCAACGATGCCCGCCGGGGTACAGGGCAGTGGGGCCGCGATGCCTAGCACCAGCCTGCCGAGGTTCATCGGATGCAGGCCATCAGCATCCTTCTGCGGATCCATCAATTCCAGCACCCGATGGGAGTCCAGCCCTGCGGGCAGTGGCAACTGCACGATGTATCCGGTGACCGCAGGGTCAGCATTGAGGGCGAGAACCGCGGCCTCCACGTCGGCCTGGGAAGCGTCGGCGGCCAGATCCACACGAATGGAATTGATCCCGACCTCGGCGCAGTCGCGGTGCTTGCCTCCCACATACGAATGACTACCGGGATCATCGCCAACCAGCACGGTCGCTAATCCCGGGACCAGGCCCTGACCTGCAAGTTCAGCAACATCGAGCGCCAATTTCGCCTTAACCTGCGCTGCTGTGGCCACGCCATCAAGAATTGTTGCCGTCATGGTGGGCAACCTAGCGAACCAGGTGCGCTACTCCTTGACCGCCGCCGAGAGTCGTCGTCGCTGAACCCACTGCGGAGCAGTGCCGACGGCGACAGCCACGCCAGCAACGGCCACCCCGACTGCCAACTGCCAGTGGAAAACCGCACCGGGGGTGGGGGCAAAGAGATCGAGTAGAAGCGCACCCAGCAACTGACCACTGATGGACAGCAGGGCGAAAAGCAGCACGCCCACCTTTTGCACCACCCAGGCAGCGCTAGCAATGAACAAGACCCCCACTGCACCACCGGTGTAGATCCACCACGGACCGGTGGGTAACTGTCCAGGGTCAAAATCTGACAGCGCCCACGCTCCGCCGAGAACCGCACCTAAGAGCACCGAGCCGAGAGTGAAGTTAATGAACGCCGCCGATACGGCCCGACCGGCCACCGCACCCACTCGGCCATTGATAGCCTGCTGAACCGCGATGAGGAGTCCGGCGGAAAAGGCCAGCAGCACCGGCCCAACAGTGGTGAGCAGCGAGCCGCTGAACCGATCCGAAACCGCGATCGTGACACCGATGATGGCCAGTAGCGCGGAGAGCACCCGAGCACCGGTGATGGGCTGGCGACCCGCCGGTCCAAGACCGATGCGATCGACGAGCAGGCTATTGCTGCTCTGTCCGGCAACCACGGCTACGGTGAACACCGCAACCCCGATCAGCGGCACGGTAATGCTCTGCACCCCAACAAAAAATCCACCCATGACGCCGCCAAGAACCTGCCACCAGGGCATCTGACGCGTACGAACTGCCGTGAAAACCGACGCCACACCACGTCGATAGGGACGCCAGGCCAGGAGCATGATCATCAGGATGATCCACCCGGATCCGAAACTGACTAATGCAGCCTGGACCCCGTTGCCGGTTTCCACCGCTAGCGCACCATTGACCCTGGATTGGTAGGCCGTGAGTGCCCCAACGATGATCGCGGTGGCCCCCACCACAAGCGTGCCAACCGGAGCCTTCCGGGCTGACCTAGTGGAAAAAATGACGCACTCCAGTCAGGTACATGGTGGCTCCGGCTGCCCGCGCCGCAGCGATGACTTCCTCATCCCGTACCGAGCCACCCGGTTGCACGATCGCCCGTACACCGGCCTGGAGTAAGACCTCAAGCCCGTCGGGAAACGGGAAGAACGCATCCGAGGCAGCGACACAGCCCCGCACTCTGTCCTCCCCGGCCCGAGCCACCGCCAGTCGCGCAGAATCCACGCGGTTGACCTGCCCCATGCCAACCCCAACCGCGGCACCATCCTTAGCCAGCAAAATCGCATTCGACTTCACCGCTCGCACACTTCGCCAGGCAAACTCCAAATCGGCCAAGGTTTGCCCATCAGCTGGCTCACCACAGGCCAGGGTCCAGGTACCGGCCGGATCTCCGGCAGCTGCGATGGTGTCAAGCTGTTGCACCAGGAGGCCGCCGCTAATCGCTCGCCACTCCGTTTCACGCTCAACGCTGCTGATAGTGCGCAACACCCTCAGATTGGGTTTGGCGGCCAAGACCTCCAGCGCCTGCGCTTCATACCCTGGTGCAATCACCACCTCGGTGAACACCGGAGCCATCGCCTCAGCCATGGCCGCGGTAACGATGCGATTGGCCGCAACCACTCCACCGAATGCGGAGACCGGGTCGGTGTCAAATGCTTTGCTGTACGCCGCGCAAATGTTGTCGCCGACCGCGATACCGCACGGATTCGCGTGCTTAATGATGGCGACCGCCGCCTGCGCATGATCTGTCGCAGCGCGCAGTGCCGCATCAGCATCAACGTAGTTGTTGTACGACATCTCCTTGCCCTGTAGTTGCTCGGCCCCGGCCAACCCGCCCGCGCCGCCGCTTGTCCGGTAAACACCGGCCTGCTGATGCGGGTTTTCGCCGTAGCGCAGTCCGGCAGAAAGCACGTAGGTTGACCCAACCCATGGGCTGGGCGATTGTTCTCGCATCATCCAGGTGGCGATCGCAACGTCGTACGTGGCGGTGTGTGCAAAGGCATCGGCTGCTAACTGTTGACGCTGCGGTAGAGAGAAACCACCGTCGTTGAGTGCGGCGATAATCTGTGGGTACATCGTCGGGGACACAACAACAGCCACGTGGGCGAAATTTTTGGCCGATGCCCGCACCATTGCGGGTCCACCAATATCAATCTGCTCAACACACTCGCCAGCTTCGGCACCCGTTGCCACCGAATCGGTGAACGGATAGAGATTAACCACCACCAGCTCGAAGGGTTCGATCCCCAAATCGTGGAGTTGGTCTACATGGTCGGTCAAGGACAGGTCAGCCAGCAAGCCGGCATGAATGTGCGGATGCAGTGTTTTTACACGCCCGTTGAGACACTCAGGAAATCCCGTTACGTCCACCACGGGGGTAACCGCAATACCGTGCTCCATAATCGTCTTCGCCGTTGAACCGGTTGACACGATCTGCACTCCGGCTTGATCGAGCGCCCGGGCGAGTTCGACCAATCCGGTCTTGTCGTACACAGACACTAGGGCTCGACGAATGCGTCGGCGTTGGGTCACGGAATTGATACCTTTCGTCCGGTGACCGTGCAGCCCATGCGGGCGAGGTCACGTATTACGGTGAGCAGCAATCGCCGCTCAACTTCTTTGATTCGCTCGTGCAGGCTCGATTCGGTGTCCTCTGCGAAGACCCCCACTGCCTCCTGGGCAATGATCGGCCCAGTGTCGACACCGGCGTCGACAAGGTGGATCGTGCAGCCGCTGACTCGCACGCCGTACGCCAGTGCGTCTGCAACCCCGTGCGCCCCAGCAAACGCGGGCAAAAGAGCCGGGTGGGAGTTAACGATCCGGCCAGCGAACCGCTCGACGGTCACCCCATCGAGAATGCGCATAAATCCCGCACACACGATCCAGTCGGGTTTGTGGGCCGCGATCGCGGCGGTCAGTTGCCGGTTCCATAACGCTCGATCGGATTGTGGCGCAACTACCTCAGCAGGTACCCCCGCCGTCCTCGCCCGATCCAGCGCAACAGCATCGGCCCGATCAGAAATTACCGCACACACCATCAGATCAGGATCAAGGAATCCAACGTCTAGCAGCGCCTGCAGCAGGGTGCCACTTCCCGACGCTAAAACAACAATCCGCGCTGCCACGATCGCAGAGCCTACGCGGTCGGCTAATTCAGCCGCGCACGACGATGTCGCCGGCGAACCTATCGTGGTAGCCACGTAGCCAGCCGCTTCGATCCCAAAGCGGCGAAATGCCGATGGCGATCGTGACCAGCCACGCCCACGGGCCGATAACCGGAACGATGCTCAACACCGCCGCGATGCCGAAAAGGGCAAACCAACGCTTGGTCGATACCGCCCAGCCCGGACGTCCGCCGGTCTTGGCATTGACGCAGGTGATGCCCACGACCCACCCACCCATGGTGCGACCGAGGGTCGCAATCGCCACGATGAGGTAGACCGCCGTCACCAAAAAGGGAAGCAGGTCTGCGATATCGAAGAGTTCCGCGTGCGGATTAATCATGATCTGCTCGCCCGTTTGGGCATCGATGCGGATTTGTTTAACCGTGCCCTCTGATCGCAGCGTCGGGGTAATAACACCCACCACCACCATGATGAGCAATGCATCAATGGCGGCACCGGCGATGCGGCGAGGCACCGATGCCAGTGTTACGCGTGCCTTTTTTGTTTCCTGCGGCGATACCGCGACCGCTTGTGCGGCCGGGGCTTCGGCATTGCGGGTTGCCGATCGTGTTCGGGAATTGTCAATCGCGCTGGACATAACGCAACTTCCTTCCCGCCGGTGCGTTTCGTTCGTGGTCGTGCCACGCCTCGTCATTTTGATGCGCGTGGTCACTCCACAAAGTGGGCACTACCACAATGAGGTATCCCAGCACCCAAAGCAGACACGCCACGCCGACGGCCGAGACCACGTGTGGACCGATGCCGGCGAGTCGGTTGCTGCCCAGGTCCCCTGATGCAGCGATAAGGAGACCGAGGAGCAGGACGGCCGACACCATCAGCGACAGCAGCGAGCCAACCACCAGGTGCACCCCACGCAGATTTCGTCGGCGTAGCAGACCCGCTGCGAGCACACCGGCTAGCACGCCCACCAGAGGTAGGGCCGCAGCACCAGGAGGCGGTGGTACCGGCATCATCGTGAAGTAGGGCAGGGCGGGTAATTCCGGCAGGGCCAGCGCCGAGAAAGGGCTTACGGTTGCCTCCGCGATTGGCGCGAAACCAACACCAAGTCCGTAGGACACCGCCCAACCAATAGCAACCGGCAGGTAACCCACAGCTATTGCGGTTACCGCTACCAATCCACCAACATCAAGACCGCCGAATGCGGCGATTGGACCGGACCCCGACCCACCGGGTGCCATCGCCACGCCCACGGCAGCGACACCTACCAGCACACCACCAGCAACGACCCAGACGAGAAAACCGGTGAGGCCCGCGGCAACGCAGTGAAGGATATTGCGAGGTATCTTCTGCACCGTTTGTCGCAGTTGCCCCTGATAACTTTTCACCCCCAGGGTAAGACAAACACCGCCGAGGATCACCCCGGTGAGTAAGAGACGTCCCGGTGCCGGTGCCGGTGGGCCGATGAACCAGGCCAGGCCCAACCCAAGAGCGCAGTAAACGGCAGTTGCGGCTGAAACCACGATGGCGGTGGGAATCAGGCCTGCGGCGGAACTCACTCGCCCCGCCCATCTGCCCGAGGCAAACAAAATGACCGCAATGACTATTGCCCAACCCCACGGAAGCAGGGTGATCGTGACATCTCCCAGGGCCACCGGTAACCCCTGAGCTGCCCAGAAGGCTTGCGCCGCGACGACAAGGACTGAATCATTAAATGCGCCGGAGTTCTCCGCGGTAAACCACACCAGTGCCGGCAGGACTAAGAAAGCGACCCAAACAATCGCCGTTGCCCCCAGCGCTGCGACAGCACCGGCCACACCGGCTGGCCAACCTGAGCCACGAGCCACTGTCACAGCGTCGGCATCGGGTCGCGCAGGTGTCCGGGATTCGTCAGATTGATCGGGCGGCAGCCCACGCGACGCACCAGTCACACGCGTCACATTGGCCACCGACCTAGGGTGTCAGCAAAGTGTCCCGCAAACCGGTAGCGGCACGCGGTAACCGCCTACGAGCCGGTGATGATGGTGCGCATCAGCCGAGCTGCCTCGCTCGGAGTCTTGCCGACCCGCACACCAGCCGCCTCGAGCGCTTCGGCTTTGGCCGTTGCCGTACCCGATGAACCAGACACGATGGCACCGGCATGACCCATGGTTTTGCCCTCTGGCGCGGTGAAGCCCGCGATATAGCCGACAACCGGCTTGTTGATGTGTGCGGCAATGTGC
>Ga0055584_100003438_pt1 | contig 15644 bp, 11 predicted proteins | sample OSDHelmetaG_FD_58716 | JGI IMG/M metagenome (GOLD analysis project Ga0055584, IMG submission 58716) | Pelagic marine sediment microbial communities from the LTER site Helgoland, North Sea, for post-phytoplankton bloom and carbon turnover... | ecosystem: Environmental > Aquatic > Marine >... | reverse complement strand
TACGTCCACATCCTGAAACCAATCGACACGACCACCCTCAATGGAGCCACGATGGAAGCCCTGTCTGTCCGACAATCACAATCACCAAAGCAAGGTGCCAGGACCTTGGCCCATTTCACCGACGGCACACCCGCCATCATTCAAGGTAGAGCCGGACGAGGCTCAATCTATTCGATCGGTTTCCTTCCTGCCCTCGACTACATCAAACAAGCGGTGGTCGCCCGCCGCTCACTCATCGCCAAACGCGAAGACGGCCTGAAACGGGCTGCCCTCCAAAGCGACAATCCCGCACCCGCCATCAACCTGCCCGATTCCACGGCACCCGATCCTGACAATCCACGCATCGATCGCTCCTACAACCCCTGGGAGTATCCAGTCAAAGTCCGCGACTTCCTGCTGACACCGGTGAAGTCCGCAAAAGTGCAGGCACCACTCGAATGCAACATCCCCCTGATCGACGCCGTCCTGCTGCGCTCACCAAAAGGGATTGTCATCCCCCTTTCCAATCACACACTCGTTCCTCAGGCAAACGTCCAACTCACCCTCCTCACCGGAGACAAACCGATCGCCCACGTCGAATCCATTCATCATGGCAACATCGGTTACTCGGCAAAAGAAGCCGGCACCATCATCATCCATCTGCCATTGGCCGCCAGCGACTACGTAAAAGTCTACTTCACCGAATGAACCGGTAGCGGAATTCGCAAGAATTTCGGAGCACCTCCATTCGTCCAGTTATCCATTCCATGAAGCACATCCTTTTCGCCTCCCTCCTCCTCACCTCTCTCCTTACTCTAAACGCCGCCGAGGTCAAACCTCCCAAAGGCTTCCGCGCCCTCTTCAACGGCAATGACCTCACTGGCTGGCACGGACTGAATCCGCACAAGGTCGCCAAACTCACCGGTGAGAAACGCGAAGCGGCGCTCAAGAAGATGCGGGAGGAATTCTCCCAACATTGGCGCGTTGAAAAAGGCGAACTCGTCAATGACGGCCACGGTCCCTACGCCAACACCGACGAGGCTCTCGGCGACATGGAATTCCACATCGAATACAAGACCGTTGCCAAGGCCGACAGCGGGATCTACCTCCGAGGCACGCCGCAGGTCCAGATCTGGGACAACTCGCAGGTCTTCGATCCCAAGCGCCCGACTCGTCGCCCCCATCTCGGATCCGGTGGACTGTTCAACAACACACCCGGCACGCTCGGCCGCGATCCGATCGTCAACAAGGACAAGCCCTTCGGACAGTGGAACAAATTCAAGATCCGCCAGGTCGGTGCCCGCACCTGGGTCTGGCTGAACAATCGAGCCGTGGTCGAAGGAGCCATCATGGAGAACTTCTGGGATCGCTCACTCCCCTTGCCCGCCAAGGGCCCGCTCATGCTGCAAACCCACGGTGGTGAAATCCGGTGGCGCAACATCTTCGTTCGCGACATTGGCAAGGCCGAAGCCAAACGCATTCTCGCCACACCACAGCTTCCCAACCCGACTCACTACGACGTCAGTTACGGTCCCCACAAGAAACAGCTCATTCACTTCTGGCAGGCCAAATCCGACCAACCCACTCCCATGCTGCTCTTTATTCATGGCGGTGGCTGGATGGCCGGCGGACGTCTCAGCGGCCTGGTCAACATGCTCCCTGAACTCCTCAACAAAGGTATCTCCGTCGCTTCCGTCGAATACCGTTTCATCCCCGAAGCCACCAAGGACGGCCTTGTCCCTCCGGTGCAAGGCCCGCTCCACGACGCCGCCCGCGCCCTGCAATTCATCCGCAGCAAAGCTGCGGAATGGAACATCGACAAGGAACGTATCGGTGCTGCCGGTGGTTCGGCTGGTGCCTGTTCCTCTCTATGGCTCGCCTTCCACGACGACCTCGCCGATCCGAAAAGCCAAGACCCCGTCGCCCGCGAATCCACGCGCCTCTGGTGCGCTGCCGTTTCCGGCGCGCAAACCACCCTCGATCCCAAGCAGATGAAAGAATGGACGCCCAACAGCCGCTATGGCGGTCACGCCTTCGGCATCAACGGTTTCTCCAATTTTCTGGCCAAGCGCGGCAGCATCCTTCCTTGGATCGCCGAATATTCCCCCTACGCCAATGTCAGTCAAGATGACCCGCCCGTCTTCCTCTACTACAATGCTCCTCCAGCCCTCGGCAAAGAACAGAAGGACCCGACCCACACCTCAAATTTTGGCGTGAAACTGAAGGAACACTGCGAAGCGAATGGCGTAAAAGCCGACCTTTACTATCCGGGTGTTGAAAACCCCAAATACGCGACCACCCAAGACTATCTGATCGCGACCTTGAAGAGCGGCCGGAAGTGACACCGCGGTACCGTGTCCATGAGCTTGATCTGCGAAACACCGAGAACAAGAATTCATCGAATCACCACGAATGACGCTCCGTTTTTTCTGGATCTGTTGAATTCCCCAGCATGGCTTCGTTACATCGGCAACCGGGACATTCCTGACGTCGCCGCCGCAGCCGAATACATTCGCAGTCGTCTGCTTCGAACCTATGAGGAACACGGTTTTGGGTACTATCTGGTCCGACTGCACGACGGCACCCCTATCGGAACCTGCGGTTTTCTGAAGAAACCACATCTTGAGAATCCCGATTTTGGTTTCGCGTTCCTGCCTTCTTATCAGGGCCAGGGCTATGCCCAAGAATCGGCAACGGCCATCCTCGCGTACGGAATCAGAGAATTCAGATTCCTTACCCTCGACGCCGAGACTTTACCGGAAAACCAGGCCTCCATCCGATTGCTCAAAGCTCTGTCGTTCCATGAGCTCAATTCGAACACCGCTCCCAAGACAACAAACGAAACCGTTCTGTTTCGCCGGCAGACCCAAGTATAGGCCATCAGCCGCCATCGGCTGCCGGAAATTGACTGTCACCTCTTTTTCTCGCCCTCAGCTTTCTTCTTCTCGTCCTCGGCTTTCTTGTTCGCCTCGATGGCCTTCTGCATCGGGTTCTTTTCCTTCTTGGATTTCTGCAGCCTAAAGGTCTTTTCCATCGGCAACCGGGGAAAGCGATTGTTGTGACGATCGAGATCGGCCAGTTCATCGCCCGGATCAAACTCGATACTCGCGATCGGTTTCCGTGAAATGATCAGTTTTGAGATCTCACGGTCGCCCTTCCGCCAGATCTCCGCCGGCAACCGCAGGGTGCGACTCGTGCCGTCGGTATGCGCCACTTCAAGAATCAACGGCATCACCACGCCACCGACATTCTCGAACTCAACCGCATAGAAATGGCCCTTGATTTTCAACAACTGTTTTTCCTCGGGCTTCAGGCTTTTGAGCAGTTTTTCATACGCCGTGCGGTCACCGGGAACAACGGCAAGCTCGTCGAACTGGTTGTAGAAGTCCTTCAGTTCCGGTTTCCGCTCGACCAGTTTCTTGATCGATCGGTTGCGCTGCTGAACCAGCGGAGTCGACAGTTCGTCCCGCTTTTCCCGTTTGCGCGCCTTGTCGATCTCCGGATCACGCGTCTCGAGCGTGTAACGCGTCAGATTGTTCACCGCGATATCCACATGGTCGGTCGAATAAAACCAACCGTTCCAGAACCAATCCAGATCGCGGCCCGAGGCGTCCTCTATCGTACGGAACAGATCGTAAGGAGTCGGTCGCTTGAACATCCAGCGACGGGCATACTGTTTGAAGGCGAAGTCAAAATTCTCCCGGCCAAGAATTGATTCCCGCAGAATGCTGAGCGCCAATGTGGGCTTGGAATAAGCGGTGTATCCTCCCGAGATCAGCGAATCAGCAGACGTCATGATCGGCATTTTCCGGACCCGTTTCAGGTAATCGAGAAAAGGCTTTCGCCGTTCCGGATTGATGATCCGGGAAGGGTAGCCTTCTTCCCATTCCTGTTCCGCCAAGAACTGTACGAACGAGTTCAACCCCTCATCCATCCAACGCCACCGGCGCTCATCGGAATTCACCACCATGGGGAACCAGTTGTGGCCGACTTCGTGAATGACCACGCCAATGAGTCCGTATTTGGTTCGCTTGGAATAGGTACCATCCTCTTCCGGCCGCGGATTCTGAAAGGTGATCATCGGGTATTCCATTCCCGGGATCGGCCCGTTCACCGAGATGATCACCGGATAGGGGTAGTTGAAGGTGAATTTGGAATAGGATTTCACCGCGTGCACCACCGCCTCCGTCGAGTACCGACTCCACAACGGTTCGCCTTCCTTTGGCCAATAGGACATGGCCATGACCGTGCGCTTGCCAAGTTTGAAGCCTTGGGCATCCCACAGAAACTTGCGCGACGAGGCAAAGGCAAAATCACGCACGCGTTTCGCAGCAAAGCGCCAGGTCTTCACCCCGGTCGGTCTGGACTTCTCATTGGTGGTCGCCTCCTTCTCCGTGACCACCATCACCGGCCTCGCGGCGGTCCGGGCCTGCCTGAGTCGCCCACGTTGCTCCGCGGTCAAGACCTCGTCGGGATTCTGAAGTTCGCCGGTTGAGGCGACGATGTGATCATCCGGCACGGTGATGTTCACCAGGTAGTCACCGAACTCGAGCGTGAATTCACTGCCGAGCGTCTGCTTGTTCTGCCAGCCATGAACATCAGTGTAGGCGCACATCCGCGGAAACCACTGCGCGATCGCATACACGTGGTTCTTGTCCTTCTCGAAGTATTCGTATCCGCCCCGCACACGAATCGATTTCGCATCGGGAATCCGAAAATTCCAATCGATGGAAAACACGAATCGGCCGCCACTTTTCAAAGCCTGGGGAAGATCGATCCGCAACATGGTATGCACAATGGAGTGGCGCAATGCTTTGCCATCGGCGCCACGAACGGCAGTGATCTGATGCCCGCCTTTGAATCGGTTCCGGTATAGGACGCCCTTGAGGCCCTGGTAAGACAGATCCGACATGTTCGGTGCCGTGCTCGTGAGCCAATCGTGCGAATCGGTTTCGTAGCGGGTCTGGTCGAGTTGCAACCACAGATACGTCAGATCATCCGGTGAGTTGTTGAAGTAGGTGATCTTTTCCGAACCGGAGAGCAGCTGCTTGCTGTCATCGAGCTGAACATCGATCACGTAGTCCGCCCGCTGTTGCCAATAAGCCTTTCCCGGCGCACCGGAAGGACGCCGCAGGTCGTTCGGCGTCGGCCAGATTTCATCCAGCTGCCGGAAATGATCCACCGGCTTTTCATCCGCCGCCGGGGCCGTGAAGACCAGGGAAAGCAACAGGACGGGAACCAAACAGGCCGACAAATGAAACGGGCTTCGCATAAGGCGAGAGAATTCGACCAGCGACCGGAGATGGCAAGGAAATCAGGAGCGGCGATCGGGCGGACAACCCGATTCATTGCCACTTGCATCAGGCGTAGTTGAGCGGCAGTTTTTGCCGCCGATGGACGAACAGGATCTGATTGAAAAACTTCATCGCATTGAACGGCTCTACGCCGGCGCGACAACCCCGGGCGAAAAAAACGCCGCCGCCCATGCCTACGAGCGCATCAAAGAACGCCTCAAGGAAATGGAGGGCACGGAGAAGCCCGTGGAATTCAAGTTCACCATGGCCGACATGTGGTCGCGGAGACTGTTCGTGGCCCTCATGCGCCGCTACGGAATCAATCCCTATCGCTACAAACGACAACGCTACACCACTGTCATGGCGAAGGTCCCGCCATCGTTCGTCGATGAAACGTTGTGGCCCGAGTTCCAGAAACTGAACGACCAACTCAGATCCTACCTTGACAGCGTCACGGAGCGGGTGGTCTCCGAAGCCATCTTCAAGGACAGTTCCGATGCCGAGGTGGTCGAGGGAGAGCCGAAGAGTCTCCCCAGCTGAAGAATCCGTGAATCCGTCAAATCTTTGCCCCTTGCGCCAAATTATCGGTGTCTTCACGTTGAGCGCCGATGGCTGAAGCGGAACAGGTCGGGCATGCAAATCCTGCGGAAGGTTTTCCGCCGGGATTGAACAACGCCTTTGTCTTCGCATCCTGCAACGCACTTTCATTCCCGATTGTGTTCGGCAGTCCGATGGTGCTCTACGCCAAGAGCCTCGGCGCCTCGGCAACCGTACTGGGAATCCTGGCCGGCATGATGCCGCTGTTGGTGATCCTGCAGATTCCCGCGGCCAGACATGTCCCACGATTCGGCTACCGGCTGTTCGTGCTGCTGGGCTGGGCCGCACGGACGATGGTCTATTTCGCCCTGGCGGCAGTACCGTTGCTGGTCGTGCTCGATACCGGTACGCGGCTCGCACTGATCCTGGTGTTGATGTTCTTCTTCACGATGTTGCGCGGCATCTCCAGCTGCGCCTGGCTCCCGTGGATCACGTCCATGATTCCGGAGAACAGTCGGGGCCGCTACCTGGCGATCGACTACGCCTGCGTCCAACTCGCCGGGTTCGTGGTGGTGCTCGGCGCCGCGTCCTGGTTGGGCGCGAATCCGACTTCGCCAAGGTTCGCCGGATTGTTTCTCTTCGGCGCGTTGGCCGGGCTGGCGAGCCTCTTCTTCCTCTGGCGCATTCCGGAAACCGCGCCTCCCGATGCGGTCAAGGAATCTGCAACCCCGGTACCGTGGAAAGAGATTCTGTTACACCCGCCCTTCCGCAAAGTCATCGCATTCGCGATCGTTTGGGCCGCCGCTTTCGGCGGTATCGCCCCGTTTACCGTCGCGTGGTTGAAAACCGAGGGCGGTCTCGCCGAGGACTGGATCCTGCAGGTCACAGCGACGACCTATCTGGGCGGTCTCGCGGCCGTCTGGATGACCAACCGCCGATTGGATGCGTTCGGCAGCAAACCGATGATGGCCTTGGCCATGTCGATCTGGATCGGAATCATCACCTGTTGGTTCGCCCTCTCCCAAGGGAGTCTGGCACTCACGAGCGTCACGCTCATCCCTTTGCATGTCGCCATGGGCTTCGCCGGTGCCCTGGTCGGCATGTCCATGATGCGGCTGGTGATGGGTTCCATTCCGACCATGGGCCGAAGCCACTTCTTCGCGCTCTTCTCCGTCTCGGCAAACGTGGCGATGGGCGCGTCTCCGATCGTCTGGGGAGTGTTGCTGGATGTTCTGCGCGAAGCCGCCCTCATTCCTCCCCAATGGAATCTCACGAACTATTCCGTCTTCTTTGCCGGCATTGTCGTGATGCTCTTGCTGGCCCTTTTTCTCTGCCTGCGCCTGACTGAACCTGCAGCGGTCCCGATGAATCGCCTGCTCCGCGACATTCTGATCGATTCGCCGCAACGTCTTTGGCTGCGCTTCTGGCCCCGCAAATGATTGCGCACGGCGACCGCACCCTGATCAAGATTCATTGATCCCGGACAACTAAAGGGCATAGTTCGTCCCATGACCTTCCGCCTCATCATCAGCCTGATATCGCTGAACTGGATGCTGACTGCGTCCGCCGCCGAACCGACCGAGCTTTCGCTCAGGTCTGGCAGGCAAACCATCCTGACCTACAATGCGGGATATCAGCCTTCGCCCATCAAAGATGCACCCTATTACGGCCGAAGCGGATTCATTCATCCCGTCCGGACGCCAGCCGGACGAATCGTCACCGATGACTTCCCGAAGGATCACCCGCATCAACATGGCCTGATGTTCGCCTGGACAACCGCGACCTTCGAAGGCCGGAAGCTCAACTTCTGGGATCAGAAACGGAAGGAAGGAGTCATCCAACATGTCCGGACCCTCAAAGCTGACGATGATCAGATCGTCGTCAAACTGCGTCATGTCGATATCAGCAATTCCAAGCGTAAACCCGCGCTGAATGAGACGTGGAAACTCACGCGAGTCCCCCACGACATGATGCACGTCTTTGATCTGGTCTCCACCCAGACCTGCGCCACGAAAAAGCCCCTCACCATGCGCAAATATCACTACGGAGCCATGATGATTCGCGGTGCGGAGAACTGGATGACCGAGGGTGCCGAAATGATCACCGATGACGGCAAAGCCCGGAAGGAGGGGAACCACTCCCGCCCCCGATGGGTGACCGTTTCCGGCAAAGTGGACGGAGCTGACTGTGGCATCGCCGCCATGAGCCATCCCGACAATTTCCGTTCGCCCCAACCCGTCCGCCTTCATCCCACCAAGCCCTACTTCTGTTTCGCTCCCATGGTCCTCGGCGAATTTCAGATCAAACCCGATGCGCCCTACGTTTCCCGCTACCGCATCATCGCCTTCGACGGGAAGCCGAACTTCAAACAGCTGGAAACACTCTGGCAGCAATACACCGCCGAGTAGTTCTGCATTTTCGAATCGTAGCGGAAGATGCGAAATCTTCCGATATTGCGACACTATCCACGCCGGAATTTTTCGCAAACCTCGCTACTTCCAAATGAAGCCCTCCACAAAAATGAATTCGTCACAGCCCATCCTGAATCGCCGGCAAGCCATCGCTTCTCTCACCTGCGCAGCCGGCGCGATCGCCATCCCCAAACTGGCCGCTGCCAAGTCTGAATCCACCCGCCAGATCCCCGCCGTCCCCGGCAAATTGCCGATCCATTGGCGACGCCAGGAAAAGCAGGGAAAAGTTTTTCGCTCGATCGAAGAGACGGTGAAGTGGAAGGCGTCGGAAACCGCCATCATCATCTGCGACATGTGGAGCGACCATCCCTGTCAGATGGCGGCAATTCGTGTCGCCCGCATGGCTCCGCGAATGAATGAGGTGGTATCCCTCGCCCGCGATCACGGCGTGGCAATCATTCATGCTCCGAGCGGCGGGATGAAGCACTACGAAGACACACCCTTTCGCCAGCGGGCCAAGAACGCGGCACCAGCCAAACCAACGAGCCCGATCAATGGCTGGTGCTATCACAACCCCGAGCACGAAGGCCCCTGGCCCATCGTTGACAACATCGCCCGCGGCAAAGCGAAGGTCACCGGTTGCGATGATCCCAACCCGATTCCACACTACGAAATCGATCGCCATCAGCAGGCCGCCATCAAGATCATCGGCTACGACGTCGTCAGTGACAAAGGTCAGGAGATCTACAACTTCCTAGAACAGGAAGGACGCCAGAACGTTGTCCTCATGGGCGTCCACACCAACATGTGCGTGCTCGGCCGTCCCTTCGGCATTCGGCAGCAGAAATATCTCGGCAAGAATGTGGTCCTCTGTCGCGACCTGACCGATGCCCTCTACGATCCCCGCGACAAACCCTTCGTCAGTCACACCCGCGGCGTGGAACTCGTGATCGACCACATCGAGAAATACTGGTGCCCTTCAATTCTCGGCGAAAGCCTCACCCAAGTCATAGCCGGAAGCTCCGGTCCCCAGTAGGCGTTACTTGCCACCACTGCCGGGTATCAGCAGCGACGTGATCATCTGCGCATAGACACGGTGTCCGAAATCGTTGGGATGATTCACGCCATTACCGGTCAGATCCCAGTCCAACTTTCGCTTCAGAAACTCTGCCCACGTTGAAGTCAGATCCGCCAAGGCAACGCCCGGTTCACACAATTCGGCCAAGGCATCACGAAATTGCGGAAACCTCTCCTGCTTCAAGCGCGGCCAATCCCGATTACCAAGCATCGTGGCCACTAGAATGAACTCCGCTTTGGGCAACGCCTCGCGAATCTTCCCGATCATCGAGGACGTATTCTTCTGATAATCCGCCACGGATACACCGGCCGAATCGTTCATGCCAAAAGCGATAATCACGAGATCGGGTTTCCCGAGAATCCCTTGCTCACTCATGGTCAGTCCGGAGCGTGTGGTTTTGCCACTGATTGAAAGATTCTCCAGTTCCACCTGGCTTCCGTAATGCTCTGCCAGATGCCGTCGCACCAATTCCGGATAGGCGGGTTGAAACGGCTCACCATCCGCCCAGCCCGACGCGTTGCAGCCAGTCGAAATACTGTCCCCCATCACCAGAATTTTGAGTGACTCCTTGCGCTTCAGACGCCCAATCACATTGGGCAATACCTTTTCGTCAAAACGCGGCTTCTGCCCCGACCATTGCCCCGGCTGACGGCGATAGCTGATGGAGGTCTGCAGCGCGTGATACTCCAACTTCGCGCCGAACATAATTTCGCCATTCCCATCGCGATGAGTCAGCCGATGTCGTTGTGAATTGGCCGGACGCCGCAATTCCTCCGGTGTACTCGAAACAATTCGCGAGCCAGTCGGCAAAACGATTTCGCGCGACCCCGGCTTCCAGACATAGTCACGGCCAGCCTTGTAAACCGCGTCGCCCGATGAACTACGAATCTCCTGCATCTCCCGGATCGGGAATAGAACGGACGCCCGCGCCTTCCCCGACTTGTCGCGAATGAAAAGCACCGACTCACCTCGCATCAGGTCCGCTTGCCAGAACGGGCGCAAGAGAGCTGGAGAATACTCCCACTTCGAATCTGATGGCTCGGCAGCCCCGGCGCTCGAACCAAGACAGGCAAATCCAATTACCGTAATCAGCAGACAGGCAGTTCGCATCATGTCCCCGCAGACTAAACCCACGCAACGGAGTTACTCAACGTCTGTTCCGCGTCGGATTAACCGATCCCGTAGAAACGCGCCACAAATCGAGGAAGCAGGTTTGCATCCACTGCTACGAATTGCGCTTACGGCCAAGTTTCACCGGCTTTACGACGAAGCCTTTGCGATACTTGCGGGTGAGGTGTTTGTTGGCTTCAGGCTTGTTCGTGATTTTCAGTTTCTTACCGTCGAATTCAAGCGTCTCTTTCGGGAAATGAGCGGCCACGTTGCCGAGCTGAACGGCCTCGGTGAGATGGCCACCGTATTCGAATCCGTCACTTGGCTGTTTGCCACTCAGACATCCGTCAACCCAGCCCCAGTAATGGTTTAACCCGGGCACGGATTCGATCTTGAAGTCAGGCTTGTTGACGAACGGTGTGCCGACGTGGGGCACGAAGAGATTGCCGGTTTCACCCACCATGATGGATCCACCGCGAGGCCAGCTTTGACCGGCGGCCAACTTGGCCACGCTGTCACTCGGGCGACGTCCGCCATCATACCAAGTGATCTTCAGCGTCTTGCCGGCGGTGTATTGGGTGCCGGGCACCAAGTAGTGCAGGGTCTCCTGCGCCGGCCAAACCTCGTCGTTCATTCCTGAATGCTCCGAGCGGACGCTGATCGGATCGCCGGTGATTTTCAAAGAGGTGTAAACCGGATCCAACAGATGACAGCCAAAGTCGCCGATGGCACCGGAACCGAAGTCCTGCCAATCCCGCCACGTGAAAGGGTGATAAACCCGGTTGCCGCCATACGGACGCGAAGGCGCCACGCTCAACCACAGATCCCAATCGAGACCCTTTGGCTGCGGCTCATTCGTGGCCGGACGATCCAACAGCCCGCTGCGGCCGTGCCCGGTCGTTCCCACCCAGGAGTGAACCTCTTTGATTTTGCCAACCACACCCGACTGGATCAGTTGCACTGCCGTGCGATACGCGGTGTGCGAATGAATCTGGTTGCCCATGCGCGTGATCACACCGGACTTCTTCGCGACCGAACGCATTTGCCGCGCCTCCCATACCGTACGGGTCAATGGCTTCTGGCAGTAGACGTGTTTGCCACGGGCCATGGCATCGAGGCTGATGATCGCGTGCGTGTGATCGGGGGTGGAAACGCTGACGCCGTCAATCTTGTCACCGAGGCTGTCGAGCATCTCGCGGTAGTCCTGGAAAATCTTCGCCTGCGGATGTTTCTTGTGCACCTTCACAGTCCGATTCAGATCCACGTCAGCATAGGCCACGGGGTTGACCTTTTTGTGATTCGTGATCTCGATGATGTCCGACATGCCTTTGCCGTCGGCACCGATACCGGCGTAGTTCAGATGGGAGTTCAGGTTGCGGCCGCGAACGATTGCCGGGGCAGCGATAATTGCGGCAGTGGACGTGGCCAGGAAAGAACGGCGGGAGGTGTTTTCTGCAGGTGACATGGGTCGGATAGTGACCCAGCAAGCCGCCTGATCAAGCAATTGTTCTGACCCTATTATGCTCTTCTCATTTCGGCCGTCCGAAACATAATCCAACGCCATGAACGCCTTCCGATTCGCCATCGCGCTCTTGCTTCTGGCGGGAATTCCGACAGCCGGTGCGGCCGACCGTTTGTCGGCCGGCATCGCCCAGGTAGACATCACCCCGAAAGCGGATGTCCCGCTGTCAGGACCGGTTGGCGGCGGCGGAAAGGCGACCAAGATCCAGGACCGCCTTTACGCCCGGGCTATCGCCATCCGCAGCGCAAACACACAGATCGTTCTCTGTGTCGTCGATATCACCATCATCGCCTCGGATCTGCACAACCGCATCCGAGATCTGGTTCACCAAAGGACCGGCCTACCCAAGAATCATCTGCTGGTCTCCGCCACCCATACCCACCGTTCACCACGGGCAATGGCGCTAGATCTCGGTCCGGCCCATGAGCGCTACACGAATACCTTGGTCGAGCGAATCGTCGAGGCGGTTGGCGAATCACTGGAGAACATGGAACCGGCGCGGATAGGCTGGGCTTCGGTGGACAAACCTGAGTTCTGCAAGAATCGACGCTGGCTGATGAAGCCGGGCAGCCTCGGCCCTGACCCGTTCGGGAACCGAACCGATCAGGCGGCCATGTATGGCGGCCCCGGCAAGAACGGCATTCGTACGACCGGACCGATCGATCCGGAGCTCTTTGTCTTGTCCGTGCAACGATCCGATGGCAGCCAACTCGCCGTATTGGGGAATTACAGTGTGCACTACGGTGCCGGCGGTGCTGGCGTGAGTGCCGACTACTTCGGATATTTCAGCCGGGAAACAGTGGCCAAAATGGGTAAGGCAGGACAACCGATGATCGCCCTCATGTCCAACGGCACGAGCGGCAACATCGCACCGACTGGCAATCCACCGAAGGCGGGGAAAGCTCTCGCTGCCACGGCCGCACAACTGGTTGCCGGTATCAAACATCAGGACTCTCCCAAGATCACCGTTCTCGAAACGAAAATCCCGATCAAGGTCCGGCGCCCCGACAAGAACCGCCTCGTCTGGGCTCGGGCAGTCCTGGCCGGAACTTGGAAGCAGCCGGCCCACAAGTGGAAAGGCAAATTTGCGAAGAGTGCCCTGTGGTTGAACGATTATCCCGAGACCGTTCCGGTTCGCCTGCAGGCGATCCGCCTCGGCGACTTGGCCATCATGGCGATGCCGAACGAAGTTTACGCAGAGACGGGTCTGGCGATCAAAGAGGCGAGTCCGTTCAAGGACACGTTCACGATCAGCCTGGCCAATGGATACAACGGCTACCTGCCGACTCCCGAACAACACGCACTGGGTGGCTACACGACTTGGCCGGCGGTCTCCAGCTGCCTGGCGACCAATGCCGAACCACGGCTGCGCAGGGAAGCGATCAAACTGTTGCAGGGGTTGCAATAATCGTAGTGCACTTCGCCAAATAATTCCGTCACTATTGAGGCGGCGGATTCCATACTCATCACGAATCCCACTACTTGAGAAAACGGCTGATGATACGCTGTTCACCAACCAGCGCCCGCAATTGCGGGATGTCGAATTCTTCCAATAGGCCGAAGCAGAACGGTTCGGGAGCCTGACGGACGTTCCAATTCTTTTCGATGGAGGTTTTCAGACTGGGAATCGCATCGACGAGTTCGAGACCGCTTACTGTCTGGGGCCACAATGCCGCTCCGATCAATGCAGCCGTGCTGACGCGTGGACCGACGGCTTTAACCGTGATGGGACCATCACGAAAGACGCGGTTGATCCAACCCGCCACGGCACCGATCTGACTGGCCTGCAGACCGAGCGGGCGTTCGCCAATCGTCGCCACCATCAGGGCGAACAGGAAGTCGCGACTGGCGATATTGGATTCACCCAAGTAGAAGGGATCGATCGCCACGACCCGCTGACCTTTTTCCAGCAACGCGGCAGTTTCGGAGGCGAGCGTCTTGCGGCCCTTGTCGGCGAGCAGAAGAGTCGTTCCGAATATCTCAGAGCCAACGAGTTCGGTCGCGGGAATCGTCCAGTCGTCGCCGATCCGCAGCGAACGGTAGGTCGTCTTCACATCACCAATCTTGTCGCGGCCGGCCAACTTGGCGGTGACAGAATAGTCGCGAGCGCTGACAATTTTGCGCAGATCGTTGCGCCGATGATTCCGCCAGATGACAGATGCTTTGATTGACTTGTCCCGCGGCAGATCTGCCATCAGTTCCGTGGCCAGCGAGTTGAAGTCGTGATTGTTCTCCGGCAGTGGAATCGACAGTTCTTCGAAGGTCTTGATTTCGGTTTCGGCGGGAATTTCCTCTTTGCTGCCTTTGCCACTCAGAAAGAAGTCGCTGAGCATTCCGTAGAGTTGCTGGCGATTGTCCTGCAGAAAGTTGTGCGTGCCCGGATCGTGATTCACATGCGAACGGACCGCTTTGCCGGCGCCGTAAAGACGATAGATGGGCAGAGCGGCATCCAACAAGGGTTGCAAGGCGTGTCCGGAAGTGAAGCAGCATTGATCCTTCACATTGTAGGTGAGCAGCACCGGTCGAGGGGCGAGCATGGCGGTCATGTGGGCATAATCGGTAACCGTGCCCAGGTCGTTGGGAGTCTGTTCGCAGTCGCCCAAATCCTTGTGATTGTGAATGCGAGTGAGAAAGCTGGAATAGCCGGCCACGGGATTGCACAGCGTCACGCGCGTATCAAGTGAGCTGATGAAAATGGTCTGCCAACCACCGCCCGACAGACCCGCCACGGCAACGCGTTTCGGATCGGCGTTCGGATGTTCGAGCAGGATGTCCAAAGCGCGGGACATGCATAGGTGAAAGGTCGCAATGCCCGCCGTGCCACACAGGTCGATCTGCGGCATCTTGTAGTGATCAAACCCGGGCGTATTCAGTTCGCCCATCCCGAGCCATTCTGCGTTCATCGCAATCATGCCGCGCCGGGCCTGGTTGATGCAGCGCATCTGTTTGTAATCAGCCGCCTTGCCGTCCTTGCGATCGTGGCCATTCACGTTCAAAACCACCGGCACCCTGCCCTTCATTTTGTCCGGAACATAGATCAAGGCTGATGTCCACATACCGGGAACGACTTCGTAGCGAAGTTTCCGAATGGAGTAGCCCGGACCACCCGCGATCGTGCCAAGCCATTCGTCCTGGGTCTTCAGCTTACGCCATTCGGCAGCACCACCGCGAAAGACAACCTTGTCCAATGTGTCCTGTCGCATCTGATCGGCATAGTTCTCCCATTCGGCTTTCGATTTCACCTGGGGCATTCGCAGGATGCGATCCTCGGTAAACTTTTCCACTTCGGCCTGGGGCTGTTGGGCATCGATGATCGGACGCGCGAGAACTTTCGCGATGGCCTTCTCATCGACCGCCGAACAGCTGGCAACAATGGCCAGCAGCGTGCCAAGGACTGATAACGGGGTCTTCATGGCTTCGGAGAATACCGCTTTGTTTTCATTCGCCAACCGGAATGAATGGTGCACCCTTTCCGGTCATGAACGACCGCCGCGAATTCATTTCCACCATGGCCGCCAGTACTGCCATCGGACTCGCATCACAAAGCCGGATTGCCGCCGCCGATGCGCCGGCCAATACTGCGCCGATGAAATCATCGGAAATGCGTCGTCAGCTGCAGGCCTGTCTTGGCGGTGCCTGGCCCGATCCGTGCCCGCTCAATGCGAAGGTGGTTGAAACAGACAAGACGAAGGATTTCACACGGCACCTGGTCA
>Ga0055584_100003436_pt1 | contig 15647 bp, 20 predicted proteins | sample OSDHelmetaG_FD_58716 | JGI IMG/M metagenome (GOLD analysis project Ga0055584, IMG submission 58716) | Pelagic marine sediment microbial communities from the LTER site Helgoland, North Sea, for post-phytoplankton bloom and carbon turnover... | ecosystem: Environmental > Aquatic > Marine >... | reverse complement strand
CGCTGGAGCGTACAAGCAAGGCTACAGGGGGGTAGCCCTGTGGCGTACAAAGGCGCAGATGCGCTTGCCGGACGATGGGCAGAAGAACGGGGCATTCAGCAAGTAAAGATACCAGCCAATTGGTCGGGTAAGGATACTGCTGCAGGGATGCTACGAAACAAGTTCATGCTGGAATTCGCAGAACCACACCTGTGCGTCGGGTTTCCTGGCGGCGTGGGAACCAACGCGATGATGTACCTCGCGTTCAAATCAAAAGTACCCGTCATTGACACAGATGACGTAACGCATCCGTAGCTCAACTGGATAGAGCACTTGATTACGAATCAAGAGGTTGTGGGTTCGAATCCTACCGGATGCACCAATAATGGAGACTGAACATGCTTTTTGTAACATGGATTGCCGCAAACACTGCCACAGTATGGGCGTGGGGCAAATGGACAGACAATCGCAACGAAGATCCCGTCAGAGATTCATTTCTGGGCCTTGCTGCGATGATTGTCTTGAACCTAGTATTTTTAGGTATTTGGATTTTCTGACTTTTACGTGCTTGACATGCGCGTAGGGTAGAGGTAGGTTGAGTACATTGAATACGGCGATGTAGCTCAACGGTTAGAGCAGGGGCCTCTAAAACCCTTGGTTGTGGGTTCAAATCCCACCAACGCCACCAAGACAACAGAAGGAGACAAGCCATGAAGAGCTAGATCAGACCGCCACCCTGATCCTTAGATGAATTCACTTAATACGAAAGCAATCTAAGGAGACATAAAATGTCACATGAACTAAAGATCAAAGCAAAATCCCTCGCAGCCGAATCACAGATGATCCGTCAAGAGGAACTGAAACTCAAGCGCAGCGCACAGTGGAACCGAGAGCACCAGAACACCGTAGAAGCGGAAGAGTTCAACAGTATTCGACAGTCACTATACGAACATCGAACTTGGGACGTACGCCGCGAATCACGCGCAACAAACATCGCCCGTGCATACATCACTGGTAAGCCGTATCACACAGTAGAACAAACCACACGCGCCAACGCGATGGAAATGGGATACATGCAGGGTCGCGTACAGAAGTTGGTCAAGAAGTACGGTGAAGGAGCATCTGGCGAAGAAATCGCTGCATGGCTTGCAGAATGAATTGGATCGCGGTCACAGACCGCTTTCCACCCCACGGTGAAGTGGTTCTGGCTTGGTCCTCATGGGACGAGGCCACCGCCATCTACATGGACGGAACATGGTATCGTGCCGAAGAAGGTATGGTGATGCGTCGCGAAGTTTACAAACGATGCAGAATGGGATGTTGCGGCGAGTGGGAGAACGAAGACGTGGAAGTATGGCAAACACCGACACACTGGTGTGAAATTGTACCTCCGGACATAGAATAAGATTGCGGGTGTAGCTCAGTGGTAGAGCTTCTGATTTCCAATCAGAATGTCGTGAGTTCGAATCTCATCACCCGCTCCAAAAAGTAGCACGGGGAATCCTCTGACACGAAGATTGGTTTAACCAACTGGATCTGATGACTGTCATGAACCCGTGGGCTTGCGCAGTATGGTGTGGTGCCGAACTACGTCCTAGGAAGCCGCTGGTTATCTAATAGGTGCCAGTATAGGGAGACACGCTGATGAGGCATTTGGCACAGCTACGGCGCTGCCGTAGTCTCCCGTATGCGGGTGTAGCATAAAGGTAATGCACTTGGTTGCCAATCAAGATAAGAGGGATCGTTACCCTTCACCCGCTCCATTAATTCTTGTCCCGTAGCTCAGTGGTAGAGCATCCGCCCGATAAGCGGGGTGTCGCTGGTTCGATCCCAGTCGGGACAACCAAATATATTCCTTGACATTATAGAAATAAAAATGCATCACTCCAGCATCTTAAATCAAATGGAGGAATATACCATGTCAGCAATCAAAGACGCAGTTACCACAGTGAAAGAGAAAGAAGCCGAGCTTCTGAAAATTCTCAGCGAGGCGGTCAGTCCGGTACTCGATGCCATCGCCGCTACAGGCGAAGCCGATATGATTTACATCTATGGCTACACGCCCGGTTTCAACGACGGAGATCCGTGTGAACACGGGGCAACTGTTCTGGTGAATCTCGAAGAAGTGTTCTACGAAGAAAAAACCGAAGAATACTTCCTAAAAAACGAATTCGGTATGGAATCGGAAGAAATTGCAGAACTTCTTGAAGGACTGGACAACATTCCGTACGTTTCCCGATATTCTGACGGTGTTACCGACGAAGACATCGCCGAGCATGCCGCAAAGAAGAAAGTGTTTCACGACGCCCTTTCAAAAGAAATCGGAATTCGTTGGGACAAACCTACCGACGCGGACATCACAACAGCCATCGAAACGATTGTAGTTCCAGCACTCGACCGAGAATTCGGCACCAACTATCAAGTACTGTATCGCCTGAAAGATGGCAAGTTCGTGCGTACCCACAGCGAATACGAGTGCGGCTGGTAATGCCAGTCCTCGCATTCAACTCGGAGGCTCCCGCTTACGCGGGGGTCATCCTACCAGAGCATATTCACTTCCATAAGGAAGACTGGAAGTATGCGGACATAGAATACTTGTTCCCGCGCTTACCAAGCACACTACAACATGTCGTGGAGCAAGCACCTTTGAAAGGCGGGTACAAACGGACGCTACTAGATATCAAAGTGCAGCTATTGGTGCCTGAGAAAACCTCATGCATTCCTGGTTGGCATCTCGATGGGCCAGAAAATCCATTACACGATTCTCAACCGGAGGTGCATCACCTATTCGTTCGAGGTGGGGGACCCACAGAATTTATCGACCAAGAACTTACGCTACAAGTCCAGCCGGACATGAACCAGCGTGAGCTGGTTGCACAAATACCAGACGAGGTTTCGATCAAACCGATAGGTCTAAACGCTTTTCACAGTTTCACGCGTTTCGATTTTCATAGAGGCGTAAATGTAGCAAAGCCATTGACACGACTTTTGATCCGTGTTACTGAAACAGATACAATATTAGCCCGTAACAAGCCTTTCACACAGGCAGTAGGAGGACGCAATGGAGTTAAATTTTAAAGATGATGCGGAGTTTGTAAGTTCTGGCGAAACACACTATGACTTGTTCGACAGTGGCTACATCAGTCCTAGCAAACTCCTCGAACCAGAAGACGCCGAACGCGTCAACAGCGCAGTGGCGTTGATACATCAATTTCTAGAAGAAGCCAGAGACAATGGCTTGTTGGAGGTATTCTGATGCATTTCTGTGATAATTGGGTTATTATAAAAATCAACGGAGACGATCCACACTATCGCGTTTTGACTGGAACATCTGGGGGGTTCGGGACGGGAGATAGCTGGCGCATGAACAGTGGAATTACCGCTGTTCGAGAAGATGCTGACTATTTTTACTTCGCTGGATCATCCGGATCCGAGTATGAGTGCCACAAAGATTCTTATTGCCTACGAATGAACAACGCCCATATCTGGACACAGATGCAGAAAAAGAACAAAGAGAAGGGTGAAGAAATTTACGAAATGATGCCCGAAGACGTCGACTGGACAGCAGTAGACTGGTTAATAACATGAAACACGGTTTATAAAAAATCCAGTTATACCGAGATTGGTTAATTACAAGAAGGATCATCCAAATATGCCGATGTTTAGAAAAACCCGTTGAAATTGAGGCCGTTCAGCTGACGGCAGACACGGTGCGCGAAGCCTACTAATTTATGCACGGTAGACAGGATATATCAGGACTGACCGCTGAATATTGGTATTACTACTGCGTTTCCGTTTGCGATACGGGAATGAATGTCACGACCCTAGAAGATGGCCCAGACGCGCGCCAAGCATGTGGCTTCAATTGGAGATTGGATCATTAAAGGGATCAAGGGAGAGTTCTACCCTTGTAAGCCTGATATTTTCGAAGCCACGTACGAACCCTGTAAATAAAAACGTTTAACACTATCATGCCCTCACGATGTAATAGGAATAGCATACCGGACTTAAAATCGGGGTTTTGTGGGTTCGAGTCCCACTGGGGGGTACCAAACACTTGACATGTACATATTATGCAATTAGTGATGTATACAGAATTTAAAAGGAGAACCAGCATGGTAAAACGCGCCGTTCAGTATATTCGGAATAAGTTAACAACTATCGGGGAACACATCCGCCGAAACAAAGCTGAATTGATTCGTGGATCAGTTCTTGATCCAATTAATCACCCATCGTATTCTACAGACAAAATGCTGCAAGTCTACCGCGCGGCTAATCACCGAGACCGTACAATAAAGACTGCAAACGGTAGATACGAAAACGCGGTAAACATTTAGTACGGACGGCCATCTGGACAGGCGAACCAGTCCCGTTTCGAAAGCGGTGAGTACTTGTTAATAGCAAGTATGGGGATCGAGACCTCGGCCTTCCGCCAAAAATAACGCTTCGGTAGCTTAACGGTAAAGCTCCTCGCTCATAACGGGTGTTCGAAAGAACTATGTAGGTTCGAATCCTACCCGAAGCACCACGGATAATCAACTGGACAGGCGCGCCAGACCCGCTTTGAAAGCGGTGTGCACGGGTTAACAGCTCGTGCGGGGATCGAGACCTCGATTATCTACCAATTAGCCCTTGCACAATCACGCGTGATGTGCTTAAATGGGCACAACATTGCGGAGTAGCCAAGTGGTAAGGCGTCGGGTTTTGATCTCGATATGCGTAGGTTCGAATCCTACCTCCGCAGCCAGAACACCGATATTTTGGTAAACTAAGGTCACTGCAGGGGTGAAGCTCAATAGGAAGTAGCGTCGGATTCCAAACCCGAAGGCTGTCGGTTCGACTCCGACTACCCTTGCCAAATTTAAGGAGACACGACATGTCGACCAAGAAAGACAATAAACGCCACGTCGTTCGTCGCGTCCGCCGCGCCTTGAACCTTGCTGAAACACCTATTATGTCTGTGGGAAATATTCTTATCCGTAGTGGGCATGGAAAAGGCGCAGGACTAAAACAGGTCGACGCTCGTGATAGAATCGACATTTACGATTATAGAAATTTGTTTTATTTCGAAGATCTCACTTGTGATGAATGCGATTGCTACAACTGCATGCACGTAGTGGATGCTACAGCGGGCAATGGGTGGTCTTTTGAATCAGAAAATGACAACAACCCTAAATTAGGTGAATTAATCGCCGTGTAACAGATTAACGCGCATCAAGTGGATGGTGAAGCAGACAGGCGTGCTGCACCTGCTTGGAAAGCAGTGTGTGCCTCGACAAACCGAGGTACGGGGATCAAGACCTCCGCCATCCGCCACGTATATCGAATAACAGTAAGCATCAAATTTAAACTTAGATGAATCTATTTTACATGTTTACATTACAGCCTCATCTCGTTATGAGTACTTTGTAACCCAAAAAAGGAGTGTGAATATGGCACCAATTTTATACATCTTAATGCGTACAGACCTTGCCTCCATGAATTCGGGCAAAGGGATGGCACAAGCCTGCCACGCCGCAAATCAGTTTGCGCACAAATACGCTGGGACGGATTTCCTAGAACAGTGGGAAGCCGAAACAGGAATGGGATTTGGAACTACAATTGTATTAGCCGTTGAAGATTGGTACGCACTAGCTTATTATACTTCTTATGCGGAAGATGTGGGTATACCAAGCGGGGTCACTCACGATCCGTCTTACCCGATTCGAGATGGAAAGGTAACGCACACAGTATCTTTAAGTACGTGTGGGTATATTTTCAGCGAAGACGGTCCTCTGGATATTCTGAGCAAACTAAATCTACACCCGTAATCACACCAAAAATGGTTAAAAATAAGGAAATACACCATGTTTAGCGATGAAAAATTGCAAGAGGTGATAACGTACTTAGCTCTGTGCGATGAAAAAACCAACGTATTTATTGGGTGTGACAGTAAACGCAGCCACGACAAGCAGGGTAACTGGACGGCAGCTTACACAAGCGTGGTCGTTATTCACCTGAAAAACGATAGCGGACGGGGATGTGGTGGCGTCGTCTTTTCTGATACCACGCATATGCCTGATTATGATCAGAAATTCAACAGACCGTTCATGCGTATGATGAATGAAGCATATAAAGCGACCGAATTGTACCAACAGCTTGAGGATGTGCTGATAAACTTTGACGTAGAATTACATCTGGACATAAACAAAGACGCGCGACACGGATCTAACGTCGCCCATAACGCTGCTGTTGGGTACGCCACAGGAATAACGGGGCGTCCAGTGAAGACAAAACCCGACGCGTGGGCTGCAACTCATGTTGCCGACCACGGTGTACACGGTGGCTTCGATGCCAAAGTTACGCGCACGGTGCATTGAACCACTGGTGGTTACATTTTAGAATGTAACCATCTACACTTACACGGATGGTGAACCGGACAGGTGCGCCGGAACCGATTGCTAATCGAGTTGTGCCCGTTAATAGCGGGCATGGGGATCAAGACCTCCGCCATCCGCCATGTAGTCTATTTCTTATCGCTGTACACGTGGATGGAATGCACAGACCGCATGGCGGGTATTCCTGCATAAGGCATTGTACAGACGTAGTGATCGTGTAAAATATCTCCTGTAGAAACAGCACATGGAGATATTTAATATGTTTAAACGATTCACAAAATCTTTAGTAGTGGCGCGCACTGTGTCAGCACTATCGTATCTTTCCGACAAACAATTGGATGATATTGGAATAACTCGCGCCGATATCCGTAAACACGCGGAGAAAATCAATGCTTAAAGCTTTCGCACGCTGGCGCACAGAAACAACAGTACAACGAGAGCTTTCTGCACTGACAGATCGTGAGTTGGCCGATATAGGTATTTCTCGTGGAGAAATAATCTATATTTCAAAAATGAAATAGACACCCTCACCGCTGGGACGGGCATGGTTTTCTAGGCCGGAGATGGTGAGTTCGATTCTCACTGGGGGTTCCAAAAACGCCGATATAGCTGATCTGGCTTAGCAACTGCCTTGTAAGCAGTAGAAGGGGGTTCGAGACCCTCTATCGGCACCAAAAACTTGTGTTATGCTGCGGGATGTGGTACTGTTTTTAGAACAGTATTTTTGGCCTTTATAATGGAGAAAAGCCATGACCATGCACGTAGTAAGTGACTTGACTATCGGGAACTCATCCGTAGTATCTATAAAAGAATCTGGTAAGTATTTTATTGCCGTTACTGGGGAATTTCATGGAGCCACCGCGAGTGTGTTCGTCAATATCGGAGAAACCGCCGATTGTATTGTAACGGATTCTTCTTTCACAGAAGACGGTACTAAGGTTATGTGGCTACCCACGTGCACACTATACGTCGGTGTCGCTGGCGAAGGGGCGGCAACTTCCGTAAATGCATCTATTGCGTTGTTGGAAGAAAACTATGACCGCGTTTAGTAATCCGGTATATCCGGTTGTAAGTTACCCAATATTGGCGGCTGTATTTGGTTCTGTGACAGGTGGTACACCCATAACAAACCTACCTGATTCTGTTTTAGCCCCCTTTACTACTGCTGTATGGGGGCAGTCAGAACATCAGCACATCCTTAATGAGTTTGATGATCGCTTAGACCCAGAATCACTCGTGGATCAAGATCGTGTAACATTTTGGTGGCACGACCGCACGAACAATGACGCTGCGGGAGTACAGTCCGTTACCCTGAATGACGCAACTGTTGCTACAAGCACAGTTACAGCAGCTATGGTCGCAATGGGAAACACCTTTATGCGTCAAATACCTGATCGCGACATTAAAATTGTGATGCATACACAATCAGGCACATCACCAAGTGAAATAATGGACAACAGTGCTATTCCAGAGACACCTGATGGAGAAGAGGATAACGCCCCGCGCCGTTGGCAAGACGACTGGGCGCTAAATGCAGCGGCAACGGCTGACGGACATCTAATCGACCACCCGTGGCATTCGTGGTTTGCCGCACCAGGATCTTACGCCGACGACTACGGTCAAAACATGTTTACATTTATAAAAGGCCGCGACCACGAGACAGGCGCGGAACTTGTTTATTCGGACACCGACCCCCTCGATGTGAACGGCATTCAAGTGTCGCGAACACTGCGCGATGTATATACACACGAACCTGCTTGGGTGGTTCCGTCCAGCAGCCATGTATTTATCCCAACGGACGACCTGAATAACGCAACCACGTTATCTGCGGGCGGTATAGATTTCTCGCTGCTCAACAAACAACGATCAACAGAAAGCTGGCGCACGGTTATTCGAAACGAAGCGCTGTCTGCGCATTTCTCGAATGAGGTACCACATCTTAACGGATACGCCAACGGTGAAGACCAAGGAGGCGAGTGGCGCGACCAAGCACACCCTACGGGGATAATCGATGCAGGAATTAACCGCATGGCACGCCAGATCGCGCATACGATTATGCGTGGGGCGGATGTTACCTCATGGGATGTTCCATCAATCACAGACGCAGAATGGCAAGATGACGGTTCCTATATGGAAATGTGGTCTAGTGCTGGTCCCGTAACAAGCGCACGAGCTGCTAAGGCTGGGGAGTTTCTAGCCTCACTAGGTGTGGCCCAAGTTGAAGCGATGAACGACGCCGTTAAAGACGGTCGTGTCCACACGGGGCACCGCGTAGCCAACTTTGAAAGCGCGGCTGACTGGTCCGCTCGAACAGGTATTTCACTACCCAATATTGAAGCAGATGTACATATTGAAGGTGTGGACTTCACAGGGCTGAATATTCGTATTGAGGGGGATAATACCGTCACATTTACTGATTGTCTTTTCAATCACAGTGATGGCCCTAATCTTCTCGACGTATTCAAAAACGCTACTGCTATCGCTGAGTATTGCACATTCTCGTGTGATGGGGACGGAACAGGCCCCGGTACTCTGGCGCGACGTAGATATGAAGCAGACGGCACGGGCCATTTCGCAACGATACTTTGCCGTGCAGAAGGGTATCCGAGCGATTCCATTAAGCCGACTGATAGCGATATTGCGCTGTTTAACTACTGCGACACGCCTCTAAACAGCACGGTCAACCCTATCGTTTACGTGTCTGGAACGTATGACGTTGGTGTTAAAGTAACTGCAGATAATATTCGCAATCCTTTCGTTTGGGTAAACACCGTTACGGGAAACACAGATGCACCAGACTTTAGCGCATCTACAGGAACCACCATCAATGGTTGGGAGGCAACCAACATCCATGCGGATAACATGACGCTCGTAAATGGCGCTAATGCTATCATCTTCGGTAACGTCTTAAACATGGACCCTAACCGCCGACAGTTTCCGCGCGACAATCCAAACACGAGCAATTTCGTCATCGGGCCTAACGCGAACCTATGGAGCGAAGGGGTAAACGCGCCGAACGCCATAATTGCAGGAAACCTATGCCTGCGTGATCCGGACGAAATTGGTGGTCAGCCAATGGCAGGCTTTAACGGAGCGTCGTACCTATTGAACCGCATTGAAAGCTTCTCACATGAAGGTGTCAGATATGTTCGTGACATGACTGCGGACCAATCCGCCACATTTGAGGGCAATATAGACCCAACCACTGGGCAGCCTATCGTACTGCCTACAGGCGGTGTGGACGGTGTTGTGGATCGTACTTTGCTGGAGCCTGTATTGGTTCACGGACGTACAGCTACCTCTCGCGCGCAACGCAACAGCGCAGCCGTGGTGCTTGATCATTGGACTGATGTTATGGGCGTTGAGATTGATGGTCAGCCAGCACACCGTGCGGAGATTCAGTCGAATGGTCGTGTGCGTGTCTATCCTAATTCGGGCGCGTTCACTAACACCTCGCTAATCTCATTTGCAGGTGGGGGTTCATCAGGCTTTGTGGATCACAACGCGGACGCCTTCGCGGGTTTGTGGGATGATTTCCCAATTGTGGACGTAGGTTTGGGGGATCTTGCAGGTGTTCCGTTGAGTGTTCTTCCTGACCCTGCAATTTTGGAAAGCACCATTGTGGGCGCAGCGTCGTTCAGCACGACAATTGATGGCCCTCTTTTCTACGATACAGCCAGAATTCCAGCTAACACGTTCGAGCTTACCGCGCTGTTCAGAGGCTCTGTGTCCACTGAACAAGGAGGCACAGCCCGTCTTTTAAACATTAGCGGATCGCAAATGAGTCTTGAAGCGCTGTCTAATGGTAATCTGAGATTATCGCTTCGTGATGGGGCTAACGTCAAGGTTGTAGATCTTGTGACGGCAGATCAGGGGTATACTAAAGGTGTCGTATTTGAAGTCATCATCAGTGTTGATATGGCCAACGGATACGCACGTATGTGGCTCGACGGCACACAAGTGCTTGACGCGACATTTGCAGCAACAGTAGCCCTTTCAGCCAGCCGAAATGTTAGCTTGCTAGCGTCAACTAACAGTGGGACGAATCAGACCGTGGGCACGGTGGAACGTTTGGCGGTGTGGTTTGAAGCAGCACCTGACGGAACGCTTCCATTGGGAATACCGCACAAAGATATTTCCGGCGGACCATCCACTGTCAATGCAGATACGTGGAAACTAGGGGCGGACGCAACCTAACACGCAAAACAAAAGAGTAAGCCCCGCTAAGTGGGCTTACTCTCCCCGCCAGCAATGGTTAATTTACCCAATTAATTCCTCAAACCAACCCTCCCCTCAAATACCCTGTCAGAAACAGAAACCAAATCAACCCACATATGTTGACTTGTGCTTAGCAATTCTGTTAAGGTGAAAACATGAATGCACAAGTACCCAACCCCGAAGCTAGATCAATTCTATCTATACCATTCCGCGCAGCCCTTTCAGTGCACCCAGATTACACATACTGGGCACCGCACTGGGAGACAATTCGTGACGCGGAAATAGGTGAAGTTGAAGTAAAGCGCAAGGCAGATAAGTACCTTCCTAAGCTGTCTAGTCAAGACGCCAGCGAATATCAATCATACCTGCGCCGAGCCGTGTTTTTCAACATGACCTCACGCACGCTTAACTCTTTATATGGGACTGTGTTCCGCCGCGCCCCTAAAGTTTCAGGGCTACAGGCGAAAACGCTGGAAGCAGCAAAATCCATAACCAAAGATGGTACAAGCCTTCATTTGATGGCAAAAACTACTGTTAAAGAAGTTCTAGCCGTTGGACGCTATGGTCTGATGGTCGACGCCGAGCAGGACGGGCGTGGAGGAGCACACGTGGCGTGCTACACCGCAGAGAACATCATCGATTGGGATATGGCAGAAGTTGGAGGCAAGTGGCAACTTGTGCGTGTTGTGCTGCGTGAAATATTTTACGACAGAGATGAGGCGTGGGGACCGTACCAGTACAAGGCACGTTTTCGTGTACTAGTTCTAGATGAATCTACAGGCAGTCCGGTATACAAGCAATTTGTGTTTATCAATGAAATTGGAACAAATGTTCCTGACGTCGACGCGCTTGACGGTGCCACAGAAATTGTACCAAAAGTGCGCGGGGCGGAGTTGGATTATATTCCGTTTATAATCGTAGGACCGTTTACAAACCATCCTGATGTGCAAAAGCCGCCCATGCTCGATATTGTAACATTAAATTATTCTCACTATCTATCTTACGCGGACATGGAATCCGCACGTTTTTTGACGGCGTCACCTGTTTACAAGGTCAATCTAACGAACGCAGATTCTGCACCAGATTTTAAAGTTGGACCCAATGTTGTGTGGCAATTTGGTCCGGGCGAAGATGGGGGAATTATCGAGTTCACGGGACACGGTTTACGCTTCTTAGAAAATGCCATGAAAGACAAAGAGGCACAAATTTCTGCCATTGGTGGACGCCTGATGCCAGGCGCATCGAGAGGTGCGGCGGAGAGCGATAACGCATTAGCGCTGAAAGAGCAGAACGAACAAACGATGTTACTGAATCTCGCTGATACTGTCGATGAAGCCACTACAAAAATACTCCGTTGGTGGGCTGACTGGAACAACGTTAGTAAGGATGCTGTAGAGAAAATTGTTTTTGAAATAAATAGAGATTTCTTGATCAGTGATGGAGGCGCACGCGAGTTTCGCGCAATTCAACAAATGTACGAAGCTGGTATCATCCCAGTCGATGTTGTGTATTCGTACCTGCGTAAGAATGACGTAATTCCGGAATGGATGTCCGAGGAAGAATTTGCTAGCAGATTGAACGATAGTAAGCAGTTCCCCAATATGGTCGACGTACTTGCGCGTATGAAGAATTTCCCCGATGCGAATGCTTTTCATGAATTTGAAATGCAGAAAAAAATGATGAACAACGCTGAAACAGTCGCGCCAGGACCAAACGATCCCGATAATCCGCCAGTACAGCCTGAACAGGTTAGAGGCGGGCGCGCATCAGAATCCTCTGGAAATGCAAAAATACAATAATACACGTAAAGGCTCGGATACTGTTACGCAGAATCTGGTGAAGGAAACTAATGACTAAAAAAATTGTAGGGGTAAATCCTGAGTATGCCGACCACGACGAAATTGATTACGACGTCGAAGATTTAATTGCTGAATTTGAGCATGGCGTTGTAACATTTGATGAATTGAAGTGCATAGTGGGAACTGAGACCGCGCGCTCAGTCCAAAATCGCGTCCATGGGGAGGGGGATCCAAGTGACCCTGAAACGTATTTCGATGACCCTTCCGCGTATTAACTCTAAAAAGTACCAGCCTGACCCTTTTATGCACTTTTCTTGACTTTTAACGTGTAGTCAGGTAGAAATATCCTCACAGCCTTATGTGCGAAATTGTACAGCAATCAGCACATGGCTGCATCTACTACTGGAGACACCCATGTCTCCACCCGTCGCGGAGCGATGGTCCAAACAAACACAAGGGTCCATCGCGGGGCGGTGGGAAAAATAAATGGCAACAACTATTCCATTCGCACAACTGTCTGATATTCCGGAGGGACTCCGTGAACACGCAGTTGAGACAGACGGCACTTACACTGTTAGTGTAGAATTCTCAGGACGAGTAAAAGAGTTTCGAGACAACAATGTTGAAGTTTCCAAAGAACGTGACGGACTAAAATCTGTGTTATCTCAATACGAGCAAGCCACTGGTGTTACCATGGAAGCGCTCGAAGAAGGTAAACTTGATGACTTTGTGTCGACGTTTACGACACTAAAAGATACCAAGCAGCGTGTAGACGACGGAAAACTTGTCGAGGAGACTTCACTAGAAGAAGCGTCCGCATCCCGCGTTTCTGAGGTACACAACTCGTATCGAGGACAGCTAGCAGACAGTGCTAAAGAACGTGACGCGCATAAAGCCCGTGCAGATGCTGCGGAAAAACGCGCGAATTCCATGGTACTGGAAAATGCAGTACGTATCGCGGCAGGAGATGTCGATGTTGGAATGCTGGAAAACGCCGTCCAGATGATTTTACCGCAGGCGCACGGAATATTCCGTGTTGACGATAAAGGTGGAATTACACCGAAAGACGCGGACGGAACAGTGATTTACGGGGGCGATGGAATGTCGCCAATGTCGATTAAAGAATGGTTGCTAAAGCAGCGTGAGACGAACGACTTCTTATTCAAAGGAGCTACTGGCGGAGGGGCACACGGCTCCAACAACAACGACAGTGGTAAAATGACTTTTGATCAGATGCAGAAGGCCAACATTCGTCCCGAAGAGCGTATGCGCCTAGCGCGCGCAGGCAAATAAATTTTTCCCGTGGAGGGCGTTACAGCGCCCTTCACTCCCACACTAATTACTAATTTCACACCACGGGGTGGTACTGAGATTTCACGAAATACCTTCGACACAACTTGGGCTAGTCGAAGGGTATTAACAACAGGCTCGGGGAGCCTGCTTCCACAGCCCGAAGTAACCCTACTTGGATAGCAAGCAACCTGAACTTAGGAGATTAAAGTGCTTACTCTTTTTGAAGCTGCAAAGCTTAATTCCGGTGACGTCGTACGTGCGACAATCATCGAGCACTTCGCCCGTTCGTCTGAACTATTGCGCGCAGCGCAATTTATCGACGTACAAGGCGGAGCATATGTCTACAACATGGAAGGCCAACTTGGCGCTTCTGCGTTCCGTGGTGTTGGTCAAGGATACACGCCTAGCGCTGGTATTGTCAACCCAGAAACCGAGCGCTTGCGCATCATCGGTGGAGAATTGGACGTAGACTTAGCAACACTGAAAATTCATGGCGAAAATGTTCGTTCTCAGTACGAACTCATGAAGGTTAAATCAATCTCACTCGCCATCGGCGCTGCGATGATTAACGGTAACTCTGTAAACAACCCACTAGAATTTGACGGCCTACGTCAGCGTATTGGTGGATCACAGTTGATTGAAGCGGGCGCTACAGACGGTGGAGATCCTCTTTCCATCCAAAAACTGTACGAACTAATCGATGCTGTCGATAATCCAACTCACCTGATCATGTCGAAAAAAATGCGCGCACTTCTTTCCGGCGCAGCGCACGACATCAACGTGGGGGGCTTCATCAGTTATACCGACGACGAATTTGGCCGCAAGGTTATGATGTTCGACGGCCTACCGATTTTGATCACAGACTACGACAACTTCGGCAACCAGATCATCGACTTCAATGAAGTTGGCGGAACTGGATCGACAGCTACTGCCACGTCAGTATATGCCGCAAGCATGGGTCCTGGCGGCGTCATCGGACTGCAAAACGGTACGATGGAAGTTCGCGATCTCGGTGAATTGCAGACACAGCCAGTTATGCGTACGCGCGTCGAGTGGCTTGTCGGTATGGCAGTGGAAGGACAGCGTTCTGCTGGACGTCTACGCGGTATCAGCAACGCAGCCGTAACAAAGTAAAAGTGTTCTGAGGGGCTTAGGTCCCTCACCATACCCCCTCAGAAATCTTAGGAGAAAACTGAAAATGGCACGTTCCAACGTAAACTACCTGTTTGACGCAAGCACCGCGTTTGTACAAGCAGGAACTGGGCAAACAATCACTGCATCTGAAAATCTCGCGTCTCGTGTGAATTTGGATAAGATGGTTAACGCCCGTGCAGACGGCGAGCTGCGCAACAAACTAGGCGCAGAAGGCTACGCAATCGTAATCGCGATTTCGGCAGCGAAAGCAAGTGCTGGTGATGAATCATACAGCTTTGTTGTACAAGCAACTGACGCAGCAGGCGGAAACGCTGCTGACGTAGGTAGCTTGACAATTCCAGCCACAGCAGCAGCCGCTGGACAGTGGGTTGTACACGTAGATGCTGACACTGTTGAGCGTCTCGGCGCTCCAAATAATGTGCAGTTAAATGTTGCAGCCAATGTATCCGGCACGTCACCTTCCGTAACGGTAGCTGCAGCATGGCTGGCGTACAACCGCGTAAACGGTTAAACAAATACAGAGAGGGCGCAAAACGCGCCCTCTTAACTCCTCATATACCCTCTAGCCGAAGGACCCGACATAATGGCCCAACTTGAATTCACCCCCGCAAACCCAAATGACGTTGTAGAAGTACACTCACCAGAAGGTGAAATTGTTAAGTGCTCCATAGCCAACGCCAGTGATCTTGTTCGTCTAAACGGATATTTCTGGAAAGCCGAAGAAGCCGTTGCAGTTGCTGCAGCCAAGGCATCCGAAGCAGAAGAAAAAGCAGCCAAGGCTACCGAAGAAAAAGCAGCCAAGGCTACCGAAGCAGGTGCAGAAGCA
>Ga0055584_100003435_pt1 | contig 15647 bp, 11 predicted proteins | sample OSDHelmetaG_FD_58716 | JGI IMG/M metagenome (GOLD analysis project Ga0055584, IMG submission 58716) | Pelagic marine sediment microbial communities from the LTER site Helgoland, North Sea, for post-phytoplankton bloom and carbon turnover... | ecosystem: Environmental > Aquatic > Marine >... | reverse complement strand
CCGAAGCTGGCCAATCTAATGCCAGAACGAAACAGCCAGCCACCGGCAAGTTGAACGGACTCAATGTCCACCCAGCTTCCCCTTTTTCCGCAATCCGCGGTTTACACCCCACCAGCGCTTCCGGCAAAGTTCGGCCAAGGAATCCGTTTGTCTCATGGCCGTTCTCGCAGTCATCACCGATGAATCAAAAGCCGCTGCCATGACGCGGTGGGCATGCCAATTTGCCCATGCCGAGAGCCAACCCCTTTCGATCCTCTACGCCGCGAAGAAAAAAGCTGCCAGCGAGTCTGGCAATCCGGATTTGGACGAGGACGATCCGGTCCTACAGACCATCCGAAAGACATTGGAGGACGCCCATTGTTGTCTCACTGAATCGGAAAAGGCTCAGGCTCCGATCAACGAACCGAACGATACTGAATCTTGCGTGACTGAAGACGAACCCGACACCGCGGTGGTCCGCAAGCTCGTGGGCGTTGAACGCCGATCCACAATCATGGCAGAGATCGTCCAGGCAAAACCAAAACTTCTCATCATCGGCAAACACGTCAGCGCTCGAAGCGAGGATGCCAACGCCCTGCTGGCCCGCTATCTCTTCGAAAACGCACCCTGCAACACTCTCCTGCTCCGCCCCGCCGACACCGACGGAACCGATTGCGATCGCATCCTGACACCCACCTCCGGCGGCCCGCACTCACGACTCGCGGTGCGACTCGCCAGTCGGATCGTGCAACTGAACTTCGGCATCGTCACCCCACTTTACGTCGAACCCAATACCGACGAAGTCGCCTCTGAAGTCGGAGAACGTCTGCTCAACGGATTGTTGCAGAAAGCCGAGATCGAACCCGGCCCGCACGTCCAACCGAAGGTCGTTGTCGCCGATGACGTGAACGCCGGCATTCGCGAAGAAGCGTCCAAGGAATACGATCTCCTGTTGATCGGCGACTCGAATGTCGGGACCGTTCGGCGCCGGCTTTTCGGCACCGTTCCCGAACGTCTGCTGACCGGCACGGATGGCATGGCCATCGGCGTCCTGCGCCGCGCCAAACCGGTCGGCGAATTGCTGCGGCGCAAGCTCGAACGCTGGCTGCACTTCCGCGTCCCGCAACTTGAGCGCGAAGACCGGATCAACCTTTTCGAAAACCTGCAGATCAATTCCCGCTGGAGCTTCGACTTCATGACGCTGATCTGCCTGGCCACCGCCATCGCTGCTTTGGGTCTCATCGTCAACAGCACCGCCGTCGTGATTGGAGCCATGCTCGTCGCACCCCTGATGACACCGCTCCTCGGCGCCGGCCTCGCCCTGGTCCAGGGTAATCTCCCGCTGATGAAGACCTGCTCCCGGGCGATCGTCTTCGGTTTCTTTGCCGCTCTGACAATCGGTGTGTTCATGGGCTTCGTCACCCCCATTCGCGAACTCACCCCCGAAATGGCCGCCCGCGGTGGCCCCACACTGTTGGACATGGCCGTCGCCTTCCTTTCCGGTGTCGCCGCCTCCTATTGCGTGGCCCGTCCCCGCCTGACCGCTGCCCTGGCCGGAGTGGCCATCGCCGCCGCACTGGTTCCTCCCATCGCCACCACCGGCATTGCCATTGCCCTCGGCGAAGTCACCGTCGCCCGCGGTGCCGCCGCATTGTTTGCCACCAACGTCGTCGCAATCATCCTCGGAGCCGCCATCAACTTCTACGCCGCAGGCATTCGTGGCAGCAGCACCGCCGAAGATGGACGCCTCTGGGCGCGCCGCACCGTTCTCGGCCTCATCGTGGCCGCCGCCGTCCTCGCCATCCCACTCGGCTCCGCGCTCCTCACCCAAGCCATCGAGCAAAGCGCCAAAAAGCCCACTCTGGCGGCCGAACTGCGAACCAGTCTCGAGGAAACCGTCGCCCGCGAAAACGCCGGACGCATCTCCCGCGCCATCGCCACCCGATCCGAAAACGGCTGGCAACTGGATATCCACCTCACCGCATCCGCCCCACCCGATCAATCACTCGCCAACGAGTTTTCCCGACTGGCCACCAAGGCACTCACCGGATCCACCAATCAATCCGTCAAAGTTCGCATCACTACCGACCTTGTAATCGAAAGTAACTCGGACTGAATTGCGGCACCAACGCTGCCCTTCTCGTCGTCGGCATGGACGGATTGTCAATCGATTGGACCAAATGTTCGCCCGACTCTATCGTCACAAGAGATTTCTCGAAGAGGCGGCATTGATAACGAGCAATCAAAATTTCAAGCGCGGACTGGCCATCGGAGCTTTAGTCAGCGTATTGCCCTTTCCACTGCATTACCTATCCATCGTGGCCCTCGGGATATACGCAGCACTCACCTTGATTACCAAACGTTCAGTGTTGACGATTAAATCGCGAGCAATGGAGCTGGCTGGATTCGCTGCAATGGTCGGAATCGCAATATTTCTGCCGCTAAAACAACTGGATCAAAAAGTTGGGCCCATACACTACGATCCCATGCCTCTGAACGAACTTCAGTTGGCACTGTCGCGCGATTGGCATGTCATCACCATGCCTCTCGGAAAACATGAAAATGAGCCGATGATATCGTTCACGACAGACACCGCACTGAGTCGACGGAAGGTACTTGAAAAACTTGCACGCGAGACAGGTGGAGATTTGTACATCAGCTATTGCGCAAACGGTTCAACCTTTCTTTTTGGAGCCCATCCAAGCTTCACCATGCTCGGAATTCAGATTTCCAATCGCTCGCCGGATTCACTTAGCACGCATGAGAATGAAACAAATCGATCGCTGCAAACCCTCACCGACTAACCCTGGCTGGCGAACTGGATACTCGATCGCTCGAACGACCGGCTCATTGCACTCTTCCAGCGAGAAAACCGTTCCGTTTCATTTTGATTTGAGATCGCCCCTTGGGACGAACATCATTGCTGGCATGAAATTGTTTGTCTTCGGTGCGTTGCTGTTTACCGCAATCACCTTTGTCTCTGCGGGTCCCAATGACTGGCCGCAGTTCCGAGGCACCAAAGCGGGAGGGGTCGCCACCGGCTTCACCACCCCGACGATCTGGAACGTCGAAGCTGACTCAAATGTCCGATGGAAGACTCGTATTCCTGGTCTGGCTCATTCCTCCCCCATCGTCTGGGGCGATCGAGTCTACGTGCAAACGGCTCAAGGCCGGGACGACGCTGATCTCAAGGTCGGGCTCTACGGCAAGATTGCTTCGGTTGATGAAAAGGACGAACAACGCTGGCGACTGCTTGCCCTAGACAAGACCACCGGGGCCATCGTCTGGGATACGTTGGCACTTGAGCGTTTGCCCCGGGTCAAGCGGCACACGAAGGCCACCCATTGCAACTCCACGCCGGCCACCGATGGTGAGCGGATTGTGGCGTTGTTCGGCTCCGAGGGACTCTTCTGTTTCGACACCGACGGCAAGCTCCTTTGGCAACAGGATCTCGGTCCGATGGATTCCGGGTATTACAAGGTGAAGTCCGCCCAGTGGGGCTTCGCGGGATCACCGGTCATCCATGATGGTCAGGTGATCATTCAATGCGACGTGCAGAAAGATTCATTTGTCGCCGCGTACGATCTCAAGGATGGGAAGGAACTCTGGCGCACTCCTCGCGAAGACGTCCCCACCTGGAGCACCCCGGCCATCCATCAGGATTCAAAGCGCACCCAGATCATTCTGAACGGGTGGCATCACAGCGGCGGCTACGACTTCGCCACCGGGAAGGAGCTCTGGAAACTCTCTGGGGGCGGAGACATTCCGGTGCCCACCCCCGTATTCGGCCACGGTTACGTTTACCTCACCAGTGCCCATGGCCGCTCCCGCCCCATGCGTGCCCTGCGCCTGGACGCCACGGGTGACATCACTCCCGATACCGTCGGATCCACCAACGCTACAATTGTCTGGTCGCACGCTCGCAAGGGAAACTACATGCAGACTCCCATCGTGGTTGGAGACAATCTTTACGGTTGCAGCGATCTGGGAATCCTCACCTGCTTCGACGCCCGCACAGGAAAGATTTACTACCAGGAACGATTGGAAAAAGGGCGGACCGGATTCACCGCTTCCCCCGTATCGGCCAACGGCAATCTCTACCTGACCAGCGAGAACGGAGGCGTCTTCGTCGTGCCGGCCACCCGTAAATTCTCCATTAGTTCCGTCAACCAGCTAGGCGAAACCTGCCTGGCCTCACCCGCCATTTCCGAAGGAACGCTGTTCTTCCGGACCCGACACCATCTCATCGCCATCGGCGACGAGTAGGCAGCGGAACCAGATATGGCGGCGAGCGTGAGCGAGTGGTTTCTTCGTCTTGGGGATCCACTCCCTCAGGATTCGAACCCTACGGCTTCGGTTCGAGCAATCCGGAAAGCCAGTGCAGCACATTGAGGCAGAGCTGCCGATTCTGCTCGGCTCCGGGCGCGTTCATCCCCATCGGCTTCTTTGCCCCGCCGGAAATCTGCGCGCTGAACATGGCAGCTTCACCAAACACCACAATCCGCCCTCTGCCAAATCGGCGGGCAGCCGCATGCAGCCAACCGTCCACTTTCAGACTCGGAGTATTCTCGGTGAATTTGTTGGCCTGTTGCGGCAACAACATGGAATGCCCGGCACCAAACACGAGCAGAGGCATTGCCTCACCCGTCGCCTGAAATGCCTGACCGGTGAAAGTTCGAACCTCGGTGATCACCTCCGACTTTGAACGTCCGATGGTGATGGGGTGATTCTTCAGCAATCCTTCCGATTTGCGAAAAATGCCCTCATCCGGCCCTCTGGCATAGCCGTTGCCAAAGGTGAAGCCGAACTTCTTACCGAGCGCCGCCGCTGCCCCGGGAAACGGCATATGATCGGCGATCAACAAAAGGCTCCCGCCTTGATTCACCCAATCGCTCACCACCCGGATTTCGGCCACCGTAAAAGCCGAGGGTGTCGGCAAGGTCCACGACGTTCGATTGCTTTCATGCAGGGCGTTGGCAATGACCAATACGTCCACCTTCTGTAATTGCTCTTTCGCAAAGGTAGAACGCGAGGAATCAACCCGATAACCATCCCTGCGAAGGAGATCCGCAAAGGCCGCATAGCGACCCGCCGCCGTGTGATAATTATGATGTGCCTCATCAATCATCACTAGCGGGCCCTGCCCGTGGGCATAGGCGGGAGCCCGCACTTTCGCCGAGAATTTCGGATCGGATGCCTGCTGCGCCGGTGCGACCACCGACGCCAACAACATCACGGCAAATATTTGTAGGAGTATTCTCATCTGCCAAAACGGATCGCGAACAGATCCGCATCCTTAAGCTCAAATTTCAATCGGATCGGTCGCCCCGCCAAGGCATTCAGTTCCGCTGAACCTTTCCAGCGCAACGGAAATTCAATTGCATCGCCGACTGCGTCATCGCATTCAGCCATCGAGAATCCCGGTATGGCATCCCCGTTCTCGTCCTGAATCTCGCAACGCAGACTGCCGGCAGCCGAGGTGGAGTAATTCACGAACAGACCGACCTGAAACGGTTCGTCTCCCATCGGACCGACGACGGTCGCCGGTCCGTCCAGCATCAATTTGTCGGTCAATGGGTAATGCTCGCCCTCCATGGTCAGGAGCACGCCCGCATCCTCCGATTCGAACACTCCGAAATCTCCATTGATCCACTTTCTCAATTCATCCGCAGAAAGGACACGACGCAGCACCATGATATCATCCGCCATCCCCAGAAACGGTTCGTTGCCGATCGACGTGGGCGGGTAGTCCTCACCGAAGCGGAGATCTCCGAGTTTAAATTTCAGGTCACCCGCACCGGGCTTACCTCCGGTGCCGACCTGTTTGCCATCGAAGTAAAGCGTCACGCGGCCATCATCCCAGGTGACGGCGAGATGATGAACTTTGCCTGGCTGTTGGGCTGCACTCCAGTTGCCGATGTCCGAGAACTTGGCACCGATGAGGACGCCGTCGTAGTTGAAGCGGACAGAGAAACCGTTGATCTTCTGAATGACACCGCCGGGATTGATATCGAAGTAAAGTTCATCCGGTTCGGTGGTGCTGCCGTTGTAGGTCGAGAACAGGCGACGATGGCCGGCCGGGACATCGCGCACGGCCACTGCGAGCGTGGCCTGTTTGCCAAGGTTGGCTGTGTCTCCGAGATGCAGGATGCCGGCACGTTGGAACTCCAGCGAGCCGCTGCCGTGAATCGGGTTCTGCCTGTCGTAACGGATCGGTGCCTTGCGCTGGTGGTAATCCGTGCGTGGAGTTCCCCGCTTCGGCACCGTGAACGTGAACGGCTTGGTCAACAGTTCACCGCCCCCGAGCCCACCACTCACCGAAACGAAGCCATCCTTCCGCAAGGTGTAGCGGCGCATCTGGCAGTCGTCACCCTGGTAGTAGCCCTCGACGGAATACCAGGTCAATTCGTCCGGCGTTCCCGGAATCCCGCTGGCGGTCTCCACGATTCCCCAGTTCACAAAATTATTCCGGTTCACCCAGCGCTCGCCCTGCAGCCCAGGCCGCAGAAAAGCGTCTGCCCAGCGATCAAAGGTGAGACCGTCGCGACTGCTCATGAACACGATATCCGACGCGCCCGGCAACCGGTGCCCGCTCGGATTGCGGTGTGGCAGGAAGCGCTTGGGGAACGCCATGAAGATGTGCGGCGCCCGGTGATAGGGCGTGGTCTGGTTGGTATAAAGATGCTCCTTCCGCCCATCTCTGATCTCGATCCATTCCGGCTCCGTCCAGTTGACGAAATCCGGCGAGGTACAGGTCATGATCGCCCGCACACCGTCCTTGAAGCCGCGATGGAAATCGACATAGCGCCCGCGCACCGTGTCGTAAAAGGCAAGGTTCTGTGAGTCGAAAGCTCCCTTCGTGATAACCGGCTGGTCCCTGATCATTTCCCAACGGATCGCGTCCGCCGAACGGAACACATAAAGCCCGCCCTTGCCGTGCCCAATTGCCTTGTACTTCGCGTCGGGCGCGCAATCGGGGTTGGCATCTTTGAACGGCACGAAGTTGTGTTGTCCGATCCCCTCCCAGATGATGTTGTTTTCTTTCGAGCCGGCAAATTCCCTGAGTCCCAGCTTCGGTTTCACCCAATTGATCCCATCCTTGCTCTCCGCATAGCAGACCACCTGATGTTTGTTCGCTTCCGGATGACTGGTGCGCGCACCCGAGTGCCCACCACGATAATACATCCGGTAGATGTCCTCATCGCGAAAGACAGTATGGTAGTATGAAATGTTCCCCTCCCAGGGCGCGTCATGAACGATTGCCACCTCGCGCGCAGTCGGCCGATGTAATCGCCGCTCTGCCCCATCAAGTTTCTGGATCAGGAAATCATCCACAAACAACTCCCGCCGATCCCCCAAGGCAATCGGATCGACTGCGGACGCCAAACCGGCCAAAAACAGAGCAATACCGAAAAGCAAATGCGTGGGTTTCACACCGCCATTGTGGATCGACCGGCGACCAAAACAAGCTCCATGCCCGCGTGCACCGACAGTCAGGAGAAAATCTCAGTCACCGGGTTGCCCTTCGTGAGGAGGATCGGACGGCCTTGCTGATCTCTGATGATCGTGTCCGGGCCGATACCGAAGGCGTGGTAGATCGTGGCACCGAGATCATCTGGCGATACCGGTTTTTCGGTCACGTAGGCAGCATGCTTGTCAGTCTCACCGTAGACTTGACCGCCTTGGACGCCGCCACCCGCCAGAACGATGGAGTAGGCACTGGGCCAGTGATCGCGACCGGCATTCTTGTTGATCCTTGGCGTGCGGCCGAACTCGCCAAGCACCACCACCATCGTTTCATCCAGCAAACCACGCGAATTCAAATCCTCCAACAACGCGGAATAGGCGACGTCAAAAGCCGGCACACAGTATGGTGCCATCAACATGTCGTAACCCTTGTTGTAGCCCCCGCACACATCCTTGTCGCTGCCGTGGTTGTCCCACAGATTGAACTGACAGCCATCCTGCCCGTAGAAGGTCCAGAAGACGTTGACCATGCGAACGCCGGATTCGACCAGACGGCGCGCCATCAAAAAGCTCTGGCCATACTCGTTGCGACCATAGCGATCCCGCATCTTTGGTAACTCACGATTCAGATCGAACGCCTTCTTCGCGCGATCAGATGAAACGAGCGAAAAGGCCTTTTCGCGATACGACGCCATGTCACTCGTGATGGTATCCAAAAGGGATTGGTCGGCAGCCGTTTCGAGATTGGACAGCAGACCGGAACGCGATCGAAGACGCATCGCATCGAGGCCTTCCGAAGGAACCAGAGAATCGACCGTCAGATCTTTGTCTCCCAGCGAGTTCGTCTTTTCAATATCCACACAGAACGAATCGTGGGCTGGCCCAAGAAACCCACCCGTCTGACCTTTGAAAAACCTCGTCCCGGTCGTAAAGAACCTTGGCAATGTCACCCAGGCAGGCAACTCGCCAGGAGCACCCAAGAGGTGCGACAATGCTGCTCCGACCGCCGGATGATCTTGCCGTTCTGGGGGATCCGTCTTCAACGAGGGCGGCCGACTTGTGGACAACAAGGTATACAGAATCCCACGTGCGTGGACCGCAGTGTCATGTCGCATGGATCGCATGATGCAGAACTTGTCCGCATGCTTTGCCGTGCGTGGCAAGATCTCTGAGATTTGCATCCCCGGCACGTTGGTCGAGATGGGATTGAATGGACCGCGAATCTCGGACGGCGCATTCGGTTTCATGTCCCACATATCGAGTTGTGACGGACCACCGCAAAGGAAAATGTAGATGCAATTCTTGGCAGTGCCACTAAACCGCGGCGCACTGGATTCTGCCTGCAACAATCCCGGCAAGCTCAGCCCCGCCGCTCCCATCCCGCCAACTCGCAGCATGTCTCGGCGCGAAGGCCGCCAATGCCGTGATGGGTCTGAAGGGAACAGGTTCACTGAGAAGCACTATCCGGCAGCACACCACTGTAAGCAACCATTGAAGAAGGGAGGAATTGAGGAGATCTCCAACATTGCCGCGACTAATTCGAAATGACCGGTAGAACGATTTTCGAACTCCACTTGGACCCATGATGGACGGTCTGCCGGGCGACGACCAATCGAGCATCTGTGTTCTGATTCGCCGCCGTGTTGTGGTGACGATCGAAATTCGGGAAATCGGAGCTGGTGATATCCAGCCTGATCAGATGTCCGGCTTTGAAGAGGTTTGAGGTTGGATTCAGCCGAATCAAAAACTCCGTCACTTCCCCCGGCTTCAACAGATCATCCTGATCCTGACCGTTCCGTCTACGCGCCCGCACCATTCCCATGGTGATGTCCCGCGCCACGCCATCCGGTGCCACGTCGATCAGTCGCGCAAAGAAGTCCGTATCCGATGCCGAGGAGGAAGCATGAAGGGTCACCTCCGGATAACCGGTGACCTCCAGCGCCTGCTTCAGCGGCTCCGTCTGATACACCAGAATATCACGCCGTTTCGCCAAGGGTGCCTGGTCTGCCGGCACAGTGAACTGTGACTTGCTCCACAACGTCGGCACCGGCTTGGCCGGATCGTAGCGATATGAATCCTCCGCGGCCTTCTTGGCCGGCGTATCGCTTAGCTTGCCGTCGCCCGCAGGCGTATTCGCGCCCCCATCGCCGTTCAGGAACAACGTCCATTTCACGGCCCTTGCCGGCGGCCACTCCTGTTCGCTCCGCCATTCATTCTTACCCATCACGAAGATTCGGACTGAAGGTTCCTTCTCAATCCCGTTGCCCTTGCCCTTGAGCCAATGATCGAACCAACGGATCTCCTCACGCCGGACATTGAAGGCGGCGTTCTTGCCAAAATCCAGATCCCCCACTTTGCGACCACCTCTTCCGGTATGGCTCCAAGGTCCGATCACGAGACGCTGACGCGTCTTCGCTGTCTTGTTGAATCCGTCTTTTCGGATCTTCTGAAACAGACCTATGGAGCCATTGCAGTGATCGAACCAACCCACAACGTCGAAGTTCGCAACTGCAATCTCCGGCGTCAGCTCCGGCAACTGCCACGGGTCTTTGGCCGGATTGCGCAACCAGTCCTTCACCGCCTTGGCCTCGTGACCAAACATGCTGTCCGGCAGATCGGTCCACGGCAGAGTGTAGAGCAGTTCCTTGTCCTTGCCGGCAGACCAGAGTTTGGTCGCCTCCGCTCGCGAATGCGGCGGCTCACCACCGGCACGCTTGCGCATGTCCCAAGACATGGAGCGATACCACCAATTGATCCTTCGCCCCGGCCGAATTCCACCCGGTCCTTCGAGCTCTGTCATCCGAGCCGGAATCGAATGAGCCGACATCACCACTAACGATGGAGGTCGCAGGGAAGCCAGCTTCCACTGCACATAGGAATTGTAGGAGGCTCCAAAGGTCCCGACCTTCCCGGTCGAATTCGGCAATTTGGCCGCCCATTCGACCGTATCATAACCGTCTTCAGCCATTCCGTCATCGGCATGGACGAAGGACTTGTAGACACCATCCGATTCATAACGCCCTCGAGTCACCTGACATACCACGATGTAACCGGCCTTGGCGTAACTCATGCCACCTGGCTTGCCATAGGGACTTCGCGACACCAGCACGGGATAAGGTCCGCCCGTCGTCGGCTGATACACATCCGCCCGCAGAATCGTTCCGTCGCGCATCGCCACTGCAACGTTCTTCTCCACCTTGATCTTGATGGCATCGGCGGCCGGGAGGGTGAAGACGGACAGGACCAACGCCATCAAGATGGAACGAAGGTTTCCGAAAGCATTGAACGACATACCGGGATGCTATCCCGTCGCCGGCCGATGAAAAGAATTCCTGTCTGCCTATTATTCGCTCGTTGCCGAAGGCTGTTCGATCTCGGATGCAGGCTTTTTGGCGAGGTCCAAAGTCCCACCCAGATAGGCCATCGGCAGATATGCCAGCACCAGATCGCACACGTTGAACCACATCGGTCCACCGAGCATCTTTACCATCGCTGTACCGCCCAACAGGAACAATACGCCCACTCCCAGGGCACACTTGAATTGCTGGCTCGCCGCAATCTTGGCCGCAATGAACGCGCCGACAAGAGTTCCGCCCGCGTGACCAAGAAAGGGGAACAGAAAGTTCAGCGGCGTAAAAAGCTTCATGCTTTCGCGAAGTTTCTCCATGTCGGAAACATCAGCTCCTTCCGGCAGCGGGATCACCACCGGGCCGAGGTTTACGAGGATCATGTTGATCACACTGCCGCCGAAGAAGCCGAGGATCACCGCCAATACATTTCTGAGAATGGTTTTCATGGTCGGGTTGGTTTCATCGAACGTGGAGACGGAGCCACTCAATAGCGAGCATTGCTTTGGGGCCACAGGAAAACAACAAATCAGATTGCGGCGGGCCAATCTCCGGTAAACCATGTCAGCCATGTCCACCGCCCTCCGGCTTCAATGGCTCTTGCCGCTCCTCGCCTCTGTCGCACTGGCCAAGCATCAGGCCATCAATCTAAAGGGACTCCATGTCTATGCGGATGATGAAAGCGTTGCCGCCGGTGAAACCATCCGCTTTCACGCCAGCAGCGAGACTCCCTATCGCTTCCGCGTCACCAAGTTGGGGCAAAAGGTCGATGATCGTTCCAGTGACCAGACCATTCATCTTTCAAAACAAACTCTCCCGGCCCGGGTGCAATCCATCCATCCTGGGTCTTACATCCGGGTGGCCAAGAATCTGCCGCCGGACGAGGAACTGAAACAACTCACGATCGAGTGCTGGGTCCGCCCGTGGAAACTCAACGCCTGGCAGGGACTGATCACCCAACACGACTACCCGGACAACTGCGGATTTGGTCTGTTCATCAACGGCAGCGCCCAAGCCACTTTCTCCATCCATACCGGAGGCGAGTATGATCGCAATGCTGTCGCGGTCAGTTCGGCCATGAAAGTACGAACGTGGCATCACATTGTCGCAACCTGGAACGGGAGACAGGCAACCATTTGGCTGGACGGAAAACAGTCCGGGCAGTGGCAAGCGCCGGACGATCTATCACCAAGGAAGCCCGGGACCGCCCCGCTTCGAATCGGTGCCTACGGACAGCACGGCAATGCCTCGTCGTTTCTCGATGGAGACATCGCCTCCCCGGCCATCTATTCCCGTGTGCTGGCGACAGATGAGATTGTCGCCCGATACAAGGCAAGAGGGCTGAAGAATTTTCAGAAAAAGGGACTGGTCGCGCTCTGGCCGCTCGACGAGGAACGTGGACGCTCCGTCAAGGATGCCACCGGCAAAGGCTTCGATGGCGAGATCATCAATCTCGGCACTTGGATGATCGGCGGCCCTTCCTTCGACGGTTCCAAGATTTCCCGCTATGCGAAGTACGATCCCACCAAGGATCTGACCCGCGGTCATGCCCTCCGCCTGGCATCAGACGATCTGTATGATTGTGGCTGGTCGGTGAGCCACGAATACCGCGTTCCCGAAAACGCCAAATCCGGAATCTACGCCGCTTGGTTCGAATTTGACCTGAACGGCAAGCCACATCGCTATCCCGTCACTTTCATCGTCAAAAAGGGAGCCAAGGCGAAGAAAGCACCGTTGGCAGTGCTATGTTCAACCTCAACCTGGCGCGCCTACAGTGGTTCTTACTTTGCGCGCAATGTCCCGCTCGACGATCGCTTCTGGCCTACCGGCGGACAGACGAACGATCCGGCGAATCCCACTTCCTTCAACATGTATCGAGATCACCGCTTCGGTCAGCCGGCCTATCAGGTAGGTTTGCGAATGCCCTGGCCGGTTGCCGGTCCGGACATCCGCTACAGCAAAGGCGACATCGACTACAGCCACCTGATGCGCGGTGAACGTTTCACGCATGTCTGGTTGGAGAAGCAGGGTTATGATTTCGACGTCTACACCAGCCTCGATCTGCATCGCGATCCGGATCTGCTCAAGGGTTACCAAACCTTGATCATCAACGGCCACGACGAGTACTGGTCCAAGGAAATGTACGAAGGCGTGGACCGCTACCTCAGCAACGGTGGATCAACCGCAGTTCTGTCCGGCAACACGATGTTCTGGCGCATCACCTACGATGAAGAACTCGGCGTAATGGAATGCCGAAAATACGGCCCCGGCATCGGTGGCCGAAAGTTTGCAACCGTCGGCGAGGCGTGGCACAGCTTCGACAATCAACGCGGCAGCCTGATGCGCAATTGCGGCTATCCTTCATGGAAGGTCATCGGCTTGGACTGCAGCGGCTGGTGGGGCGGTGCCAACAACGGCACCTATACACCGACCCTGACCAATCACTTCCTGTATTCAACTCCCGAAAAGGTGACCTTCAAGGATCGCGGAACATTTGGACATGCCCCCAGCGGCTACCGTCGTGCTGGTGGACACGAAGGAGACATCCGCCTCAGCTCATTCGCCAAGCCGGTCAAGCCGGTCCCGGATGGCGGCGTGTTTCCGGAGGAACCGAAAGGCATCCAGACCATCGCGAATATCAAACGCAAGAACGCCCGCGCTCTCGACTACTTTGCCAATTTCGGCCAAGTCGATGAAGCGACATTGGTCGACATGATCTGGTGGGAACGGCCGCAGGGCGGAAAGGTGTTCCACGCCGGTGCCATCGCGTGGGGCTGGACGCTCGACGTCGATCCGAAGCAGACCAAGATCATGCGCAACGTCCTCTTCCACCTCGCCGGGTTGAAGGCCCGCACGCCCTACGACCCGGAATTCAAGGATTCGAATTCAGTGGCATCCCGCGCCAGCACCACCGCCGATGGGCCAATACCCAAGTTCAACTTTGTCCCCAATTCCACCACGATCTTTGCCACCTGCGACGTGGTCCACCTTCAGGCCCAGCACGCCCGAACCAACGGTGGTTCGGTCCGCATCAACCCGAAGGTCAAGGCCCTCGCCTGGTGGAAGACCTCCAAGGATCAGGCGTTGTGGAAAATTGAAGATCTGAAACCCGGTCGCTATGCAATGGATCTGGATTACGCAACACCGGATTCCTGCGCCGGACAAGAATTCAGCGTCTCGGTAAACGGCAAACTCATCCTGAAAGAGAAAACCATCTCATCAGGCGGTTGGGGCAAATTCGCGCTCCGGCAGATCGGAGAGATCATCGTCAAGAATCCGAAATCTGACATCGCAATCTCTCCGACTCACAAAGTGAAAGCCGAAGATCTCTTCGACCTCCGAAAGATGATCTTGCGGCGAATCGACTGAACGCCTCACCCGTAGCGCCAGCGGTCAACAACTCCGGTGGGGAGAGTGTCCCCACGAGCCCTGATCAGAGTCCCGAAGTGACGATAGAAGTGTTGGTGCCTAGCCCCCTCGGGGCATTGAAACTGGCTCGCGAGTACGCTCTCCCCACCAAGTATTGAACCGCTCGCGCCAGAACAGAAATCCCTCCGTCCCCCCCCTTCAGACATTCGCCATTGCCGACTCGATCACCTCGTAAAGTCGTTCCGGCTCGTCCGTGCCAATCAGATAGCGACGACCGTTCCCGAGTTTCAACTCCACCGTATCGAAACCGGATATATTGAAGAGCCACCCGCCACTGATCTTTTTGATACCCCAACCGTTGTACCAACGTGTCCGGGCGATCGATGCTGATTCGATTTCACGGACCGCAATGCTCTTGCTGACCAACCCGATTCCAAAAGACAGGTGTATCAACTCGGCCGAAACCCGAACGGTAAGCGAGTGGAACAGCGCGAGAATCACCAGCAACAAGCCCACCGGTGAAGCAGTTCCGATGACGGCACTCGCTTCCTTGCCGGCAATCAGCAAACCGGTGGCGACCGAACAAAAGAAGAGCATCAACACGCCCAGGAGGATGCGCATCAGTGTGCCTGCTTGCGCATGTTCGTAGTTCTCAAACGAATTCACCATTGCTCAGTCCTTTTTACGCCGATACCCCACCACATACAATGAGCTGCCTTTCCGGGTTCGCCACACCGTGGGAAACTCTTTGCCCGACAGGTCGTAACTGACCCGCATCGCATCCTTGTGTTTGTGTTCGAACACAGCGAGGAAAGTCTTCCCGTTGTTCGGGCCCTCGTTGCTTTTGATCGTCATCCGATGCGGCTTCACGCTGGCATCGATGGCGAACGTCCCCTTGTCATCATGATCCTCACCCTCCACGGTCACAACATAGTTGGTGCCCTTGATGGTCAGAGTAATCATGTCGAGCGCCACCTTCGGCAAACGCTTGCCGTTCATGGATGCCGCAATCGGCTTCCAGACCCCTTGGTGGATTTCAATTGGATCCTTGTCCGATTTTTCTGCCGCATAGGCCTGCACGGTCAGAGTGAGCGCAATCAGGGCGATGAGAATTCTGCACATGGTGGATTCGTCTTATGGCAGCAGCCCGCCATTCACACAAGATCACGACGCGGTCGAGAACTTCCCCGCACCAAACGGCGGTAACTCTAAAAAGGGAAACCGAACATCGCGGGCAAAGCCTACCGTGCCCCCGCGTAACTCTCAAAGAACCCTTTGGCCGCCACGATCGCAGACTGATTCTTTTTTCCTTTGCTCTTCTTCTCAGTCGCCTTCTTCCGAAGGTCATACGATACAGTTCGCAACACGATCAGATAGCTGCGCGAGGGGATATGAATTTTGACGAGCGCCCGAGCTGAAAACAACGCGCCGGAATGAGAAACAGCGACGGTCTGTCCTCCGGCACGATTAAGCATCCAGCCCAAC
>Ga0055584_100003434_pt1 | contig 15649 bp, 13 predicted proteins | sample OSDHelmetaG_FD_58716 | JGI IMG/M metagenome (GOLD analysis project Ga0055584, IMG submission 58716) | Pelagic marine sediment microbial communities from the LTER site Helgoland, North Sea, for post-phytoplankton bloom and carbon turnover... | ecosystem: Environmental > Aquatic > Marine >... | reverse complement strand
TATAGCAATACCATCTTCCAGTTCGCCAGATATGGAATCCCTATCCGAAAATCGATCTGCCATTCGTTGCATTGAATCATTTCCAGACTCCTTACCATTGAGAATTTTAATAAGCCCTTTGATAGTTGGATCGCGATATAGATCAACAATAGACATCTTTATCCCAAGTTCACTATTCACTTTTGAAACAAATCTGATAGCGAGCAATGAATTCCCCCCTAACTCAAAAAAATTGTCTGTTGCACCAATTGTATCAATTCTTAAAATTTCAGACCAGTATCTGGCAATGTCAGATTCCATTCCTCCCTTAGGAGCTACGAATACCGTTAATGTTTCAGGTCTACTTCTGGTAGGTATAGGCAAACTTTTACGATCCAGTTTCCCGCTAGGAGTCTTTGGCATTTCTTTCACTTGAACAAATGCGCCCGGTATCATGTAATCAGGTAATTGTTGTACTAAATGATCCCTGATCTCACTACTTAAGACTTCTTTATCTTGTAATTTGTAATATGCTACTAAGTTTTTATTTTCGGGCTCGTCTTCCCTTAGCAATACTGCACAATCTACTATACCAGAGAATCCAGAAATGGCTATTTCAATTTCTCCAATCTCAATACGGTATCCTCTTACTTTAACTTGAGAATCGGAACGTCCGGTATATGATATTGACCCATCATCAAGATACAGTCCTTTATCTCCTGTGCGATACATGCAAGCCGACATGTTATGATCGAATGGGTCTTTTATAAATCTCTCATTCGTTAGTGCAGGTTGATTATAGTAGCCTATTGCTAAAGCTGCTCCAGCAACATATATCTCGCCCTCTTCACCTTGATCTACGGGCTTCATATCATCATTAAGAATGTAAATTGAGATATTACTTATTGGCTTACCAATAGGTGGCAGATTTGGCCAATCTTTAATATTTGCACTTAATACATGAGAAGTTACAACATGCGTTTCGGTGGGTCCATAATGATTATGCAAAAAGCAGTTGGGGTGATTATTAAAAAAACTACGGATTTGTTTAGTAACCTTTAACTGTTCTCCGGCAGTAATAATATTCTTGAGAAAAGAAAACTTTATGTTCTCTTCCGTTCCTCGATCAGCTAATAGCTGTAAAGCAATATAAGGTAGGAAAAGTCGGTCAATCCTATTTTCATTTATGAAATTTAATAATCGGGAATTGTCTAGCCTTAATTCATCATCAATCACTACAAGAGTTCCACCTGTAGTCCAGGTAGAAAATATTTCCTGAAATGATACATCAAAACTAATAGGAGAAAATTGCAGTGTTCTTGAAGGCTCTCCCAAGTTAGTTTTTTCACGTTGCCATTGCAGAAGGTTTACAAGAGCATCATTACCCATGGCAACCCCTTTTGGTTTACCGGTAGACCCTGATGTAAAAAGTATATAGGCTAATGGCGTAATATCGGATGCTAGTGTATTACTTTCTGGATTCCCATCATCAGTTTCATTGTGTTGAAAATCATCAATTAGCACCAAGTGCTTACCTGCAAATAAATCACTAATATTCTTATGAGCTAAGATCAGGTTCATTTCCGACTGATCGATCATATAAGCAATACGTTCCTTTGGGTAACTGGCATCAATAGGAACATAAGCTGCTCCTGTCTTCAAAATTGCTAAAATTGATACATAAAGCTCAACCGAGCGGTCTGCACATACACCTACATTAACTCCATAGCCACTACCCTGTTCCATCAGAAAATGTGCAAGTTGATTTGCCCTAGCGTTCAATTGAGAATAACTCAGCTTTTCAATTCCATATTCCAAAGCAATATCATTCGGGGTAAGCACGGCTTGCTTTTCAAATAGCTCAGCAAGTGTTCCCCTAAATGGAAATGAACAGGCAGCATTGTTAAATTTAGAGATCAGTTTCAACTGATCCTCATTCGACAGAGACATTAGTGGCTTAAGGTTTAACCGTTAATTACTAGTTGGCTTTGGTAGTTTCAGGAGGGGTTAGACCTATTGATTATTAAACCTTTATAAAGGTACAACATTACAAATACTGCTTCCATTATTTTACCAAAAAAAAAGTACTGTTGGTCAAAAAATGAAAATCGCTGTAAATGGCTAATTTTGAATATCCTAAATCATGAACAGAACCATTAAAATAGGTATTTCACCCTGCCCAAATGATACATTCACATTTGATGCTCTGCTGAATGCCAAAATTGATACCGGTGAGTACAAATTTGAAGTATTTGTTGAAGATGTGGAGCTATTGAATAAGAGATCTATTGATAATCAATTAGATATAACAAAATTAAGTTTTGGAGCTTACCCCTGGATTGCAGATAACTATGTCATATTGGATAGTGGATCTGCATTGGGATTTGGTGTTGGTCCGGTACTGGTGGCAAGAGAAAAGTGTCAATTAAACCAGAAAAAATATAGGATTGGAATTCCTGGAAAATACACTACTGCCAACCTCCTAATGTCCATCTTGTTTCCAGAACAAGTTGATAAGGAAGAATACCTTTTTTCAGAAATTGCCTCAGCTGTAAAATCTGGTAAAGTAGACCTAGGCCTTCTGATCCACGAAGGTAGGTTCACATATGAGGACTTGGGCCTGAAACTGATCCATGATCTTGGTGAACTCTGGTATAAAAAAACCACATTACCTATTCCTCTAGGGTGTATTGTTGCTTCAAGGGATTTAGGAGATAAGGTTTCAAATGATATCAATAATCTTATCAGGCTGAGTTTGAATTATGCATTAGAACATGGTTCAGCCATATCTGATTTTGTTAAAGACAACGCACAAGAGATGAATGATGATGTCATTAAAAAACACATAGATTTATATGTGAATGAATATTCCTTAGATTTGGGAATTAAAGGCAAAGAAGTTGTAAAGTTTATGTTGAAGGAAGGGGCGAATTTGAGAGTGATTCCGCAAACTAATTCACCAATTTTTATTGAATAAAATATTATGATCGTTGTAACAGGTGCTGCTGGATTTATTGGATCTTGCTTAATTCAAAAACTGAATAGTGAAGGATACCTAGACGTGGTTGCAGTGGATGATTTTTCACCGGAATCGAAGATTCAAAACCTGAGTGAAAAAACCATTTCCCAAAAAGTCCACAGAGATGATTTTCATCAATGGGTCAATGATAATCACAAACTGATACAATTCATTTTTCATATTGGTGCCAGAACAGACACCACCGAATTTGATAAGGAGATCTTCGATCGGTTAAATTTGAATTACACAAAAGACCTGTGGAACCTCTGTGTTAAATATGGTCTACCAATTGTTTATGCATCTTCCGCAGCCACTTACGGTGATGGTGAGCTAGGCTATAAAGACGACCAAAGTATCATCCCTAAACTAAAGCCTTTAAATCCATACGGCGAATCAAAGAATGATTTCGACATATGGGCATTAGATCAACCCAAAAAACCATATTTCTGGGCAGGATTGAAATTTTTCAATGTTTATGGTCCAAACGAATATCACAAATCCAGAATGGCTTCGGTGATATTTCATGCATATAATCAGATCAAACAAAATGGAAGTGTAAAATTATTCCGATCACATCGTGATGATTATAAAGATGGTCAACAATTACGTGATTTTATTTATGTGAAGGACGTTGTTAATGTATGTATGTTTCTGATGAACCACAGGAAAAACTCTGGAATATACAATTTAGGAACAGGAGAGGCACGATCTTTTCATGATCTTGCAACAAGTGTGTTTAAAGCCCTTGACCTGGAACCTGAAATTGAATTTGTTGATATTCCAGAAGACATCAGAAATAAATACCAATATTTCACAGAAGCTAAAATGCAAAAGCTTATTGATGTCGGATACAACCAACCATTTTCTACCCTTGAAGATGGCATTCGCGATTATGTCACCAATTACCTTGTGAAGAATAAGAACTATTGAGAAATTATGCTCAAAATTCTAATCAATAATAAGGTTGTACGATATATTTTTTCTGCCGGAATGGCAACAATGGTCGACGTAGTTGTTTACTTTCTATTTTTTAATTTCATTTTTTTGAAATCTGATCAATCTATTTTTGATCTGCTGACACTATCAGCACCTACTGCATCACTTGCCATTTCATATTCTGCAGGTTTAATGACAAATTTTCTCATAACAAAATACCTGGTGTTCACAGAGTCCGACCTAAGAGGGATCCATCAGTTGTTACGTTACATATTAGTAGCGATATTAATACTGGCTCTTAATTACTTACTGATGAGTTTTTTGATAAAAACACTTGATTGGTACCCAACAATAGCAAGAATATTTTCAGCTTTGTCGATCGGATTCCTGAGTTTCATCATCCACAAGTTCTACTCATTCAGAAAAAGCGAAGGTGGAGAAAAAGTTGAAGATTTTTAATTGGTAAAAAAAGCTTATTACATATTTTCCTTAAGCTCGAGCAGGAAGCCTTTCACTTTTAGTAAAGAATCATAGACCTCAGTCTGGTTGACAAGTTCACTTTTCGCAGACTTTAACTTTACCCTTGCACCTTGCAACGTGTAACCTCGTTCTTTAACAAGGTGATAGATGAGTCTTAAATTTGAAACGTCATCTTTTGTAAACAACCTGTTGCCTTTCTTATTCTTTTTGGGTTTTAAAACATCAAATTCCTTTTCCCAAAAACGGATCAAAGATGCATTAACTTTAAACATTTTGGATACTTCCCCAATAGTATAATAAAGCTTATCATCTTCAAGAACATCAATTTCCAATTGCTTTTGAGATACCTCAGGATTGTCAACTTTATTTGCTTCCATTTTTATATAAGTTAGTCGAACGACTGGTTCGATCTTGATGACATATCAATCATTAATTCATACTCTTCAGGAGTAAGGTCATTGTAAAAGAAGTTGATCGGGTTTATCTTCTTACCTTGTTTCACAACTTCATAATGCAAGTGTGGTGCAGTAGAAGTTCCGGTGCTACCTACCTTACCAATCACGTCACCCCTCTTGACCATCTGTCCTCGCTTAACCGTGATTTTGCTCATGTGAGCATAAATGGTCTTGTAACCATAGCCATGTTTGATTATGACATGAGTGCCATAACCACGGCGACTATACACAACTTTAGTAACCCGACCATCACCAGTGGCATATATATCGGTACCAGTAGGTGCTGTAAAATCTATCCCGCTATGCATTTTTGTGGTCTTGTAAATAGGATGGATACGATATCCAAATCCGGATGCCATACGTTTCAGATCTTTGTTGGAGATCGGTTGTATTGCAGGGATCGAAGAAAGCATCTTTGATTTGTTCTTAGCCAGATCAACCACTTCATCATATGATTTTGACTGTATGTACATCTGCTTGGTAAGCCTGTCGAGCTTCTTGGTGGTGGTGACCAACAGATCAGAATACTCATAACCCTCCAAAGCTTTATATCTGTCAATTCCACCAAAGCCAGCTTCTCTTACACTGGATGGTATTGGTTCCGCTTCAAAAACTACCCGGTAAATATTATCATCTCTATCCTGTAGATCTTTTAAAACATAATATGCCTGATCAATCCTATCCTGAAGGATCTCATATTGCAAGCTCAATTCACTGATCTCCCGCTTCAGCTGTTTTTCCTTTGGCGAATCAATATATGCATATGCTATTGCGACTATCGCTGCACTAAAGACAATGGCTGTTCCTATAAACCCGGATGCACGGAGGATCCGTTTGCCCCATGAGGTGACAACTTTCTCATACTTTAGAGAGTGGGTGTTAAAGTAATATTTCGATTTAGGCATGAGCCTTTTTCCGCTTTTAGGTTAACTTTGTCTTCAGCTTTCGGATTATCAGCAAAATTATATAATAATTGTAAAAATCAAGAGCTTACAGGGTATTACCGGAACAAGTTTTACACCAGCAATATGATGTCATCTTCAGAAATTCGACGACAATTCCTCGACTACTTCAAAGACAAGGATCACAAGATCGTTGGTTCAGCACCAATGGTGGTCAAAAATGACCCCACATTGATGTTTACCAATGCAGGGATGAACCAGTTCAAGGACTATTTTTTAGGCAATTCCGTTGTAAATGAGCCTCGTATAGCTAACACTCAAAAGTGCTTAAGAGTTTCTGGAAAACACAATGACCTCGAAGAAGTAGGTGTCGACACCTATCATCATACCATGTTTGAAATGCTGGGCAACTGGTCATTTGGTGATTATTTTAAGAAAGATGCCATTAATTGGGCCTGGGAATTGCTCACCGAGGTGTATAAACTTCCCAAAGACCGGCTATATGTGACTGTTTTTGAAGGTGATGAACAGGAAGGATTAAAATTTGATCAGGAAGCCCATGATTTTTGGAGCGCTCATATTGACAGAAAGTTGATCCTGAATGGTGATAAAGCTGACAATTTCTGGGAAATGGGTGAGACAGGACCATGTGGCCCTTGCTCTGAGATCCATATGGACCTCCGATCCGATGAAGAAAGGAAACAAGTTGATGGTGCAACATTGGTTAACAAATCGCATCCTCAGGTAATTGAAATCTGGAATCTTGTGTTCATGGAATTTAACAGGATGAGTGACAGATCCCTTAAGCCCCTTCCATCAAAACATGTGGATACTGGTATGGGATTTGAACGATTATGCATGGCCCTCCAGGGAAAAACCAGTAATTATGATACCGATGTTTTTCAACCACTTATCAAGCATATTACCACAAAAAGTGGTAAACGATACGGTGAAAGTGAAAAAACAGACATAGCTATGCGCGTGATGGCCGATCATATCAGAGCTATTGCTTTTGCCATCGCTGATGGCCAACTACCATCCAACAACAAGGCCGGATATGTTATTCGGAGAATATTAAGAAGAGCTGTACGATACGGATACAGCTTTCTTGGATTCCATGACCCTGTACTCTATAGTTTGGTAACCGTATTGACAAGTGAAATGGGAGAATTCTTTCCTGAACTTAAAAAACAGGAATCATTCATTGCAAAAGTTGTACTTGAGGAAGAAGCATCTTTCTTGAGAACTTTGGATATGGGCATAAAAAAATTCCAACAGATTAAAGGAAATCAAATATCGGGCGAATTTGCTTTTGAACTTTATGATACATTCGGATTTCCAATCGACTTAACACAGTTGTTGGCACGCGAAAAAGAGATGACCGTAGATATGGATGGCTTTAACAAAGCTATGGCAGCACAAAAGTCACGCTCAAGAGCCGATGCGGATAAGGTTTCAGGTGATTGGGTAAGCACTGGTCATGATGGGGATGTTACTTTCATTGGATACAACAATCTTGAATCTGATACAAAAATTATTAAATATCGTATTGAAAAAATTAAAGATAAAGTAAGATATCAGCTTGTGCTGGAAAACACTCCTTTCTATGCCGAAAGTGGTGGGCAGGTCGGTGATACCGGGTTTCTGATTCTAGGAAATGAAAAGATTCAAGTCTTCGATACACAGAAAGAGAATGACCTTATCATACATTACACCGAACAGTTACCATCTGATATCAAGGGCACCCTGCATGCAGTAGTAGATTCCAATCGAAGAACCAACATTACAAACAACCATTCAGCAACACATTTACTTCACGCGGCGTTGCGCAATGTACTAGGAACACATGTAGCACAGAAAGGATCACTTGTAAATGAACACGTGACCCGATTTGATTTTTCTCATTTCTCCAAGGTAACAGACGAAGAACTTGCAACCATCGAAAAAATGGTCAATAAAAAGATACGGGAAAATATACCACTTGATGAGAAGAATAATATTCCTATCAAAACTGCAATGGATATGGGAGCAATGGCATTGTTCGGTGAGAAATATGGCGACGAAGTAAGAGTAATAACATTTGACCCATCATACTCCGTTGAGTTGTGTGGGGGCACTCATGTCAATGCTACCGGTGAGATAGGTATGCTAAAGATCTTAACTGAATCCTCTGTTGCTGCCGGTGTACGAAGAATTGAAGCCGTTACGGGTACTGGTGCTGAGTTACATATCAGTGAACAAGAACAGCAATCATATGAAATTAAAACGCTGCTCAAAAATGCTAAAGATCCTGTTTTAGCTATCAAGCAGCTATTGCTTGAACAGGAAGAGTTAAAAAGCACACTTGATCAACTTAATCTTGAAAAAGCGAATGTAATCAGAGATGAGCTGAAGAACAAAGTGCAGGTTATAAATGGGTTCAATGTGATAGCTGAAGAAATAAAAATAGATCATGCCGATAGTGTCAAGTCAATTTCATACGACATCCGAAAATCGATACCAAACCTGATAATGCTTATTGCTGCAAACATCCACGAAAAGCCTCACCTATCACTTATCATATCAGAGACATTGCAAAAGGATAAAAACTTAGATGCTTCAAAAATAGTGCGTGAACTTGCTAAAGAGATCAAAGGTGGTGGTGGTGGACAACCTTTTTATGCTACTGCCGGAGGCAAGGAGATCAGCGGGCTTGGCAACGCAATCAAAAAAGGTATTGAATTGTTCAGTTCCATTTAATAATTATTGCAGTTCTTGGTTGCTACCTGTCTGGATGTCGTGTCGCGCATTCAGCTCGCAGGAGTTTACTTCAATCGGGGCTAATAACTATTGGATGTTACTCTAGAGTGATTGCTGGTCATTTTTTTGCAACTGCAAACTGCTTAACATTTGATCCTGTGATCTTTTTATCACTCAAAATGATCAGTCGCTCAATTACATTTCGCAGCTCACGAATATTCCCGGTCCAGTCAATCTTTTTTAATTCATCATAAGCATCTTTGGCGAACTCTTTTTCTGACATACCATAATCCTTGCAAATCATTTTTAAAAAATGGTCGGCTAATAAGGGTATATCATCTTTTCTATCATTTAACGAAGGCACCTGGATCACTATCACTGATAATCTATGATAAAGATCTTCCCTGAAATTTCCATCTTTAATCTCCTGCTTAAGATCTTTGTTTGTAGCAGCGATCACCCTCACATTAACTGTAAAATCCTTCTCTCCACCTACTCTGGTGATCTTACCATCTTGTAGAACCCTTAATACTTTCGCCTGAGCAGATAAACTCATGTCCCCGATCTCATCCAAAAACAATGTTCCATTGTTAGCCTGCTCAAATTTTCCAATTCGTTGTTTGATGGCAGAAGTAAATGACCCTTTTTCATGTCCGAAAAGTTCACTTTCTATCAGTTCAGAAGGGATCGCAGCACAGTTAACTTCAATGAGTGGTGAACCTGACCTGTTACTCTTTTCATGAATCCATCTTGCAACCAACTCCTTTCCCGAACCATTAGGACCGGTTACCAGCACCCTAGCCTCAGTTGGTGCCACTTTATCGATCATTCCCTTTATCTCAGCAATAGGTTTCGATTCACCAACTATTTCGGTTGTCTTATATATCTTTCTTTTAAGAGTTTTCGTTTCTGTGATAAGAGACGACTTGTCCATGGCATTCCGGATCGTAATTAGCATACGGTTTAGGTCGGGTGGCTTCGAAATATAATCAAAAGCACCCTTCTTAATAGCATCAACAGCTGTATCAATAGTGCCATGACCCGAGATCATAACTACAGGTGTTTCTGGAGAAATTTCCTGTATTTTTTCAAGCACCTCCATGCCATCCATCTTTGGCATTTTGATATCTGATAATACCACATCAAACTTGTCCTTGCTGATTATTTTTATAGCTTCTGATCCATCTTCTGCCTCAGTGATCTCATATCCCTCATGCTCCAAAATATCTTTCAGCGTATTCCGAATACTCTTCTCATCATCTACTATAAGTATCTTAGCCATACAAGTTTTAAATTATTTAGTTCTAATAAATTATTCCTTATAAAAAAGCCACTTTCCCAGTTCGCTCCACGAAACTTTTTTTCCATACATTAAAATTCCGGTTCTGTATATTCGTCCCGCAATCCAGGTGGTAAATATAAACCCTACGATCAATGATACCATTGAGATCACCAGATCAAGAACTGGTACACCAAAAGGAATTCGAACCATCATTACCACAGGTGAAGTAAAAGGGATTATTGAAAACCAATATCCAACAGAACTATCGGGATTCTTTATAATTGACTGTGCTACGATGAAAGATAGAATGAGTGGTATAGTGATTGGCAGCATGAATTGCTGTGTATCTGATTCACCATCAACAGCTGCACCAATAGCCGCGAACAGTGCACCATATAGAAGGTAGCCACCCAGAAAGAAGAAAAGGAATGCTCCAATTAGCAAAGGAAAATTCACAGCATCCAAGGAAGACATAATTTCAGAAAGCCCGTTTGATGATTGCATATCTTGCAACTGTTCGAGCTCCTGGCCTGCTACAGTGGTTCCCAGTGCCGATTGCCTGTGCTCCATTTGCTTTTGCATCATTTCATCATCAATAAATAAGGAAGTGGCTACAGAGCTGATTGTAATGGTTAATACTATCCACAAAACAAACTGAGTCAGTCCAACCAGTGCGATACCTATTATCTTACCCATCATCAATTGAAAAGGTCGCACAGAAGAAATAATCACCTCTACAATGCGGCTAGTCTTTTCTTCGATTACACCACGCATTACCTGAGCACCATAAAGAAAGATGAACATATAAATCAATATACCACCGATCATGCCAACTACAGTCGCTAAATTAGAGCTGCTTTCTTCTTCACCATCTTCAGTGAGTTTTCTTGTATTAACGCTGACCTTAGTTTTTATCTCCTCCAAAACCTTTCTGTCAATACCCCTGGTTTGAAGCTTCATGTTCTCAAGCTCTTTCTGTAAGGTCTTTTCAATTGAGGTTACCATACCAAGACTTGGTTGCTTGGCAAAGAACAATAATACAGATCCTGTATTATTAACAATGTTGCCAGGAATGTACAAAATGGCGGTATGGCGGTCTGCATCAAAGGTTGCTTTTGCAATGGGCAGAGTTGTACTATCCATTTCAAATATCATTGAAGAACTATTCAGCAGTTTACCAGTGAAAAGTTTCGACTCATCGATCACACGTATCTTTTGAACCACATCATCTTCATAATTCATCAAGAAGATAGGTGCCATAAAAAGTGATGCCATCAGAACAGGCCCCAGCAAAGTCATGATGATAAATGATTTCTTCCTTACTCTTGAGAGGTATTCACGTTGAACAATCAATGATATCTTACTCATGACTCCCCCCTTCGTTCTGCAGGTTACTTTCATTTACCAGACTGATGAATATATCACTCATCCCGGGAACTTCTTCTCTGAAAGAATGGACTTCAACATTTGGCAATAAGGCGCTCAATAGATCATTTGTGCTATTGTTGTTCAACATCTTTATTCTTGCACGTTGAAACTCTCCGTTGGGTTCTGTGTCAATCAGTTCGTATCCGGCCCATAATGAATTGGCAAAACCAATGGCATTGCCTTTATATTCTAACTGGTAGGTATTGGTACGGAATTGCTTCCTGATTTCCTTTACTTCCCCATCAAGGATTTTCCGAGAATTATTAATAAGAGCTATATGACTACACAATTCTTCTACAGATTCCATCCTATGAGTTGATAATATGATGCTCGTACCTTCTTGATTCATCCTTAGTAGTTCATCTTTGATAAGATTTGCATTGATAGGGTCAAACCCAGTGAAAGGCTCATCTAATATCAAGAGCTTTGGTTCGTGCAAAACTGTGATGATGAACTGAATTTTTTGCTGCATCCCTTTACTCAGTTCCTCAACCTTTTTCTTCCACCATCCTTTGAGTTCAAATTTCTCGAACCAAAATTTCAACTTACTAATTGCATCATTTCTTGATAGGCCTTTAAGCCTTGCAAGGTAAATTGCCTGTTCACCAACTTCCATTTTTTTATACAGGCCCCTTTCTTCTGGCAGATAACCAATCGAATGAATGTGTTCAGGTCTTAACTTCTCACCATTTAAGCTCACCATTCCGGTGTCAGGGGCGGTGATTTGGTTAACTATTCTGATAAGAGATGTTTTACCAGCTCCATTTGGACCTAACAAACCGAATACACTCCCCTCCGGCACACCGAAAGAAACATTATCCAGTGCCTTATGAGCTGCATATTGCTTGGTAACGTCTTGTATATTAAGGATCATTGGCATTCTCTATTATGTCACAAAACTAAGTAATTGTAGGATTTCTGTCTGTAAAAATGAGAATTGGGTGAACATTTTATATCAGGTATCATTCAGTTCACCTATTATTGTCACATTTCATCAATATTAGATAAACAACAGATTATAGCGAGGTAATATAATTGATCCAGTTTTATAACTTTGAGAAATAATCATTGTTAAATCAATAATCAACCATTAAACTATTTAATATGAAAAAACTCTACATTAATTTATTATTAGCAATTCTTTTGGTTTGCACCACTGGAACTGCCTGGTCAACTGTTTGGAATATCTCCAACAACGGTTTCACCTTTACACCAGCTGTTGTTACCATCACTGAAGGTGATACTGTAATTTTCACATTGGGCAACAACCACAATGTGATAGAGGTATCACAACAAACATGGAATGCCAATGGAAACACTTCAAATGGCGGATTCACTCTTCCATTTGGAGGCGGGATGGTTATCCCTACAACTACCGGAACTCACTATTATGTTTGTCAGCCGCATTCCTCACTCGGAATGAAAGGACAGATCGTTGTTAACCCGGCTACAGGGATCCCTGACAATACCGGATCCGTTAACGTATTAGGCTTATCTCCAAACCCTGCAAATTATTATACAAAAATTCAAACTGGTTTATCCGATGGCGAAACAGTTAGTGTTAATGTATTCGACCTTACAGGAAAGTCAGTCTTAATGCTCGAGAATGTACCATCGGGGAAAGACCTGAATGTTTCTACATTTAAAGAAGGTATCTATTTTGTCAGAATAGAGAATGGCTCTTATGTAAGAACTGCAAAACTGATTATAAACAGATAATCTTAAAATAATTAAAATAAAAAAGGTCGTATGAGTGATACGACCTTTTTTTTATGTGTTGATTATTTCTATGCGAAATACTCTTTCATTTTTTCGAAAAAACTCTTCTCATCTTTACCTGGTCGGGGAATGAAATTCTCTGAGTCTCTTAATTTCTCGAGGACCTTCTTTTCTTCACTAGTAAGCTCTGTTGGGGTCCATACATTAATATTCACTAACAGATCACCTTTCTGATAACCATTAAGCTGTGGCAAACCCTTTCCTTTTAGGCGCAACACTTTTCCCCCCTGGGTTCCAGGCTCGATCTTGATCTTAGCTTTTCCATCCACTGTTGGCACTTCCACCGAGGTTCCAAGAGAAGCATCCGGAATACTGAGATATAATTCATAGTGGATATTATTACCATCTCTTGTTAGGTACTCATCTTCAACCTCCTCTATTACAATCAGTAAATCTCCAGGAACACCTCCTCTTTCAGCAGCATTTCCTTTACCACTCACGTTCACCTGCATACCTTCGCCAACACCTGCAGGAATATTAATTGGGATCACTTCTTCTCCCTTTTTAACACCAGATCCAAAGCAACTATCACATTTCTTAGATATCGTTTGACCCTCACCGTTACAGCCCGGACATGTAGAAGTTGTTTGCATCTGACCAAGAATAGTGTTGGTCACTCTTCGGATCTGACCCGTACCTCGACAAGTGTTACAAGTATCAAAAGAAGATGAGTTAGCAGCTCCTGTACCATTACAAGGTTCACACGAAATAAACTTATTTACCTTTATCTTCTTCTCAACTCCATTTGCAATTTCTGAAAGAGTAAGTTTTACTTTTATCCTGATATTAGAACCTCTGTTTGCCCTTCTGGTTCTACCACCACCTGTACCTCCACCAAAAAAACTTTCAAATGGATTATGACCACCAAAAACATCTCCAAACTGGCTGAAGATATCATCCATATCCATTCCACCATAACCACCGCCTGACGCACCTCCCACACCCTTATGGCCGAATTGATTGTAACGACTTCTTTTTTCTGAATTACTTAGCACTTCATATGCTTCAGCAGCCTCTTTGAATTTTTCTTCCGCGTCCTTATCATCCGGATTTTTATCAGGATGATATTTAAGCGCCATCTGACGATATGCTTTTTTTATCTCAGAATCTGTGGCTTCCCTGCCAACACCTAAAATTTCGTAAAAATCTCTTTTGCTCATTATTTTACCACTTAACCTGCTACCACCACTTTTGCGTGACGAACAACTTTATCATTTAACATATAACCGCACTCAGCTTCATCAACAACTGTGTTTGCAGGATGATCATTATCAGCAGGAATCTGAGCGATAGCTTCATGAAAATCAGTATCAAACTCATTACCTAGTGATTCGATCTTTTTTAATCCTTTATGTTCAAGTACACTTTTGATTTTGGAATAGATGAGGCTCACACCTTCATTTTTTTTCTCTTCACCAGCAGTTTCATCCAAATGTTTTAGTGCACGCTCAAAGTCATCCAGCACGGGAAGCATCGCAACAATTATATCTTGTGACGCATTTTTAAAAAGTTCCATTCTTTCCCTCAAAGTCCTCTTCTTATAATTTTCAAATTCAGAAAAGAGATACAGGTATTCTTTTTGTGATTTTTCTAGATCTGCCTTCAGTTGTTCAATGGATTCCTCCTCCGGATCAAGATCACCTTTCATCTCTTCAGGTGACACTTCTGGTGTGAATGGTTCACCAGCTTTTTCCATATCTTCATTATTTTCTGCTTGTTCCTGATCTTCAGGAACTTTCGAATCTTTTATCATACTTTCTAAAACTATTTTTTGGATAAATTAGATGCTTGCGCCTACTCAAATACTTTGCCAATACACCATTGGGGGTCAAATTGGCAGGCAAAAATAAAAAAACGGCAGTTCCCGGAAAGAGAACTACCGCTCAGATCTTATATTTTTTTGAAATTTAATCCTTTGCCATCTTCGCAAGTGCTTGTTCCAGTGCTGCTCCACGGAGATTTTTTGCTACAATTACACCATTATGATCTATAAGCCAATTGCTTGGAATCGAATGTACCCGATATATCATAGCAGGCTTGGATTGCCACCCACCCAGATCACTGACATGGTGATTCCATTTAAGATTATCCTTTTCAATGGCTTTGACCCATGCATCTTTAGATTTATCCAGTGAAACACTATAAATGGTAAAACCGTTAGCGCCTTTGAACTTGGCATCTTTATATTTATCATATGCTTTAACAATACTGGGGTTTTCCATCCGACAGGGACCACACCAGGAGGCCCAAAAGTCTATCAAAACCACTTTCCCTCTCAATGATGATAAAGCGATTGTTTTCCCATCAGGACTAGTAAATGCCAAGTCTATGGCCTTATCTCCAATATTAGTACCCTGGTTTGATTGAGCAAAGGTAAATCCAGCTGAGATCAAGGTGATCAAACCGGTTAAGAATAGATTTTTTATTGTTTTCATATCTAATTTAGTCAGGTATAAGTCATTATTATTTAAGTTAATAGCAAAAATAGTACCACAATGTCCATTTTCATGACATTCAGATCCGTCTTATTCTTGCTCCAATTTTATTTAATCGTTCATCGATATTTTGATAACCTCTATCAATCTGTTCAATATTATGAATCAGCGACTTACCTTCTGCAGACATTGCGGCAATAAGCAATGCAACACCT
>Ga0055584_100003433_pt1 | contig 15650 bp, 9 predicted proteins | sample OSDHelmetaG_FD_58716 | JGI IMG/M metagenome (GOLD analysis project Ga0055584, IMG submission 58716) | Pelagic marine sediment microbial communities from the LTER site Helgoland, North Sea, for post-phytoplankton bloom and carbon turnover... | ecosystem: Environmental > Aquatic > Marine >... | reverse complement strand
CGGTCGGCAGGGGACTCGTCAACGACAACCAAAGCTGGAGCCTCAGCTTCTCGTGGCTGAAGCAGAAGAGTGATGGCTTGAATACCGGCAGCGTGCGTTTGCCAGGGAAGTCGGATACGCGCACCGAGTTCGAGCAGATGAATCTGATTCTGCGTGGCCCGGTGACGGACGACTGGACTGTCAGCGTGCTGATCCCGCGCGTCGAGATTCATAAGCGCACGATCTCGACTGGCTCGCGCACCGATCTGCAAGGCTTGGGCGACGTCACGGTTTACGGTGAATACGGCAGCGCTGATTTGCGCTGGTTGGTGGGCCTCAGTCTGCCCACTGGCGACGAAGCCGAGAGCCCGGCGCCGGGTGTGGTCCCTCCTTCCCTGTTGCAACTCGGCACCGGCACGCTCGACCCGATCGTCGGCATGATTTGGGATGGCGGCGATGGCGTCGGCATGGACCTCTACTTTGATTTGCTTGCCGTGCTTCCCTTTGAAGACAGCGATGCCGGCTTGCAGGTGGGTCAGTCGTTTAACGCGCGCGTTGGTGCGATTTGGAATCTGAATAGCCCGGTCATACCAGGCCTGCAAATCGAAGCATTACGCCGCGAGGAAGACCGCTTGAACGGTTCGTACTTAGCTGGAACTGGCGGAACGCTTTGGACCCTGGTGCCCAGCTTGCAGTTTCCGCTTGGCGGTGGCGCTTCGGCGCGCGTCGCATGGCGCTTGCCGCTCGACCAAGACGTCAGTGGAACGCAGATCGTTCCCGGCGAAGGCATCGTCATCGAAGCCGGCTGGGTTTTCTAGTTCAAACTTCGCGCAGGCGACACAAAGAAAGCCAGCGCTCCTGACGGGGCGTTGGCTTTCTTGCTTGAGTGGGGAGTTAGCTCAACAACTGGAGGGGCCGCTTAGTTCACGAACAGCGTGATGGCGCGTGCGTCGGTCGCGGCAACGCCGCGCGGACCGCCGGCATCTTCGATGAACCACTGCGCGTAGACAGTTAAACCGGCCAAGCTTGAGTTGCCTGGGACTGCCGTGCTGGTCGAACCGGTGCCCGCAGCATCCAACTGCACAACCGTTCGCATTTGTGCGGCCGTCAGGCCAAGGAAGCACCGCACTCCGCGCACCGTCGAACCGACGGCATTGTCGGCGCGGTCGATGATCAACATCGCGCGTGCGTTCGGCTGGGCGCGATCCACCCCCATCGTCATCGAAGCATTACCCAACAGAGGCGGCTCGTTGGCAATGAACACGGGGTTGCCCAGCGAGCCCGCGGTCGGCGCTCCGTAAACGAGAGGGCGGTTAGCCGATTGCGAGTACAGGGTCGGCGCATCGAAGGGTGGCGCACCCGCCGCAACGCGTGGGTCGGTCAGCGGTCGCCCCAGGAAGGCGATCAAATCATTGCGCTCGCCTTGGGTCAGGTTCAGCGGACGAATCGCATTCGCCTTGTTCTGCCCGTTGAAGTCGCCGCCACGGTTGTAGAAGTCGACCACGGCGCGCAAGTCGGGTGCGTCGCCCGCGTGGAAGTAAGGCGCACGCAACTCAACGTTGCGCAAAGATGGGGTCTTCATTTGGCCATCTTGGCGCGGGTCGCCGCTGATACCACCCAAGCCCAAGTCCTGGTTCTGCGGCCGCGTTCCAGTGTAGTGGAAACGGTTGTCCGTGAAGACGGGCCCACCGTGACACAGCGAACAGTCCAAGCGCCGGCTATTGAACAGGTTGAAGCCGCGCCGCTCTTGTTGGGTCAACGCGTTTTGATTGCCGTTCAAGAAAGCATCGATCGGCGCTTGGTTACTGAACAGCGTGCGTTCGTAAGCCGCGATCGCCATAGCGATGCGCCCCGGCGTGACCGCGATCGTGCCGAATGCTTCGCTGAACAAGGCTGGGTAGGCCCGGCCGTTGATCCAGTTCTCGAGGTCGGTCGGCACGCCCGAGGCCAAAGCCAACGGCGCCGAGTCTTCGATTTGCGCAGCAACCTGCACCCAATCGCGGTTCTCGTGAGCCATCTCGACATCACTGACTGGCGGGCCTGCGGCCTGCGATTCGAGCGCCGCCATGCGTTGCAGCAACAGTTGGTTCGTCACTGGATCCCGAAACTCTTCGCTTGCCCGCCCGTCCCAGAAAAGAGTCCGAGCGTATGCGGCATTGATGACCGGCATGCTGCGCCGACCCGTCACCTGAGGGGATAGGGAGAAGGCCGGGTCGGCCAGGTACGAACCATCTGCTGCGCTTCGCGTCACGCCCGGCGAACCGAACACATCATTCGCATTGCCAAAGACGCCGTCGGCACCGGGGTGGGTGCTGCGCGGATCGCCGATGACGGTGCGAGGGTCGCTACCACCTGCTGGCATGGCGTGGCAGGTGCCACAGGCCACGGTGCGCGTGCTCGACAACTGCTCGTCCCAAAACAGGGCCTTGCCGAGCATCGCTTTTTCGGCGGTGGTCGGGTTGCCTGGAGGGTCGGGCGGGGGCTGCAAGCCGCCACCCTGAGCAGCCAGCGGTGCCGCACCAGCGGCGGCCGCAGCCAAAAGCGAGAGGGACGCGAAGAACTTCATCGCCTTAAGAACTATCCCGGGCTCCTAAAGCAAGTCTGAACCGCGGCCAGACTTTTCAAATAGCCGCGCTTACTAGTCCAGGAACCTGGGCTCCGCCTGTCGAAAACGCTTCGCGAGCTTCTTGAAGCCCTTGCTGCTTGGATGGATTTCATCCTTCCAGTCCTCGACCCCGGACAGAGTGCCGCGTGTATCGATGACCTTGAAACGCGGTTTCAGCTCTGCCGGAAGCCCCGCGCGCACCTGCTTCAAGCGCTTGGCCCACTCGTTCAGGAACCAGTTGGCGACCGCGTGGCGCAGCTCAAGCGGCACCTGCATCAACTCGAGGTCGGGCCACAGCCATGGGCCGAACTTCATGCCGAGGAACTTCGACCCCTTGTTGCGCGGGTGGACCACGTCATAGGTGTGGGTCAGCATGCGCGTCTTCGGGTTCTTCGATGCGCGCAGAGCCTTGACCACGAAGGCGGCGAGCTGATCACGCAGCCCATCGAAGAGAGCGGCGGCGGCGTCCCTGTTGACCCAACTCAGCGCGGAAGACGAATTGCCCGGCTTGAGGTACTTCGCAAAGGTCCCCTTGCCGACGAAGTCGTTGCCGCCGGCGCTGAACAGAAACAGGTCGAACTCGAAATCCGTCAGCGCCTTGAGCAAGCGCTTCTGATTGTTCTGCGACATCATCTTGCCCAACTCGTCGCCGCTCTCCGAATACAGAAGGATCAGCCGCCGATGCCGACTTGCCAGGTGCTGCATGATGTTCGACGGCCCGCCCGCGGCAACCAGTCTGCGCGGATAAGAAAACCACGAATCGCCTTCGGCCAAAATGCGCGGGCGGTTCTCGGTGCGCGGGCTGCTCGCCCAGGCTTTGTCCCACTTGCGATACTCAAGCGCAGTGCGATACCAACGACGGGGATACTCTCCGGGGGGGTTCGGCGCCATGTTTCGATACGGCGCCTCAGGAATGAACGCGCCAACCGCACTCTAGCAATCAGGCGTATCCTGTTGCGATGCATTCGCTCCCCCGCGCCGCGCTCCTGTCGAGCCTGATCTTTGCCACGGCTTGCGCCGTGCCGTTCGACTCGGCAAGTCCCACGCCGCAACGCCCGACCGTTTCTTCGGACACGAACCTCACCGCCGCCGGCACCATCGAATTGGAATCGGGCGTGAGCTACGAAGCGGGCGAGAGTTTCGATACGCCGAGTGTCTTGAAGCTCGGGCTTTCCGATTCCACCGAGCTGTTCGTTGGCTTTTCTCCACAACGCAGCACCGAAGTGCCCGGGCCGAACCCGCGCGGCGCCGGCGATGTGGTGATCGGTAGCCGGATGCGCATTTACGAAGAAGGTGATTTCTCAACTGCGCTGCAACTCGCTACGCGCTTACCGGGCGGCAACGGCGGCGACAGCGGTAATCGCGGCGAGTCCGACTTCTTCATCGCGGGCATCCTTGGCAATCAATACGACGATCTGAGCGTGACCGGTTTCTATCAACTCGGATTGATCGGCGAGCGCGGCGATGATTCGATCTTCGCAGAACACACGGTAGCTTTTGCGGCCGGTGCGCCAGCAAGTGAATCGGTCGGTCTGTTTGGCGAAGTCGCCGGTATCTTCCGCCCCGATCTCGATAGCAATGCGATCCTGGCGACCGCGGGTGCGAGCTGGGCCTGGGCACCCAATCTGACTTTAGATGGCGCGCTCATGATTGGATTGACGGACGACGCGCCGGACTATCAGCTCTTGCTTGGTCTGACCTGGAACCTGGGCGGCATTCTGCCTTCGAGCCGCAGTGCCGTGCTCGTCGGTCGCGGCGATTCGAATGGAAACACCAATTTGAATCACGGCGAAGAGATGAACGCTGGAGCGGGGGACGAACTATGATCTTCGCCGCTTGCGCGCTCAGCCTCGCTTCGTCGAACGCCTTCGTGCTTGCGCAGCAGCTGACCCAGCACGAAGCGCAGCAGGACAGCTCGCGTGCGGATTGGATGTTGGGCGAGCGCAGTTACGCAGCCGAGCTTCGCAGCGAGCGCGTTGCCGGGCAAGACCGGCTGGTGCTTGAAAACGGATTGCTGCGTCGCACTTGGGCCATCCAACCGAACGCCGCGTGCATCGGTTTCGACAACTTAATGACCGGCGCTTCGATGCTGCGCGCGGTGCGCCCGGAAGCCAAGCTGGTGATCAACGGCCAAGAAGTCGCCGTCGGTGGCTTAGTCGGCCAGCCGAACCACGCCTATTTGACCGAGGAATGGATTCATTCGATGACTTCCGACCCGGCGTCGATGCAGTACATCGGCTACGAAGTCGGCGAACCGGTCGAGCGATTGGAATGGAATACCAACCGCCATCATGCGCCGGATACGCAGTGGCCGCCGAAGGGCGTTTCTCTGCGACTTGATTTCGAACCGGGTCCGGGTGCGATGCGCGAATTGCTGCAACACACCGACTATGGTCGCGCGCTGCTGTTCTCGGATCCGTTGGACGAGCTCGGGCAGGCCTGGAAGGTTGTCACGAGTAGTGATACCGGCGCAGCCGCGGTGCAGAACGAGGGCAAGGTTGGCGAGATTCTCGGCCCAGCCAATGCGACGGCTTGGATCGAAACGGAATGCCCAGAAAACACTGGCATGATCGAAGCGATGATTCACCCGGGCACAGATGTTAGCGCAAGTTGGGGCCCGGGCATCGGCGTGGTCGTGGACGGCCATGTGTTGAAGTTCAACCTGCGCCCAGGCAAGCAAGGTTTCGGCGTTTGGGATGGCACGACCGAGCACTTGCAGGACGGCGGCTTCCCCATGGACCGTCCCTGGCGCATGCGCGTCTACCTCGATCAAGATGCGACGCGCTTTGCGGTGCTGCCTTATGGTCAAGGCGACGCAGGCAAAGCTTGGCAAACCATCTTTGAGTTGGCGCCGGTTCAATCTGCGCCGAACGCACTTCGTTTCGGCAAGATGTCCAAGGATGGCAGCGCGCAAGCCTTCGGCGATGCTGGCCCCGACGGTCGTTGCATGATTGAATCGATGAGTGTGCGCACGCCCTTGTTGGGCGACGCGGTGGAAGCGGCAGAGAATGCCGACCCAAGTTCAGGCTTGCGCGTTTCCGTCTACTATGAGATGTACGACGGCATCCCGCTGGTCGGAAAGCGCGTGACCGTCAGCAATGTGGGTACAACCGAGTTTGAGCTCGACCACCTGACCAGCGAGGTTCTTGCCGTGGTCGAATCGACCAACTGGGTCGAGCGCCGTGACAATGCGGTGATTCCGAAGCCGGATCACTTCCACGTCGAGACCGATTATGCCTTTGGCGGGTTTGTCCCGGAGAACGCGCAAACGCAAATCGTGCATTGGCGGCCTGACCCGGAGTTTCATACCCAAGTGAATTATCTGAAGCAGACGCCTTGTTTGCTCGAAATCGCACCCTTGCATGGCCCCGACGTCATCTTGAAATCGGGTGACGAGCTAAGGAGCTGGTGGACTTTTGAGCTGGGCTATGACTCGAGCGATCGTGAACGCCGCGGCTTAGCGAAGCGCCGCATGTATCGCACGCTGGCACCTTGGGTCACCGAGAACCCACTGATTCTGCACGTGGTCAGCACCAACGACGCGGTCGTCAAGCAAGCGATCGATCAAGCCGCGGAATGTGGCTTTGAAATGATCAGCTTGTCCTTTGGAAGTGGGTTGAGCATGGAAAACGACTCGCCCGAGAATCATGCCAAGTTCAAAGCGCTCGCGGACTACGCGGGAAGCAAGGGAATTCACATCGGCGGTTACTCGCTGCTTGCCAGCCGACGCATTCAGCCCGAGGGTGACAATGCCATCAACCGCGAAACCGGTAAGCCGGGTGGCCAGCGTTTTGGTTATGCGCCGGCACTCGCGAGTGATTGGGGTATCAACTACTTTCGCAAGCTCTACGCCTTCTTCGAGAACACCGGCTTCCTGCAGTTCACGCATGACGGCAGTTATCCGGGCGACTGGGACGCTGCGGCGCGCCCGCCGCTGCAGCGAGGCTATGAAGATTCGCAATGGGTGCAGTGGAACATCATCACTGAGTACTACCGCTGGTTGCGCGCGCGTGGCGCCTACTTGCGTGTGCCCGACTTCTACTACCTACAAGGCGCGAACGAATGCGGCATGGGTTACCGCGAAGTCAACTGGTCATTGCCACGCGCGCAGCAAGTCATTCACACGCGGCAAAACATCTTCGATGGCACCTGGGGCAAGACGCCTTCGATGGGTTGGATGTTCGTGCCGCTGACGCAGTACCACGGCGGTGGCGCGGCGGCGACGATTGAGCCGCTGGATACGCACCTCGATCATTACCAGCGCATGATGGCTTCGAACCTAGGTTTGGGCGTGCAAGCCGTCTACCGCGGTCATCGTTTGTATGACACCCCGCGCGTACGCGATGCGGTGATTGCTTGGGTCGATTGGTTTAAGCACTTCCGCGACATTCTGGAAAGTGACGTCGTGCATGGTCGGCGCGCCGACGGACGCGACATCGATTGGATGCTGCATGTGAATCCGCAGTTAGACACGCAAGGCATGTTAGTGGTCTATAACCCGCTTGAAGTTGCGGTAACGCGCACGATTCAGGTGCCACTGTACTTGACCGGCATTCGCGATCAGGTACTGATTGAGATTGCTTCGGGCAATACGATCGAAGCAAGCCAACGAAGATTGCGCCGAGTCGATCGTGACTACATGCTTGACATGGAGGTCGAAGTCCCTGCTGGTGGCATGAGCTGGTATAGCTTCCGCGCTCCGTGATACCTGTACCGCTTCTTCTCGCCGCACGCTGCTTCGTTGGCCTTGCGCTTGCGGCGCTATTTCACCGTTGCGCGCTTCCGCATGGCAACGGCGCGCCGATTGATAGCGCTCACTTTACGCAGACCGGAGGGGGCACTTCCGTCGCTGCACCAGGCGATCTCGAACTTGAATTCGATTACGACCACCATCCGGGCGAAACACTAGCAACCGGAGTCGGCTTGGTGGTGGGCTTGCCGCACCGCAATGAACTCTCGGTCGCTTGGTCGCCCTATGCGGTGATGAGCCGTCCAGGTCCGGATGCGCGCAGCGCGGGCGACGCCTCCTTCTCCTTAAGGAATCAGTTACTCGCGCCCAGCGAAAGCACACCGGGATGGAGCCTCGAGGTCGGCACGCATCTCGCCGCAGGCGAGGTTGGCCATTCACGCGGCGAGGGTGCTTCGGATCTGTACGCCGCGACGGCAGTCGCTCAGTCCTATGGTGCGCACACTTGGACCGGCTACTACGAGCTGCTGCTCGCCGAAGCGACGGGCGATGGCGCGACCTTGGCCGAGCACGTGGCCGCGGTGCAGTGGGCTCGTTTATTGCAACCGCAGCTCAGTAGCTACGTCGAAGGGATCGGAGTCGTGGGAGCGCCCGCCGATCTTTCCGGCACCTATCTAGGCGCTGGTCTCGCTTGGCAGGTGCATGCACGCCTCGCGCTCGAAGCTGGTGTGTTGTTCGGCCTGGGCGGAGATTCGGAAGACTTTCGCTTCCTGATCGGCGCGACAACCCTGCTCGCGCAACTCGGCAAGATTGGGCTCGGCGGCTTCTAGAATCGCTGGGTGCGACAGCCTCTTGCGATCGGCCTTCCCTCCGCCTTGCTGCTCTCGATTCTGGCTTGCCAGTCTCCCGAGGCCGGCGAAGCACCGCAACCGCGGCCCAATGTGCTGTTGATCATGACCGATGACGCAGGTTATGGCGACTTGGGTTGGACGGGGAACACCGTGATCGAAACGCCGCGCATTGATCAGTTGGCGTCGGAAAGTGGCAGCATGCACCGCTTCTACGTCAGCCCGGTTTGCACGCCTACCCGTGCGGCCTTGATGACCGGACGCAATAGCCTGCGCACGCAGGCGATTGATACCTATCGCGGCCGTGCGATGATGAATACCAAGGAGCTGACGATCGCCGAGGTCTTGCGCGATGCTGGCTACGCGACTTCGCTTTCGGGCAAGTGGCACTTGGGCGACAACTACCCGCTGCGGCCGATCGATCAAGGTTTTGAGGACGCGCTGCATCACCGCGGCGGCGGCTTGGCGCAACCAGCGGATGCGCTTGATAACAACCGACGCTACACCGACGCAATTCTGTTTCACAACGGCGTCGAAGTGCAGACCGAGGGTTTCTGCATGGATGTCTACACCGATCATGCGATCGACTTCATGCGCGCGGCGGTTGACGAAGGCCGCCCCTTCTTCAGTTACCTCGCGACCAATACACCGCACGGGCCCTGGCACGATATTCCCGAAGAGCTCTATCAGAAGTACAAGGCTAGAGATCTCTCCGAAGTCGTGCCTGACCCCAAGCAAGCGGACCGCGTTGCACGTGGCTACGCAATGATCGATAACATCGATCAGAACGTGGGGCGCATGCTCGATGCGCTCGACGAGATGGGTGTGGCGGATAACACCATCGTGATCTACTTGCACGACAATGGGCCCTATAGCATTCGTTACGTTGGCGAGATGCGCGGCATGAAATCGAATGTCTGGGAAGGCGGCATTCGCTCGCCCTTCTTCGTTCGATGGCCCGGCAAGGTGCCGGTATTGGTGCACGATCAGATTGCTGCACACATGGACGTTTGGCCGACGATTGTTGAGGCGACCGGGGTGCGCCCGAAGAGCGAAGTCGAGTTGGACGGCAAAAGCATCTGGCCATTGCTGACCAACACCGCAAAGGAATGGCCCGAGCGCAAGCTGCACATCCAAGCGCACCGGGGCGATCAACGCATCGCAACGCACCACTTCGCAACTGTCGGGCAGCGCTACAAACTGCTGCGCAACTCAGGCTTTGGCCGCGAAGAGTTCCCGGACGACCCCGCTCCGCTTGCGCTTTACGATTTAGCGAATGACCCGCTTGAACAGAAGGACATCGCCGCTGAGCACCCCGAGATCGTCTCGGAGTTTCTAGCCGAGTACCAAGCGTGGTTCGACGAAGCAAGCGACTATCCGGAATGGGGTACTCCCCCTTCCATCGTGATTGACTTCGAAGTCGAGCCGATGCAAGAGCTCAATCGAAACGATTGGCGCATCAAATCAGGCGGCGGCTACGGCGCCAGTGGCGCTTGGCACATGGAATCGGCGCGCGATCAGGCGCTCGGCTTTTGCTTGACGACCCGCAGCGCACCGAAGAAGTCCGGACCCTATCGCGTCGAAATCCTGATCGATGGCGAACTGGCCTGCGCTCTTGACGGTGAACACGCGGACGCCGAGCAACGCCTCGACATCCAGGTCGACGATGCCTTTAGCTTCCCCGCCGGTCGCCATGCGCTCGAACTTCGCCTTAGCCTAAACGGCGAGCCGTGGATGCCCGAGCACTTAACTCTGATGGCGGCCACGAAGGACTAGTCTGACTTTTTCACCGGTGCGAGCTCGAAGGGAATCTCGGCGTCCCACTTCTGCGCCAGTTTGCGGAGTCGGTTGACTTGCTTTCGGTTCTCTTCCGCAAGATCGACGCGTTCGCCGGGGTCGGCTTCAAGGTTGTAAAGACGTAGGCCGGGTTCGCGTTGCCAGTTGCGCCCGTCGCTGGTGTCGTTGGCGTTCCAGATCAACTTCCACTTGCCGGAACGCAGTGCCCATTGGCCACCGTTCTTCCAGAAGAAGTCTCTGTGCGGAGTCGGCTCTTCGGCGCTTGCAAGTACTGCGGAAAGATCTTCGCCATCGAGCTCGTGCTTCGGTTGCGGAATCCCAGCTAAGGTGCACAGCGTTGGGAACCAATCGCAAGCGGTCGCCATTTGCTCGCGCACTTCATCTTCGGGGACTCCCGGCCCAGCCAGAATCGCGGGCACCCGAATCCCACCTTCCAGCAAGCTGAACTTGGCGCCCCGATGCGGGCCGGCGCTGCCCCCGCCATAGAAGGCGCGTTGTTCGGTTGAGTGACCGTGGTCGGATTGAAAGACCACCAAAGTTTCGTCGCGGATGCCTTCCTCTTCCAAGAAGGCCAGCAGCGCGCCGATGCGCTCGTCCATGGTCGACACGAAGGCGGCATATTCGCGGCGCGGCATCGACATGCCCTCGTAGCGATCCAACCACTTGGGGTCACCCTGGTACGGGTAGTGCGGAAGGTTCAACGCGAAGTACATCAGCCAAGGCTGCTCATCGCGCGCGCGGATCCAGTCCATCGCTTCGTCGAGGCACAAGTCGGGGAAGAAGTCCCCCGGGTGGTATTCCTCGACCCCGTTGCGCACCAAGTCATGCCGATTCGGCCCATTCCAATAGAAGAAGTGGGAATAGTTGTCGATACAACCGCCTAGATGACCGAATCCGAAATCGAAGCCCTGCCCGGTCGGCTGCCGATCGGTGCTATGGCCTAGGTGCCATTTACCGATCTGCGCAGTGGCATAACCATGGGCATGAAAATGCTCGGCAATGGTCACCGTCGACGGCGGCAGCCCACTTTCCGGGTTGTTCGGATCGACATTCCCGTTCAGCCCAGCATGCTGCGGGGTCAGCCCACTCAGGAAAGCCGCGCGCGAGGGCGAGCAAACCGGAGCGGCCGCGTAGAACTGAGAAAAACGGGTGCCATGGGCCGCGAGACGGTCCAAAGCCGGCGTCTGGATGTCCGTTGTGCCCCAAGCTCCGACATCGACCGTGCCCTGGTCGTCGGCCAGAATCAGCAGAATATTGGGCCGCGCGGCCGGTGAGGCCTGCAAGGAGAGCAGGCTGAGCGTGATGATTGCGAACAAGACTTGTGATCAAAACGTGAACAACCAAGGGCGGATGTCCTACGAATAGGATGGCATGCTCGCCCGATTCGCCAAACCCTTGCTTCCCGCCCTCCTCCTTGCCCTCGCGCCGGCCTGTCTGCCGGCTCAGCAGCCCGATATGCGCGCTCCTGACCTCACTGGAACCGAATGGCTGAACACCGACCGGCCCTTGACCTCGTTCCAAGAGGATCTGAAGGGCCAGGTCGTGCTGCTCGACTTCTGGACGTATTGCTGCATTAACTGCATTCACGTCATCCCCGATCTGGAGAAACTCGAGGCCGAATTTGCCGACGAGCCCTTCCTGGTGATCGGCGTGCATAGCAATAAGTTCCCGCAGGAAGGCGAGATGAAAAACATCCGCCAGGCCGTGTTGCGCTACAAAATCCAGCACCCGGTTGTGGTCGACGCAGATCACAAGATCTGGCAGGCCTACGCCGTGCGGGCCTGGCCGACGCTCGCCCTGATCGATTCAGACGGCAAGATCATCGGCAAAGCTTCTGGCGAAGGGCACTTGGAAACCCTGCGTCTCGCGATTCGCCAAGCCCTCGATGAAGGCAAGAAGAACGGCACGCTGGCCGATGGTCCGCTCAAGCTGAAGAAGGAAGTTGCCCCGACAACGGAACTCTTCTACCCGGCCAAAGTGCTCGCTGCCGGCGAGAAGCTCTACGTTGCCGATAGCGCCAATGACCGCTTGCTCGAACTCAACGCGAACACAGGCAAGATCTTGCGCGAGTTCAAGCCGAGCGATCCGCCGCTGCACCACCCGCACGGCATGGCCCTCGATGGCGACACTCTTTATATCGCCGACACCGACAACCATCTGCTGCGCAGCCTCGACCTGAAAACAGGTAAGTTCACGACGCTGGCCGGCGAAGTCGGCGTGCAAGCGCGCCCGCTTCCCGATGCTGGACCCGGCCTGGACACCCCGCTCAACTCGCCCTGGGCGCTCGAGCTCGATGGCGAACAGCTGCACATCGCGATGGCCGGCAGCCATCAGCTTTGGACTTACAACACCCGCTCGGGTCGTGTCAGCCCGCTCGCAGGCTCGGGTTACGAGAACATCGTCGACGGCCCCGCCGAGTTGGCCCGTTTGGCCCAGCCGAGTGGCTTTGCCCAACTGGGTCGCAAGCTCTACTTCGCCGATTCCGAGGTCAGCGCGGTGCGTTCAATCGACCTGGCCTCGGACATCGTCGAGACCCTGGTCGGAACGAACCTGTTCCGCTTTGGCGACCGGGACGGCAAGGGCACCGACGAGGTCCTGCTGCAGCACCCGCTCGGCCTCGCGGTCTGGAAGGGCAAGCTGCTCGTTGCGGACACCTATAACAACAAGATCAAGCTGCTCGATCCGGCCACGAATGAGTGCACCACGCTGCTCGGCAACGGCGAAGAAGACATGCGGCCCGATGTCCTGACGATGTGGGAGCCGGGCGGAATCGACGCCGACGGCGACACTCTCTACATCGCCGACACCAACCATCACCGCATCTTGAAGGTCGACCTGAACACCAAAGAATGGAAGGTGCTGATCGGGAACTCCGTGGCAGCGGTTCCAGCCGGCGCGAAGCCGGCGGCGCTTGGCACGAAGCCGGATTCGGAAGCCGAGCGAGAAAGCTCCGGCACTTCGGCGGACGGGTAGAATCCGGGGGCTTCAATCCACGTCTTCGAACTTGGAAGCCCTCATTCTCTTCGCGATTTCCTTGGGCGGCGGCCTCGTGCCGCTGTTCTTGCGTTGGACAGACCGCGCCCTGCACACTGCATTGGCGCTGGCGACCGGTATTTTCCTCGGCGCGGTCTTCCTGCATCTGCTGCCTTCGGTCGCGCAGCTGAGCCTCGACGACCCGGCTTCCGTCGTTGCCGGAGCCGACGGTGCAGGGGCGATCGACGAACACGCCGGACATGACCACGGCCCGGACGAAGGGCACGCCGAAGACGACGGCCACAATCACGTGGCCGATACCGAAGCCGACAGTCACCTCGGCCACAACCACGGCGACCCGCTGCCTTGGATCTTCGTCCTGGTCGGCGTGCTCGCGGTCTATCTGATCGAAGCGCTGCTGCTTCCAGCGCACGATCATGACCACAACCATGGCCACAGTCATCCGCCGCACGCGCCGGGTCACGAAGCGGATCATGGTGATGGCGATCTCTCGCGCCACCGCGCTGTCGGTTACGCGGCTTTGATCGGCCTGATCATCCACTCCTTTACGGCCGGCGTCTCATTGGCCGCTGCGGGCATGGATCATGCAATCGGCGCAGCTCTGTTCTTGGCCATCTGCGCGCACAAGGGCTTTGAAGGATTCTCGCTCGCGACAGTCTTCCTTCTCGCCAAGCAATCGCGCCGGCGAATCATCGGCATGTTGCTGGCGTTCAGCCTGGTCACTCCAGCCGGCATGTTGCTGGGCCATAGCTTGATCGACGTGCTCGATGAACGCGGTATTGGAATCGCCGCCGCACTGGCCGCCGGCACCTTCCTTTACGTCAGCTTGTGTGAGCTGCTGCCGGAAGTCTTTCACCGCCGCGAAGCAATTGCGTTACGCAGCGGCTTGTTAGTCGTTGGGATCGTCATGATGGGTTGGTTCGGGAGCGCTGGCATATGACCGAGTTTGCACTCGCATGGTTAGGCGCGATCTGGGTCATCCTGGTCGAGTCCGGTCCCTATCTGCTCGCTGGCTTCCTGATCGCCGGCGCGCTCAAGGTCGCGATCCCCGAGCGCTGGATTTACCGCAACCTGGGCCAAGACAACACGCGCTCGGTCTTCCTCGCCTCTTTGTTCGGCGTACCGATTCCGCTGTGCTCGTGTTCGGTGATCCCCACCGCGATGTCGCTCAAGCGCAGCGGCGCAAGTAAAGGCGCGACGACGTCCTTCCTGATCTCGACACCGGAAACTGGAGTCGATTCGATTGGCGTGACCTACGCCTTGATGGATCCGATCATGACGGTGGTGCGGCCTTTGTCGGCATTGCTGACGGCCTTTGTTTCCGGCACCTTGGTCAACCGCATCGTCAAGCGCGGCTGGGATGACCAGCCCGAAGAAGATGTCCAGAAGCGGCTGGTCGAATCCGATGCGGCACACGATCACGGCGATCATGGACATACCCATGCAACCGCCGATGCGGCGCACGACGCTGAAGGCGACGAGAAGACATCGTGTTGCCACGAAACCGAAGCCGACGACGAAGTAAAGACCACCGGCAAGGAAAAGGCCAAGGAGGCTTGGCACTACGCCTTCGTCACGCTGATGGCCGACCTGACGCCGTGGTTCATCCTCGGCTTCATCGTCTCGGGTTTCATCACCTTGATCGTGCCCGATGACTTTTTCGGCACCGTGCTACCGAATGGCTGGATGTCGATGACCGCGATGCTGTTCATTGGCGTGCCGCTCTACATTTGCGCGACGGCAAGTACTCCGGTTGCTGCGGCTCTACTCGCCAAAGGGCTCGACCCGGGCAGCGCCCTAATCTTGTTGCTGGCTGGCCCAGCGACCAACATCGCCACCATCGCGGTGGTGCGCGGCTTCCTAGGTCGGCGTGTGCTCTATGCCTACCTCGGCAGCATTGCAGTCTGTTCCCTTGGTCTCGGCTTCGGCGTCAACGCGCTGTACGGCATGCTCGGGACTTCCCCCACAACCTCGGTTGGTCCGATGAGTGCCGCGCATACGTCTTTGTTCGCGCAAGCCACCGGCGTAATTCTTCTCGCGCTGCTGGTATGGCACGCGCATCGTTTGGGTTTGGTTGCCAACTGGGGCGGGAAACTGCGCCGCTTGTTCCTTCCGGTCGGTCTCGACCTCGGCGCCAAGCCGATCAAGGTCTTGATGCTGCTGTTTGTGTTGGGTTTGTACCTTGGCACCGCAGTCTCCTCGCTGAAGCCGGGTGAAACTGGCTTCGTGGTGCGCTATGGCAAAGTGGTCGCCACGCTCGAAGAGCCGGGCGCTGTTTGGCATGCGCCAACACCGATCTCGCGCTTGGTCACGGTTTCGAACGCCACGCTACGCGCAACCAATATTCAAGGCCCTGGCGAATCGCTCAGCTTGGCCGCAATTACCAAGTTGGCCCAAGCCGACGCACGCGCTGGACAAGAAGCCCGTGCGCGCCGCGCGAGCTTGGAAGCTTCGACCGAAGTGCTGACGCGCGATGAAACTCTGCTGCGTTTCGAAGTTTCGATTCACTACCGTGTCCGAGACGCACAGTCTTGGTTATTCGCCGCAGAGTCGCCGAAGGATCTGGTCCTGGCTTACGGCGAAAGTGCCTTGCGTGCATCCGGTCTCGCTCGCATGGCCGATGAGTTGTTGATCGGCGATCGCAGCATCGTGCAAGACGAGGCTCGTGCCACGATGCAAGCCGGACTCGACTCGCTTGGCGCTGGCATTGATGTGGTGCAAGTCAACTTGGATGAAGTCC
>Ga0055584_100003432_pt1 | contig 15653 bp, 15 predicted proteins | sample OSDHelmetaG_FD_58716 | JGI IMG/M metagenome (GOLD analysis project Ga0055584, IMG submission 58716) | Pelagic marine sediment microbial communities from the LTER site Helgoland, North Sea, for post-phytoplankton bloom and carbon turnover... | ecosystem: Environmental > Aquatic > Marine >... | reverse complement strand
TAGTATCAGGTATTGGTAAAGCGGGGTCATCTACCAAATCGTAGATAACCTCCTCCATATGAGCTATATCTTGGCCGAGTTTTTTCAGATACGACAAGAAAGATGAACCATCCCCAACAGACAAGAGGCAATGAAGTATATGTTCAACCCCTACAAAATATTCTTCGTGAGTGTCTGCGAAGTCTTTCGCGTCAGATATGATCTGATTTAACTCCTCATGCCAACTACTGCTATTTTTATTTTTTTTAAAATACTTCGGGTTTTCTAAAGAGAAACTAATAAAGTCTTGTCGAAGTTGATTCGGGGAGCAGTCGATACCTCTACTCTCAAAGAGCAACTGCACCCTATCCGAAAGGTTCTCTATACAACTATAGAATAAATGAGCGTTCCGTATGAGTTCATGCTTGTTCTCTTTAGCGAACAGCTGAGCATCTTTAATCGCCTTTTTTGCTTTGGGCGTTAAATTGTAATCCGTTAAAGACATCATAATTATTTACACTTATTTTAGCTGAGAAAGCTTCATATAAATTTTATCTTTTAAAGATTTTACGCTATCGACGAATACTATACCATCGCCTTTAACACCATTTATTATGACAACATCCTCTTTCTTGGGCAGTTTATTACCAGCATTTAAGTAGTCTGTCAAGCGAGATTCCCTAGTCCCATCCATCAATAAAGCGTTAACAATACCTTTCTCATCATGGAGTTCAAACCTAGCGTATTTATTACCGTTCCTGCTCGTCCTCTTCATGACATCAGCCAATACCCCTACAAATTGCACAGTCCCTCTTTGCTCTGTATTCTTAACAGTCTGAGAACATTGATAATCTTCTGGGTATTTAAAAATATCTCTAATGCTATAAGAATAGCTATAACCAAGGAGTTTAGTCTCAAAATACCAATTAGCATATTTTATTGAGCCTTTATTCTTCTCACAGATCTCGATATATGGAGCGCGTTTCTTCTCCAAAGTTTTTATCCTTCGCTCTGCAAATATCTTCTTATCATCATCAGCTATTAAGCCTTCAGAAATAGCTTTCTGCATAGATTCGCAAATATTGTAGTTATGCTCTTCCCCTAGAGCTATAAAATTTCTTTTTTCTCTATCTGTAAGAGAATTAAAAGTTTGAGCTTCTAAAGCTAAATCAGATCTATTTTTGGTGACAAAAGAATCTAGTAATCCAGCTTGGATAAGACTTGATAGGACTCCAATGTTTAAACCCGCCTGTTTAGCAGCTCTAAATACGTCATACTTGTTTGAGAATGCCCCCTCTCTAAACTCTAGCAAATGGATCAAAACCTTCTCAGAGACCCCTTTAATAGAATTTAAACCGTATCTAATATCTTTACCCTCAATCTTGAAGTCTATGTCAGACTTATTCAAGTCGGGAGGCAAGAGTTTTATATCAAAATTAGGCAATTCTTGGGAAACTTTAGATATTTCATCATGACTATTAGGCTCAAATTTAGCAAACTTAAGCAAACTCAAGAAGAACTCTTGAGGGTATTTGAATTTTAAATATACAGTGATCGCAGCTAGATAAGCATAACTAATAGAGTGAGACTTATTGAATGAGTAATTAGCTGAATCTTCTGCGACTTTCCAAAGAATATCAGCGATTGAAGGGTCTAAGTTTGATTCAATAACTTTATTAGAAATTTTCTCTTTCCACTCAGGCATTTTATCGACCTTCTTCTTACCCACAATTCTCCTTAGCTGTTCCGCCTCATCAAGAGTGAACCCAACTTTGACAGCCATCTTCATCAACTGCTCTTGATACAAAGGTATCCCGCCTGTGTAACTAAGAACATCATCAAAGAATTCAGACTGAGATTGGAACTCTCCAGTCCTAACATAGGTAGCATAATCATCTTTGAAATCTAAAGCTCCGGGTCTTGCGATGGCGACAACAGCAGAGAGTTGTTCTAGATTCCTAGGAGCTATTTGCTGGCACACCTTGAAGTTTGTATCAGCCTCGATCTGGAATAGACCTTGCGGAGACTCAAGGCAGGAAAGAGCTGCATAAATCGAAGGGTCATGAGGATTTATACTATTAACATCAATGCCTAAACCTTCACAAACATCATTAACCACAGACAGAGTCCTTAGACCAAGGATATCAAACTTGACACTCAGACTAGCTACATCATCCATGTCGTAACCTGAAATCAAAGACCCGTCATTAGTTCTTTGGAGAGGCATTATATCTGACTGGTCATAATAACAAATTGAAATCCCTGACGGATGGACGCCAGTATTTTTAATTAGACCTTCAAGCTTTCGAGCTATTTTAAAAGATTTTTGATTGTCATCCGCATACTTTTTGAAGGTATCGCTCTCTTCATAAGCGACAGCCAGCTTTGCAACTTTACCAAACTGCTTAGGAATACTATCGCTGATTTGGTTAACGTCAGATTCAGATAGACCCCCGACGATCTTTCCACATTCTTTTATACAAAGCTTACCACTTAAGGTGTTTAAGGTAAGAATCTTTGAAGTCTTCCCTTTGTATTTATCTTCAATATATCGAACAACTTCAGCCCGACGATTATAAGAGATATCATTATCGACATCAGCAAGAAGAGACCCGTCCAAAAAAGTGTCTCCATCATGCTCGATTTTTCTTGCTCTGCTCCTCGACACAAATCTCTCAAAAAATAAGTCATATTCAATAGGGTCAATATTTGTTACACCTAAAAGGTATAAAACTAAAGAACCAGCTGCAGATCCTCGACCCGCGCCAGTTGGAATTTTTTCTGTTTTGCAAAAATACAAGATATCCCAGTTAAGGAGAATGTAGTCAATGAATCCCAGCTCATCGAAAATATCAAGCTCCATTTTTGTTCTGTCATAATATTCTTTTCTGTTATCAAACTTGGTTATCTCTTTATCTCTTAAACCTTTCCGACACAACTCAAATAGCACCTCTTTGTTAGAGCTATCTAAATTTAGATCCAGACTCTTTAAGATTTCCTCGGATATACTAATTTCTGGCAGCTTTACTCCAGCCGGGAATGGGTTCTTGTATCTCATAATTCAATATCGAAAATTTGCTTCTGGAAGATTTTAAAATTCATCTCAATGTCGTAGAGAGCATTGTGGAGTCTAGATTTATCATGGTCAATATTATATTTCTTCAATAAAGCTAACTGGCTAGTCTTCAACCCTCTTTGGAAAAAGTTTACCCACTTATACTGCCAGTAAATAAAGTTATCCATATCTGGTGCGTCATTCTTTTCGATAGCTCTAGCCAAACTCAAAGTATCGATAATACGGTCAATATACGAATGGTCAGACCCTAAGCCCAAAAGCTTTCTCCAGATATTTATCATGTAAACGTCAAACCCTAGAAGGTTCTGCCCTAAGATAATATATTCTGGATTATACAATTCTTTAGAAAAATCATCCCACACATCTTTCGGGTCTTCAGCATTCTTCTTGTAATACCTGTCATCAAAATGATTGATTTTAGCTGCCGCCTCAGGAACATTTAAATCGGGCCAAAATAAATACCTGTCATTCTTCTCAAGAATTCTACCGCCTTGAGCTATGACCCAAGAGACTTGGAAAGGCTTAGACTTTAATAAGTTCAATCCCTCTGTCTCTGTGTCTAAGACAAGATACTTCTGCCTCTTGTCAAAACGTAATAATTGATCATTCATAGGTTTTTAAAAAACTTTCTAAGCTAAATTCATCACTTCCAAAGTGACTGAGGTTCGGACTCTGTAAGCTAGCCTGTCTACCAAAAGATCGTCTAGACAATATCTTATAAGTTTGGAGAGCTTCGACATCTTGATCATCTTTATACAGTATGGTCTTAACCTTGGCAATCCTATATTTATCTTTTGCATATAACGCCACCTTAGACCACAACAAATGGTCGAATGGCAATTTGTTATTCTCAACCCAAAAAACAGGATTAAAATTATTTAAGTCTGGGATGCAATTCTTATGGAAGAAATTATTCTCGTGGATGAAGCTATCGTAGAAAGGCACAACAAAGCTAAGATGATCTGCGTCCCAGAGTTCAGAAAAACTCTTGTAATCTATTTTACCTGTAGACTCAGAAAAAGCTCGCGAGTATATCTTATTCAAAAGTTTGCAACCCTCGTCATCTTTAGCGAAGATAATGTTTTTATGATCCGAATCCTTATCTTCAGCAGACATCTCATTACAAAAAGTCAACCTCAAACCATAAAAAAGGTTCAGCTTATTTCTCTGACAAGCTTTGAAAGCTTTCATAAAGCTGGTCAAATTATCCTCGACTAAAACGACATCATCAATGTCGTTATCCATGCACATTTGGATAATTGAATCAGGGCCAACACCATGAGATTCATCATCTAACGTTAAGATGCTTTTTCCAAATGAGTAAGTAGATCTAAAAACAGGAGTCATCACCCCTTAAATATACAGATCTAGAAACCTACGTCAAGAACAATAAGCAGGGCAACCGGGGTAATATTCTATCTGATAAGTGCAACCCTCCGGGACTAAGTCTTCTGAGAAATTTTCTTCAAAACAAGAACCCACAGGCTGGCCAGCTTCGTTTTTAAATAAATAATAAAAGAAATCAAACTTCATGGAACAATGCCATTTTATATTGCCATCTTTCTTTAACTCTCCTTTTTGTTTCGCAAAGCCGCAGAGCAAACGGCCACTAAATGAGTTATCAGAAGGAAAACTTTTCCTAGCTGCTAAATTACTCATGGCGTCTTTTTCTGAAAATCCATCTAGATACTTCTGAATCTCAGTGAGTTGCATCTCAAATCCCAAAAGATCCTCATCACTCAATGGTTCCATCCTCATGACACCACTTTTCTTAGCATTTGGATCTAGATCAAATTTGACAAAAAGAAATTCACTCTGTTTATTTTTATACTCAGGGAATAAATGTTGACTAGCTAAGCTATACATTAAGTCCTGCATATTATCTTCAGCATCTTTACCTTTGAAGACTTCTTTACTGGTTTTAAAGTCTCTAATGAGAGCGAATTTCTGCTTTTTGTAAAGAAAGAGCTTATCAATAAAACCTCTAATCCTGTAGGCAATATTCCCATCGTTTTTGACTATATCAAAATCCTGCTCAGAAAGCTCCTCTGTTGGGTCATCCAAATCATATCCAAAAAAATCATAGCTCAAACCATTAAAGGTCATCTCTTTAATCATTTGGATGTTCTCTTCATCATCTACCCCCTCCCGGCGAGCATGTTTCATTACTAGACGCTCAACACAAGGCACAGAAAAGATATCCTGCTCCTTCATGATTTTGTCATAATGCTTCCTATGACGTGGGTCACCAAGCACTTCAAAAATCAAATGACATATAGAACCTCTTCTAGCTCCATCATTGCTAGTGTCTGGAAGTTTTAGTTTATACTTGCACCAATACAACCAAGAACAACTCTGAGCTGTTTTTATTCTACTAGCAGAAAGAGCTGTTTGCGGTTCACTCATTTAAAATTTCTGATTTCTTAATGTCCTTCTGAGAGAACTGGTTTTTATTTTGGCTAATAAACAAAGCAAGCTTCTTTCTCTGTGAGGGTTTATCAACCTCTTCATCTAGCCAGCTTTTGATATTATATGAATTTTCATGAGCTTCTCCAAAATCATTCGCTTTATTTGGAGGGAACTTAACGGATAGGATATCTAAGTCGAAAAAATGCGACAACTTGAGGTAAGCTTTAGCTGCCCCTATTAAACCTCTATTCTCAGAAGAATGGGCATCATAATTAGTAGATACAATCACATTATCTAGAGCTTTAGAAGAGAGGTAGTTGATGATATTACCTCCAACAGACAATCCGAACATCACCAGAACGTTTTTCACACCATTTTCATAAAGAGCTAATGCATCACCAATACTCTCCACAAGAATAACTGTTTTAGTACGGAGTATTTCCTCATCGCACTCATGGTCTGGAACGTAAGCTGGATATACCCAACCAGACTTCTTGCCTATATGTTTCCATTTAGGGATGTTGTTCTGTATCTTCCCTGCGTCCACACTTCGCCCTGAAAACCCAATAATCTGTGAATCGCTATTGTAAACAGGGAATACCATCCTGCGGTACATTTTGCCTACACCAGATAAACCCACTTTAAAAGCTTTCTGGGTAGCTTCTGAAATACCTCTTTCTTTATAGAAATTATAATGAGGGAATAACTTTTCTAGCATTTCGTCTGGGTATATCTTTTCCATTTCTATCCTCTCTACTGGTTTAGTAATAAAAGTCTTGCTCTTTCTAATCTTTTGGAGAGTCTCTGAAAATTCAGATTTGTCACCTACAGTCATCCTGACTAAAGACTCAAAAGTTTGAGAGCCTTTACTCTCAACAAAGTCCATCCAAATCCCCGTATTCTTATAAATCTTTAGAGCTGTAGCGTTATCCCCGTTCCGGTAAAGAGCTTGCGCCCTCCAGTGATCACCACAATCAATAAGATTGTAACCTATCGACTCAAGAATTTTCTGGAACTCCTCCGAATGAATCGAAGTCTGGGATTGGTGTTGGTGTTGCATCTGGATTACTTTGGTCTAGTTCTGGATCTCCGTTTCTAACTCTTATAATATCACGAAGGTCTCCCCTCTCTGAGATATTAAAATTATTAAAATCAAGATTAATAAAGTTCTTCCTTAATGAATCATCCACTTGAACAGGTTCAATAGCTCCAGCTATATCTCTACCCAAACTTCTGTATTTAACACTGATCATCTTATGAGTCCCGAACCTCACTCCTTCTTCTTGGATCTCATCCTCAGTCTTCCTTCTCAGAATGAACATATGTGAACAGAATTGTGTAATCCTATCAGATAGAGAAACAATACTCTCATCATCGACAATATTCTGGGAGTTCCGGTTAGTGGTAATACCGCTCCTATTAGATTGAACAGAAGTAATCATTGGAATGACAGGTTCACCATCTTCAAGAACATCTTTCTGGATGCACCTTTTGAATTTATCAACCATCTCCCCGACGACCTGCCACTCATTCTGATTAGAGTTGGCTGTATTAGTCGTCTTGATATAGTCAAAAGAAAAGACCATTTTGTTACCGCGACCAACTGTAGAGTAGTAGAACCTCTTCAAAGTATTTATCATCCCATCAACATCCATACCCCCTACATTATAATAATAGAATTTAAGTTTGTTAATTTTGGGCCAGACAGAGCGAACTTTCTCGACGACATCTGCACCAGCAGTCCTCCATTTACCACTCTCCAACAAATGCATTGGGACTCCAGAATGAGCAGCGCATTGACGCATCATAAGCTCTTCCTTGCTCATCTCTCCATTATCAAAATGCAGAACTGGGACTCCATATTTCAAAGCTACTTTTGTAGCGTAATCCATGCAGTATTGTGTCTTACCAACTCCTGATCGAGCAACTATAACAGTAATGTTTCCGGGCCGTAACAAAGAACCATAAATATCATTAACTTTCTCATGCGGCCCCATCATGCCAAACTCTTCAATAGGGTTGTTGCCCCGCTCCTCAATCAGAGCCTCCATATCATCATAGATATTCTCTGGGACATCATTACCTATCTCAAACAAGTTGATCTTAGAATTGTAGATATGATCTGCCGTCTCGACGATATCTCTATAAGAAGATTCAGGCTTGATAGCTTTCATCTTCTTACTTATATCCTCACAAGATTCTAAGATTTCCCTCCTTATTGAATATTTTTTAAGCTCTTTGCAAGTCTTTATCAAATTGCCCGAAGGGACAGATCTCATCGCTAAAGATTTGATATAATCCGCAGGGATAATATTCCCCGCAAAGCTTAAGCCGACCTCATTAACCCTTTGAGCGATAATTACATTATCCACCTCATTCCCAGCATCTACAGCTTGTTTGATAACCCTAAAGATAGTAGAATGCAAAGGGGAACCCTCTGAGTAAAAATCCTTATGACTTATAAAGTTGGATATTTCAATTAAAGACTGAGGATCTTTTAGAAGCCCAGCTAACAACTGCTTCTCCAATTCATAGCTATAAATCATTTGTCAACCCCCTGATCAGATTTAGATTTTACCAAGTAGTCCTCTAAAGCTTGCTGCAAGCCAAGCTCCATAATCACAGAATCGAACTTGGTATATATGACTGGCTCTCCAGATTCATTCGCCACAACCATGATAAGACCCTTGTAACGTTCCGAATCTCCAGAAATTTCGTATATCTTCTCTACTAAACCTTCTGGAATAGAAAATAAATTATCTTGCTCATTCATAAGTAAATATCTCTGTCCTCGAAAAACGATGTAGTAACATCATCGTTTGGGTAGATCTCAACTAGATTTATATCGTTCATTTCACAGAAGTCCAGCTTTTTTTGATCCCTTTTTAATTGATCTAAATATTTAAGCCTATTCTTGTGGAAGTGTTTCACATACTTCGTATGTTGCGCCCCTTGAACCTCTACAGCTATCCTTTTATTGGCGTTATAAAAATCTAGAGACAAACGACTGCCGACTATCCTAAACTCCTCAAATACTATATCCAAGTGCCAATAATTCCTTAAGAAATCCTTCACACCTTTTTGGAATTTACTCCTGCTGGAGCCTTCCCAATCTATACGATATTTTTTAGGGTTTTTTAAATTACGGAGTTTGCCGTCTACAGTGTAGAACTTCATTAAGTCTTAACCTAACTCCTCAATAGCGTTCTTAAAATAAGAGACAAGGAATTCACAAAAGCCTTCATTACCTTCTATAAGCTTAAATAAATTATTCTCGCCTTGAATTTTCTCTGGTAAATCAAAATCCGTATCCTGTAGAACCTCTTTGAAATCTTCTGTGATACTCAACCAAGCCCCACTCTTCTTAACGAACTCCCAAGCCAAGAGTAGGTCTACTATTTCTTTCTCAATCCATATCGACTTACCCCCTTTTTGCCCATATCTAATGGGGTAGCTAATAGAAGTATTCGTCTTTTCGTTGGGAGATTTTTTTATAGTGACCTTAGCGAAATGACCTATAGGAGGATTAGTTTTGGAATCCATTTTCTTCACTGATGCATTCCTTAGGATAGCGTCTCCATTATAGCGAGGCTCAAATTGGATAATCCAATTAGCAAAGTGCAGTAAAGCGTTACCTCCTGTAGCTGTAGTCTGTCTCACAGGAGCTTTAGTATATGGGTCCAGTTTTATATCCGCTCTCACTTGAGAGATAAAAATAGCCATATGACCTCTTTTCTGCAGAGCTATGGACATTTTTTTCATAAAGACACCAGCAATTACAGCTCCCCCAGCAACTTTAGTGGAATCCTCAAAATTTTTACCTACATCGTTCTTGGGTATTAAACCATCTACAGAATCAAGAACAAAACAATACTTAGTTTTATCATCGTTGAACTGAACCAATCTCCTCATTAAATCGACCACGACTTCATAAATGTTGGACTCAAAAACAAAGCAAGTACCGTCAACCCACTCGTCAGCGCTAAATACAAAATTAATGCCAGACCGCTCTTTCATTTCTGGAGAGAGCCTTCCTTCAGCTTTGATGAAAACACCTCGCGTCCCCGGCATTTTCAAAAAGTTCCTCATCACTTCTAATGATTCAGAAGTTTTACCTCCTTCATTCATACCAACAAATCTGTGTAGTCCGGGTCCAAAACCTCCCCCCATCTGTAAGTCAAATTCTAAAGAACCGCTTGAGACTTTGTAATTGATCTCCTCCTCAAAGTTATAATGATCTTCTTTAGTTTCCTTAAGGAAACCCTTAAGCATCGTGTTTGGACTCTGTTCTTTACTCATCTAAAAAATCTTTTAATGTTCTCTTCTTTTTGACAGGATTAAAATCCTCGCCGGACTTCTCTCCTAGAATATACTCTGGATACCTAGATTTGTCAACCACATAATTAAAAGCTCTAAACTTCTTGTCAAGCGCTTTTTTCAACTTAGGACTGACTAAGTAAGTTAACGAGTCAAATTTCTTGTAGAAGTTAACTACATTCATAAACTCTAGAGAGTACCTCTCACACAAAACATTCAAATGCTTCATTTGAGCTTTGTAAAAAACCCTCTTACCAGATTCAGGATCAATAACTAGCCTCTCTAGGATATCCCTTTTGCTAATTTTTGCTTTAGGCTTCTTCTTAGCTTTAAACAAATGGCCGCAATCACAACAAGAAACCCTAGTTGCGACAAATGATTCGCAGCTAGGACATCGCTTCTTACCCCTTGGCATAAATTTAGGTTAGCACTGTTTCAAATCATGTGCAACCATTTTCCTTACCAAACCTAAAAAATCTGTTTTTGGACTCCATCCCAAGCATTTTCTAGCTAGGCTAGAGTCTCCCAGAAGTAGATCTACCTCAGCAGGACGGTAAAATACTGGGCATATCTGAACTAAAACTTTATCCTCGTGGTAATATTTTTCGTTAACACCATCACCTTCCCAACGGCATTCTTCATAACCGAAACCCGCAAAGTTGAAAGCCTCTTCTATAAACTCTCTGATACTATGTGTCTCATTAGAAGATAACACATATTCTTTAGGGAACTCTTGATTGAGCATTAGCCAGACCCCTTCAACAAAATCTTCAGCATCACTCCAATCTCGCTTTGCATCAATATTTCCTAGTTCAAGGGGTTTAAAACCCCCATTTGCATACTCTTTTTGGATACGAGCTACGTTCTTCGTGATCTTACGAGTGACAAAATCTTCTCCTCTGCGAGTACCCTCATGATTGAATAGCCAGCCTTGGATTGCGAAAAGATCGTAAGAGTCTCTCCAAACTTTTACCATATGCCTAGCGCTAGCCTTAGAAACCCCGTATGGACTCCTTGGGCGTAGTGGATGGATTTCTGACTGTGGGGAATGAATAACATCTCCAAATTCCTCTGAGGAGCCAGCATTGTAATATCTACATTTTGGACAGTGTTTTCGGATAGCCTCAAGCTGATATAAAACAGCCATCGCATTAGTCTCCATGTGGTTGACTGGCATTTTCCAGCTCACACCAACAAAAGAATTCGCAGCAAAATTTATAAAATAATCTGGCTTTTCTTTAGAGATTAGAAGCTCAGTATTAGCTTGGTCAGATACGTCAAGGTCTACCAGCTTAAATCTAGGATTGTCCAAAAGATGTTGGATATTGACATGGTTCTTTACGCTTAACCTACGAACACCAGCAATAACAATGTGGTTGGTATTGTTCAAGAGGTAATCCGCCATAAAGCTGCCGTCCTGACCTGTAACTCCTGTGATTATTACTTTTTTCATCCTGTATTATATACTATATTTTAAATTTTTATTTATATTTTTGGGGGGTCTTTTAGTTTTTTCTTGAACTTAGCGGGGTTTCCAACAACTAAAGTTTTTTCTTCTACGTTTTTTGTTACAACCGAACCACAAGCAACCATAGAAAACTCACCCAGCTCAACCCCACACAAGATTGTGGCGTTAGCCCCAATAGAAGCCCCTTTGCGAATTTTTGTCGGAGTGATTGACCAGTCCCCATAAGATCTTGGGTATAGGTCATTGGTAAATACACAATGAGGGCCAAGAAAGACATAGTCTTCGACCTCCACTCCTGTGTACACACTAACTCCATTTTGGATTTTGACATTATCTCCTATCGTCACGTTAGGAGCAATGAATACGTTTTGACCTATACTACAATTTTTTCCTATCTTGGCTCCAGCGCAAATATGTGAAAAATGCCAAATACTTGTTCCATCTCCAACTTCAGCCCCAGAGTCAATTATTGACGTTTCGTGACAGTGATAAGACTCTTCTTTTTTTACATAACTAGGTGAATTGTCATATAAAAAGTCTACAAAATCTTTGGTTTTATTACCCATAGGTCTTGGTAGACACACCTCTGAATAACCTCCAGATTTTAACTTGGACACATTAATGTTTGTCATACTAATGCGCCCTCTCGTATCAAACCTATTTTCGTTTAAACCTCCATCAAAAAACCCCTTATGAACGATAGAATCTTTATACTGTTTCAATAAATAAGTCGAGTGCAATTCTTCCAGCCCCCAAAAATCAGATCCACCATACATCTCGCCGTAATCACCCCTCTTGTCAAAAACTTCAAGAACCTGTTCCCTCCAAGATTCGTTTAATTTCAAAGCTTTTTTATAGATTTTACCTTTCGCTACGTGATGCGAAGAAGGATACCAGTCGTAAGGACTTCCTCTAGTATATGCGTCTCCGATACCAATTACATAATCCTTATCGAAATCATACTGCTCTATATCTTTAAAGAACTTGTCAGATAAAGGTAGTTGATCTAGACCGCAAAGCATACAAATATCTTCAGGGAATTGAGATGCTCCATAAAATAAACCCCAAGTACAAACCCAGTCTCTATTAGGGTTTACCGTAGCTTCCTCTATGAAGGGTAGTTGATAAATTTCACCAAATTCTTTACTTAATTCTTTTGGAACCTGATCTCCATAAAAAAATAAAGTTGGAATTATTCCATATTTAGTTTTCCAAAACTTAGAGGAGTAGTTCCAAAAATCTATATACATTGGATTATTATTTAATACCAAAATACACCTATCGACACATAACCTATTCTTTTTGTTCATTCATATAAAGATTTAATATTTTGCTCTGAAGCCTCATCGTTTCCATTAAAAACTTGGCCAACAAATTGATCTGACTCCCTTACTGTTGGGAAAGGTTTGTTTGAGAAAAATTCGTCATGGATTGTACAGTCGTTTCTTAAATTATTCCAAAGCAGTGACAAGAACACCTGATCATAATGATAATATTTCTTAGGGTTCATTTGCTCGTATTGAAGAAGGCAATCAGTCATATTACCAACTTCCCCATTCTTAAACAAACCCCACATGCCAGCTAATATAGGAAAAGACCCATGATGAGGATGATCTTTCATAACATGCAAGCATGTTCCTTGCTTCTCCCACTCATCAACAGCGGACTTTTCTCTTAAATTTAATCTGGAATCAGTATCTCTGAATATAACCCTTTCCACATCCTCTTCATCAATAGCTTTGAATCTTTCAGTTGCAAAAGTCCAATCTGGATCTGATTCTTTAATTACTATTTCAGTGTTTTCGATTCTCGATAATTTCTCGATACATTTACTAGAAACATCTTCATGTATATAAAATCTACTAATCCAATTAGGGTATATTTCCTCCCTTAATAAAGCATTTTTTACTGCACCTATACAGTATTTAGGATCATCACCCCAAAGTGAATAAGAAATTACTTTTTTCATCTATAAGTCTCTCTAATTTGAAAAACCTCTTCCACAGCTTCATTAAGAGTAGATAATTTTCTAGATATTGAATTAGGGTTTTCGTAATATGATCCTACAATATCCTCTATCTTAGATAGAGTCCCTCCACCGTTCAAAACTCTAAACCACATTTCGTAATCGGCAGCAGAAAAATATTTCGTGTTAAAATAACCAAATCTTTCATGTATGCTTTTCCTCCACATCGGTAAACAGTGAGGGGAATTATGCTTTAGAAGCATTTCTTTAGAGCCTTCAAAAATTGGATAATCTTTTGGAGTAGAACAAAGATTAAAAGACTCATTAGCTACATGTGTAGATAATACCTTCCCATAACATACATCCGTATTAGGATTTGAGTTTAAGAAGTCTGCCTGAACGCCAAGGGAATTATATTTTCTCCTGTCATCAGTATTCCAATTCGACAAAAGATCTGAAGATGCTATATCTACGCCTTTATTCCAAGCCTCATAAACATTACATTTACCTATTTTATGATAAACAAGATTTTTGTGAACTAAAAAAGGCTCTATTATTTTAAAATCTTCGTCGTCATCATTAGCATCTAGCAGAACAACTTCTATTTCAGAGAAAATAGACTGCTTCCTGACATCAAGCATAAAATGATACAGGAAATCCGCAGATCTATAAATAGAAGTCAGAATAGATACTTTAGGTTTCATGCAATGCATGATTATAACCTAAACCTCTTTTTCTTCAACAACTTCTTGTATGCTCTCCAAGAAAGGAAAAGCATTTAATAAATCTTGATGATCGGAAAAACCTTCATCATCCCAAGCCCACTCGCTGTAAACTTCTTCTTCATCCCAAGCTAAGACCTCATTAGAAACCATTTTACTCACAGGCTTTTTAGACCAAAACTTGCAGCTCCAATAACGAGGAGTAGTCTTATCTTTTGCTGTATCGCATTTATGTCTAGCTCTAAAGCTACGACGACGAGCTGGATCATCTCGTTTGATCTCCATGTTAGGATCACCAAACTTGACCATGATCACATTACCAGTCTTGGGTTTTTTTACATAAACGCCATACTTCTTTTTACCGTCTTTTAATCGGAAAGGTTTATTTAAAGTCTTATTTTCGGCTTCCGTATACTCAAGATCCTCTGTCGAATCATCCTGCTCCCACTCATTAGCTCCAGCTTTGACTAAATCAAGATGAGCAATGTCAAACTCGATATTAGCAAAATCAATAAAAGCTTCACCTTCATTCTCGATGTAATACTCTTCAGAACCTTTTGCTACATCTTGATCAGCGGCGCGATATGATTTTTTAACCTTACCACCACGAACCATCTTTAAAAACATATTGACGCGAGCCATTGCCCATTGACCTCTAGTTTTTCCGGGTCTATGAGAAGATGAGAAAGCTCCAGCACCACGACGATAAATTTTCTTGAGTTGACCTAAAGTCACCTTTTTAGAACTTTTATCATTATGCTCTTTGACTTTATTCTTCAGGGATGTGACGACTTTTTCCGAAAAAGTAATAGAACCTCCTTTCCCACCTGCAGAACCACTTTTGTTTTTATCAGAACCCTTTTTTTGTTCAGATGGTTTTGCTGGTGTTTGCGCTCCACTTTTGGGTCCACCACGTTTCGCAGCTTCACTTAATGCCAAAAGTTCTTTAATTTTCTTAGAAAAGTCCAACTCCATTGTATTTTTCTTTACACTTATTTTAAATATAAATGAAATTAACCTTCGCAAGATTTACATTCCATTAAGGATCTAGACAGCTCCTGACTAGGGTTAGCACTCCTTTGGTAGTATAAACCTTTCACGCCATTCTCCCAAGCATAAATCATAAGCTGATTGACCTCTTTCATAGGGGATTTAGGAGCCACCATAATATTTAAAGATTGACCTTGGTCTAAATACTTCTGTCTTTGAGCAGCTTGTATAACCACCTCTTTCTGAGATATCTCTTCAAAAGTTTTAAAAATATCTTTATCTTTATCAGACATAAAACTCAAATGCTGAACAGATCCTCCCGTCTTCAAGACGCCAAGCCAAACATCATCATTATCTTTCCCATATCCAGCTAAACACTCTTTTAAGTAAGGGTTTTTGTAAGTGAACTTACCTTTAGCCAAGTTTTTGACAAAATAATTTGAATTTAAAGGCTCAATAGAAGGGGACACTTGACCCAAAATAAATGAACTACTAGTCGTAGGAGCTATAGCCAAAGTTGTGGTATTTCTACGGCCATAGTCTTTAGCGTATAAAGGTCCACCAAGCAGTTCAAATAACTCTTCCGTAGCTTTATCACTTTTGTTCCTAATTTCTTTGAAGATAGAACTATTAGCTAGTTTAGCCTCCATACTCTCAAACGAAATCTTTTTACTTTGTAGGTATGAATGCCAACCAAGGACACCCATTCCCAACGCCCTATGACGT
>Ga0055584_100003431_pt1 | contig 15654 bp, 12 predicted proteins | sample OSDHelmetaG_FD_58716 | JGI IMG/M metagenome (GOLD analysis project Ga0055584, IMG submission 58716) | Pelagic marine sediment microbial communities from the LTER site Helgoland, North Sea, for post-phytoplankton bloom and carbon turnover... | ecosystem: Environmental > Aquatic > Marine >... | reverse complement strand
CGGTGGGTGTGATTTCACTGTGGAACGAGGCATTTCCTGATGACCCCGCCTGGAATGAGCCTGCACTGATTATCGAGCGGAAGATGAAGGTGCAGCCGGAACTCTTTATTGTCGCTGTCGACACAGACAGTATTTCCGGCGACGTGGTGGCAGGCACTGTTATTGCCGGATTTGACGGTTTTCGCGGATGGTTGCACCACATTTCAGTGGCTAAGCTTTACCAGAGTCAGGGCATTGCACGCAGCATGATCGAAAAAGCGCTTGAAGAACTATCCGGGCTTGGATGTCCCAAGGTAAATCTGCAAGTTCGGGCTGACAATCATGCCGTGGCCGGTTTTTACGAGCAGCTTGGATTTACCCGCGAAGAGCGTGCCAGCTTCGGCATCAACCTGACTAACAGACACTAGCCCTAAAACGATTCGCGCTAAGTGACCGCAAGGCCAGCCACCACAGGCTGCAGTTCGCTCCCAGCCTGATCCTGAAAAGGTGCAGACAATAGCCGCTCTTTTCTCGGTCTTGGGCCAAGTACCAACAGGGCCGGCGAAGGAAAACGTTCTCGTGCCAACAGCGCTTTGGCTTCTGCCAAACGGCAGGATTCGTACTGTTCATTGCTGCACGTGCCATTAGCAACAATCGTAAACGGTGTATCCGGGCTCTTGCCTCGGGCCAGCAATTCGTCTACCAGATCAGCAGCGCACGACAGCGCCATGTAAAACGCAACCGTTTGCCGATCGTGAAGCACCAGAGACCAATCGAGATCGAACTGTCCGCTTTTTCGATGCGCAGTCACAAACGTCAGGGCCTGCGCTTCATCCCTGTGCGTCAGCGGCATTCCAAGACTGGCTCCTGCGCCAGAGGCCGCAGTCACACCCGGCACAATTTCCCACGCGATACCGGCACGCGCCAACTCATCCACTTCCTCTCCGCCACGACCGAAGATAAATGGGTCGCCGCCTTTCAGTCTGACGACAACCTTACCCAGTCTTGCCTGCCGCACCAGCTCACGATTGATCTCATCCTGGCTCATCACATGCAGATTCTTGCGTTTGCCGACGTATATCTTTTTGCAATTGCCGGGCACAAAGTCCAGCAGTTCCAGCGACACCAGGCGGTCATAAATCAGGACATCCGCCTGCTGCAGACATCGCACCGCTCTCACCGTAACCAGGTCAGCCGCGCCAGGTCCCGCGCCGACCAGAAACACTTTTCCATATCTCATCTATTTGCCCCTGCAATTTTAGGTTCAGCACTGTTCAGGTTGCGAACCATGCGATTGATTTCTGGTAGGCAGGAGCCACAATTGGTACCGCACCGAAGCGCCTTGCCTAGTTGTTCTGTTGATCGTTGGCCGGCCAAGTATGCTTCTGTAATGTGCCGTTCAGTCACATCAAAACAAGTACACACAGTTGGTGAAGCAGCCACTGATCCCGGGTTAAAACTGGACAACCCCTGCCAGCCCGACGTTCCGTCGTTAGGAACCGCCTCCGAAACATCAAGTTGCGGATACGCTGCCAAAGACCACGTTGTTGCTTCGGCACCCGCATCGGCTGCAACATTTGTCCGTGAAATTTGCGCGCTATTTTTTTCGAGGTCGACGCTGCTGTTCCCGGTGACCGTTCCCCGGGCGCGAACGTGGCCGGTCAACGTGTCCCGATAGCTCGAGAGCTGCGAGCAACCAAACACATCCTGCAATTGTTCGATCATTCTGTGACTGACGTCTTCTGCACAAATCAGCGTGTAGCCATACTCTCCGCCAGCAACCCGCGCCAGCGCCCAAAAACAGACCCCATCGATCTTCAACGCTGACAGAGGCATCGGTGCAGGTGTGGTGACACGCAACACTTGGTGTGTATTGTATTTTTTCAGCGATACCGCTGTGCGCTTCAGCTGAGGCTGACCGGATATCGGGTCTGTGATTGGTGCCACCAGACGATTAACACTGCCTTCGCTGGAAAACTCACCACTCCAATGCATAGGCATAAAAGCCTGGCCATCGATGACCGAATCAGAAACCCGGATCGGGGCCAGTACTTCTGTCAACGCACTCGTCACAGTCGCCATGTCTCCGGTTGCCAGGCCGAGACGGTGTGCATCTGCTGGTGACACATCAAGCCATGGCAAAGACTGATGAGCGAACAGTTTGGCGGCTGTGCCTGTGCGCGTCATGGTGTGCCACTGGTCCCGAATTCTACCGGTATTGAGAACCAGATCATCGGTTACCGTTACTGCGGGGACCACCGGTATAAAATGCGCACGACGATCATCCGTTTGATATTGCCCGTCCGAAAAGGGTCGCCCCGTCGCCGGCCATACGCTCGGTTGCAGTTGTTCATAGTCTTCGCTGGAAAGATTAGACAGATGGCCAATATCAAAGAGCCGCTGACCGTCGTTCTCAAAAGCCGACAGGGCCGCATGCTCACTAAAGATGTCGTGTGCAGATGAATACGCGAATGCCTCGGCATAGCCCAGCGCTGCCGCCACATCACAGATAATCCGCCAGTCGCTGTGCGCCTCTCCCGGAGGTGAAACCAGCCTTCTCTGTCGCGAGACCACCCGCTCCGAATTGGTTACCGAACCTTCTTTTTCTCCCCAGGTGCACGCGGGTAGCAGCACATCCGCACATCTCGTTGTATCAGTGTTACGGACAGCATCAGAGACAACCACCAACGGACAATTTGCCAACGCCTGCGCAATACTGTCGCTTCCAGGCAGGCTGACAACGGGGTTTGTGCCCATAATCCAGATGGCCTTGATGTTGCCATTGCTGACTTCCCTGAACATATCCACAGCCATCAAACCCGGACCGCTGACCAGATTCGGTGCCTGCCAGAAGCGCGCAAGCTTGTCGCAGTCCTGATCACTAAAGGACAAATGTGCGGCCAGTTGATTGGCCATGCCGCCCACTTCACGACCGCCCATCGCATTCGGCTGGCCTGTTAACGAAAACGGGCCGTTACCCGGTCGCCCTATTTTTGCTGTGGCCAGATGGCAGTTGATGATTGCGTTACCTTTGTCGGTACCATCAACGGATTGATTGACACCTTGCGAGAAAAGCGTCATCACATTGGCAGAGCCGACAAAAGCGCGGTAGAAATCCACAATCTCGGGGATCGACAAGCCTGTGTTTAAGGCAACGTCCTCCACCGAGATATGAGCAGCGTCAAAAGCCTGCTGCGCGCCTGTGGTGCTGCTGTCAATAAAAGAGGTATCGACAAACGCCTCTCGCTGAATGAAAGACAAAAGCCCGTTGAAGAGATAGGTGTCTGATCCAGGACGAAGCGGCAAGTGCATGGATGCCTGGTCACAAGTGGCTGTGGTCCTCGGATCTACGACAATGAGCTTTGCGCCCCGTTTCGACAGGTTCGCCATCAGTCGCTGGTATAGCACGGGGTGCGCCCATGCGGCATTGGAACCTACCAGCACGTAAAGATCGGCAGAATCGAGATCATCATAATTGCAGGGAACAACGTCTTCCCCAAAAGCCCGCTTATGCGCAGCGACTGCTGATGACATACAAAGCCGGGAGTTGGTATCAACATTGGCGCTACCGATAAACCCCTTCATCAATTTGTTGGCTACATAATAATCTTCGGTCAGGAGCTGACCGGACAAGTAAAAGGCAACAGATTGTGGACCATGTTTTTCTACCGTTGCCCGGAAGCCTTCTGCAACAACGCCAATCGCGTGATCCCAGGTCGACGTTTGCCCGTTAACCATTGGCTGATCCAGCCGACCTTCTTCTACCTGCGTTTCGGCAAGCGTTGTCCCTTTTACGCAGAGGCGGCCACGATTCGCTGGATGCGATTCATCACCTGAAACCGCAATGATGCGATCGTCCACGACATCGGCGATAACACCACAACCAACACCGCAGTATGGGCAGGTCGTCTTGACCCGTTTGATATGGCGGGTATCACTCACAACCAGATCACTACCTGCCCATTCACAATCTCCGCCCGGAAGGTGTCAAGCACGGCCGTTTCATCCTCTACACAAGCACCTGTTGTTAAACTGAAATGCTGTTTATAAAGTGGCGAGGCAACAACCAATTCGCCCTTCAGGTCGCCAACGATACCCCGGGACATCACATTGGCACCGCCAATCGGATCATAGTTAGCCAGCGCATAGAGGGAAGGCGATTCTTCGGGCAGGTAGAACAGCGCAAACTGCTGCGCGCCAATTTTGACCGCTACGCCGGAGTTGGCAATCAGGTCATCGACAGAGCAAGCGGTCACGGCATTTTCGGATGCGACAATAGACATAATTACACTGCCTCCTTCTCAAGTTCCTGAACAGTGGCCGGTCGTCGCTGGCCGCGCTCGCGGACAAAGACGACACCGGGATCAGGCTCATCCGTGTTTACGAACTGCCTGAACCGTTTCAGCTTCTCTTCATCCTGCAACGCACTCTTCCATTCACACTGGTATGTACCCACCACGTGGCTCATTTGCTCTTCCAGTTCGCTGCATATACCCAGGCTGTCGTCGATAATCACTTGTTGCGCATAGGCCAATCCGCCATCCAGGTTGTCCAGCCAGACTGATGTGCGCTGCAATCGATCGGCAGTGCGAACATAAAACATCAGAAAGCGATCGATATACCGAATCAGGGTTTCATCATCGAGGTCCGTCGCAAAAAGATCTGCGTGCCTGGGGCGCATGCCGCCGTTACCTCCGACAAACAGGTTCCAGCCATTTTCCGTCGCAATGACACCAACATCTTTGCTCTGTGCTTCTGCGCACTCCCGCGTACAACCGGAGGCCGCCATCTTCAGCTTGTGAGGTGACCGCAGGCCCTTGTAACGATTTTCAAGGTATAGAGCCATCGCCACTGAATCCTGCACACCGTATCTGCACCACGTACTGCCCACGCACGATTTAACAGTTCGCAGCGACTTGCCATACGCATGCCCGGTTTCAAAACCAGCGTCAATCAGCGCTTCCCAGATTAAAGGTAACTCGTGCATTTGGGCGCCAAACAAATCGATTCGCTGCCCGCCTGTAATTTTGGTGTATAGATCGTACTGCTTTGCCACTGTGCCAATTGCCAGCAACTTGTCTGGCGTTATCTCTCCGCCAGGAATTCTAGGCACAACTGAGTACGTACCATTTTTCTGCATATTCGCCAGCATATGATCGTTGGTGTCCTGCAAACCAACATGATTAGCCGCCAGCACATGCTCATTAAACAGCGAAGCAAAAATAGAGGCAGCGGCTGGTTTGCAGATATCACAACCCCTGCCCTGACCATGACTTGCCAGCAGATCGGCAAAGTTATCAATGCGCTCAATCTGACAGATATGGAACAGTTCCTGCCGCGTGTGGGCAAAGTGCTCACAAATTGACCGGTCAACCTCTACGCCGCGAGAAGTCAGTTCCGATTCAAACGTTGATTTGAGCAATGCCGCACAACCGCCACAGCCCGTGCTCGCTTTTGTGCAGGCCTTAACCGCACCAAGGTCCAGACAGCCGCCATCAATACTTTTCACAATGGCGCCTTTGGACACGTTGTGGCACGAACAAATCGTCGCTGTATCCGGCAAGTCAGATGCAGACAGTGCAACGCCTTCTGACGTTTGCACAAGCAGTGCCGTTGGATCTTCCGGTACAGCCAGCCCATTTAAGAAATACTGTAACAGCGTGTCGTAACCCGAGCAGTCACCGACCAGAACCGCTCCTCGAACCTGACTGAAATCTTCGTTCAGGTTCATCCTCAGGTACGCTTTCTTAATCGGATCAGTAAACGTGAACGCCTGGCTGCCGGGTTCGCGGCCGTGGGCATCACCAATGGATCCCACCTCGACACCGAGCAACTTCAGCCGGGTGCTCATATCAGCCCCTGTAAACGTCGCGTCACCACCAGTCACGTGTGCGGCGGCCACTTCCGCCATGCGATAGCCTGGCGCCACCAGCCCAAAAATACGGCCGTCATACAGCGCGCATTCACCAATCGCATACACGTTGTCGTCACTCGTCAGACACGAAGAATTGATCACAATACCGCCGCGCTCGCCCATGGACAGATCACAGTCCGCACCCAGTTGATCACTGGGCCTGATTCCTGCCGAGAAAACGATCAGGTCTGTCGTCAGCGTCTCGCCGCCCGCAAACTGCATGGTCAGAGCCCCGCCTTCGGTGGTAACAATTTGTTCAGTCGCAGTGCCGGTGTGGACGGTGACACCAAGTTGTTCAATCTGCGCTTTTAGGACCGCACTGCCCTGCTCATCAAGCTGCACACCCATCAGGCCCGGTGCGAACTCGACAACATGCGTTTGCAAACCAAGGTTCTTGAGCGCATTGGCGCATTCAAGGCCGAGTAGACCACCGCCAACCACCACGCCGCGTGTCGCACCTACTGCGGCTTCACGGATGCGTTCTAGGTCATCTAACGTTCTGTAGACCAGACATCGTGGATGTTCATTGCCTGGTATTGGTGGCACAAACGGGTACGACCCGGTCGCCAGTACCAACTTGTTGTAGCGCACGGTTCGACCCTTTGCCGACGTCACCGTTTGAGCTGATCGATCAATCGTTTCTATGCGATCACCGAAGTATGCCGTGACATTCAATGCCTGATATCGCGCAGCATCGGTCAACGCCAATGCAGAAGGTTCCGTTCCTGCAAAGACGTCAGATAGATGCACGCGATCATAGGCACCCACATTTTCCTCGCCGAAGACAACAATCGATGTATCGGCACTCAGACCGCGGAGCGTTTCAACATAGTGGTGCCCCACCATGCCATTGCCCACAACAACAACATCCGCATCTTGTATTTCAGCCTCATGTACTTCAGCCGTTTGCATCACAATCTCCTAAAATCCAAAAGCCAGGCGCTCACGGTCAGATGGCGAGTTCATGGCCTGTCCCATTTTTTGCTGTATTGCTCGAGCGCCGGATGTGTCACCCAGCAGCACGGCACCAATAAGTGTGTGTTCCGAAAAGTTCAGGCAGCGGTAGATAGACTGGTCCGAAGTGTCAATCGTCACTTGCTGATCAGTTGGCACCAGATCACCCATCGAAAAGAGCTGAATGCCATCAATCTTCAGGCGAGTGGCTGTCGGAGGCACTTGATAACGCACCTGACCCCCACAAAGGTTTTGCGCAAGCACATCTGCCTGTAGATGCGTGGGTTCTACCAGCCCACAGGTTTGCTGCTCAAATTCTGAACACTCACCGATGGCGTAGTGACCCGGCAAATTCGTTTGCAGGGCGCTGTCGACAGTAATGCCTCTGTCGCACAGAATGCCCGCGTTTGCCGCGAGATCAATCCGGGGTATCGTCCCGGTTGCCAACAGCACGACATCACCTGCCAGTTGCGCCCCATCGTCCAACGTAATCGTTATGGCGCGCCTCGGCGCTTTGCCGTCGGCCGAGTCTTCCTGTGAAGAGACGACTTCACGACCCAGATGGAACTGATATCCACGCGCCTCCAATTGTTGTTGAAGCGCTTCGCTGCCGGGACTGTCCAGCTGGCGATTGAGAATGTGCCTGTTGCGATGGATGACGTGAACTTGCATGCCACGCTTCAATAGCGCGCCTGCGGCTTCAAGCCCGAGCAGACCACCGCCAATAACGATCGCTGTGCGAGTGTGTTGTTGCCCTGTTACGCACAAAGCGTCCAGCTCTCTCGCGTCAAGAAGTGAGCGCAAGGTGAGTTTGGCATCGGCCGATAGCGCTCTCAGGCCATCGGCCTGGGGAACGTCCGAGCCAGTGGCGAAAATCAGCGAGTCATATTCATAGAGTCCCCGGCTTGCGTGAATCTTTCGCTGCGCCGGATCTATTTTGTGTACCTCACAATCATTCAGCACCTGCACTTTGTCGCTATTCACCGACGCTGTCATCAGCTCTTCCAAAGTGCACTCATGCGCAAGGAATCCTGGTAGCAGAACCCGGTTGTAGCCAAAACAGGATTCACGCGAAAGCACCAACACTGATTGGTCATATCCATGCACGTCCAATTGTTGCAAAAGACGGGCAGCGGCCATACCGCCGCCAATGATCACCAGCGAATACTTCACGATCAGGCTGCCTGCACGACACTCGGAGTGGCGACAGCACTCTCTTGCCCGGTGTCCTCAGACGACTCACCGGAGGGCAAGTGCGCAGAATAGAGAAAGTCGAGGACCAGACGGCGACAGTGATTGAACGTTGCATCTTCAGCAAGCGCCAGACGGTTACGAGGTCTCGGCAGATTCACATCAACAATCTGGCCCACGGTTGCACTCGGACCATTGGTCATCATGACTATCCGGTCTGACAGAAGTACAGCTTCGTCCACATCATGAGTGATCATGATCACTGTGTTACCCAACTCCTGATGAATCTTCATCGTGCTGTCCTGCAACTGCGCTCTGGTCAAGGCATCAAGCGCCCCAAACGGCTCGTCCATCAACAGCACCCGGGGCTGCATGGCAAGCGCTCGGGCAATGCCAACACGCTGTTTCATACCACCCGAAATCTCATGAGGTAACTTGTCGATGGCGTGTTCCATATTCACCAGCCGAAGGTTCTCCAGAATCCACTCTTTCATCTCTGCACGAGACTTCGACTTCCTGAAAACTGAAGCCACTGCCAACTCAACATTGTCATAAACGCTTAGCCAGGGCATCAGGGCGTGATTCTGAAAGACAACGGCCCGATCAGGTCCGGGTTCCGTAATCTCACGTTGTTCCAGAATGACGCCGCCTATGGTTGCTGGCGTCAGACCAGCTACGATATTAAGGACAGTGGACTTACCACAGCCCGAGTGCCCAATCAGAGAGATGAACTCCCCTTCCTGAATTTTCAGATCAACACCCTTCAGTGCACAGAAAGGTCCGCTGTCCGTGTCGAACACCTTGTCTATCTGGCTAATATCCAGAAACGTACTCATAATTTTCTCCTTGTAAGTTGCCTAGCGCAGCACTGCCTGTTTGTCCCAGGAAAAGCGGCTTTGAACAAATAGCATCATGCGATCAAGGGCAAACCCGATGACACCAATGGTGATGACAGCGACCATTATTCTGCCCAGCGAGTCTGACGACCCGTTTTGGAACTCATCCCAGATAAACTTGCCGAGACCAGGGTTCTGCGCCAGCATCTCTGCTGCAATCAGCACCATCCATCCCGTTGCAAGAGACAGGCGCAGACCCGTGAAAATCATCGGTATAGAAGCCGGTATCACAATTCTAACGACATGTGTCAGGGGCGATAGCTTGATCACTTTGCCAACATTCACCAGATCTTTGTCGATTCCTGCAACACCGACCGTTGTGTTAATGACAGTTGGCCATAGGCAACAGAGTGCAACCGTGACGGCTGAGGTTAAAAAGGACTTCTGAAAAAACGGATCATCTGAAACATAGACAGCTGACACCACCATGGTGACCAACGGTAGCCATGCAAGTGGCGATACCGGCTTGAACACCTGAATAATCGGGTTAATAGCCGAATAGGCTTTTTCACTTAGTCCACAGACGATACCCAGGGGAATCGCGATTATTGATGCGATAGTGAAACCAAACATGACCGTGTACAAGCTGGTGACAATCTGGTCAAAGAAGGTCGGCTTACCGGTATAGTCTCGCCATTTGATGGTGGCGTCCGGGTTCTTGGCCAGCTTGGCCGCGTTACGTTTTTCCTGACGTTCATAAAACTTGTCCGCTTTGCCTCGCTCCCTGACGTGATCGTCATACAGGGACCCTGTCTGTTCCCAGACCTGCTCAGGTCCGGGAAATTGCCCAAGAGACGTCTCGATATTGCTTGCCACAATCTGCCAGGCCAGCAGGAAGAGACTGATCCCCAGCAGCGGCAGCACCAGCAGCTCAAGAAAGCTGTTCAACGATGGCAGTAACCGGTCGTCCAGTTTGGGGTCGGCAAGCGATTCGCTCACAGCACCTGTTCCTTCAAGCCAATGCTAAGGGACTCAAGATAGTCGTTAGGCTTCGAGCCGTCATAAGGAATGTCGTCCAGAAAATCATCCTGTACAGGCTTGAATCCAGTCTCGGTGTCGAAATCTGGAAACTCATCAGCCGACATCAGATCTTCTTCGATGAGCGCCTTTGCAGCCGTGGCATACAGGTCAGACCGATACACTTTTTTAGCGACATCCATGTACCAGTCATCAGACTTGGGTTCCGAAATCTGTCCCCAGCGACGCATCTGTGTCAGATACCAGATCGCATCCGAATAGTAGGGATACGTTGCGTTGTAACGGAAGAATACGTTGAAGTCTGGCACGCTTCGCTTGTCGCCCTTCTCGTATTCAAACGTGCCCGTCATGCTATTGGCAATCACTTCTTCATCGGCGCCGACGTATTCGCTTCGGGACAATATTTCCACCGCTTCTGCACGATTGGCGTTGTCATTCTCATCGAGCCACTTCGCGGCGCGAATCAGCGCTTTGACCACACGAATTGTTGTGTTTGGGTACTTCTCGGTGAACGCTTTTGTCATCCCGAAAACTTTCTCCGGATTATTTTTCCAGATTTCGTAATCCGTGATCACAGGCACGCCAATACCCTTAAAGACCGCCTGCTGATTCCAGGGTTCACCAACGCAGTACCCGTAGATAGTGCCGGCCTCCAGAGTGGCGGGCATTTGTGGAGGGGGCGTTACCGACAACAAGACTTCTGCGTCGATCTGACCGCTGTTGTCGCCTTTGTGCGGCGCATAGTAGCCAGGATGAATACCACCAGCCGCGAGCCAGTAACGAAGCTCATAATTGTGCGTAGACACGGGAAACACCATACCCATGTTGAAGGGCTTGCCGTCCGCTCGATAGCGTTCAACAACAGGCTTAAGTGCATCTGCCTTGATTGGATGAACCGGTAATCCGTCAGCCTGCTTCGGAATGTTGGCCTTCATTTCTTCCCAGACCGCATTCGACATTGTGATGCCGTTACCATTTAGGTCCATGGAAAAGGGGGTCACAATATGTGCCTCTGTGCCGAATCCAATCGTTGCGGCGAGCGGCTGCCCTGCAAGCATATGTGCACCATCCAGGTTGCCGTCGATGACACCATCAAGTAACACTTTCCAGTTGGCCTGCGCCTCAATCGTGACGTACAGGCCTTCGTCTTCAAAGTAGCCAAGCTCGTATGCCACCGCAATCGGCGCCATGTCAGTTAATTTGATAAAGCCAAAAGTCAGTTCATCTTTCTCCGGCTCGCCTATTTCAGCCTTTACAGTCGCGGCCGACATGGCCAGGACCAGGGCAAAAAACACCCCATTCAGTCTCGTTCGTATATTCATAATCTGTAGAGACAACCGCTCTCTCCTATTTATCTAACTCAAAAAAAAGGCACACGACCCTTTGGCATCTCCGCCAGGGTCGAGCACCTTTGCTCGCTGCTTCACTCAAGAATGCGTTGTTACCGCGTTCATGATTCGCTGTTCACTCTTACCTATTCAAAAGCCGTGCCAATTCAACTTTCGTCAACACATCCGCCTAAAAACAAGAACTTGCAAACATCACCAAACTCATAGAATGCGGAACCGGACAACTCGCGACTCGTTTAAGTGCACCGGTTTGGTGATCTGCACGGTTTCGGTGCCATAAATTTCTTTTTTGTCGCGTAGAACTATTGGATTAGTCGCCGGGAAACTGGGTCGATCTATCGACCTTATTGCGCCGTGACTACTTCACCGTTGCCAATTTCAAGACTGGCGGAGGCAAAAAAATCGGCTCGAGCTGTACGCTGCGCCAGTGCTGAAATCCGTTCAGCACCAATATCCACACCCACCATGGCAAGACACTCCTCTATCATTGCCTCGAAGAGCATCGGTTCAGGTGCCGCCGGTTTAAACACCTGATAGTCCGCGATGTACTGCGGATTAACAGCAGCACCCAGTGATAGTTCTCCGGACAGTGAAGGCATCAGCTGGTCAATATCCAGATCAAGGTATTGCGGCAAGGCCAAGATTTCGGCGCATTGCCTCCGGTTCTCCGGATTGGCCAACCACTCACACGCACCCATCAACGCACAACGTAGACGCAAGTGTTTCTCAACATTCGCCTGGTGCCACTTTTCAGTGACGCAAAAAACTTTCTCTGGTGCGTCACGCCATATGTCCACGCCTGCCGCCACGGTAATCCCAACGCCATCGTTCACTGCAATTGAACCCCAGGGCGCACCCGCACAAAAACCGTCAATCAATCCATTTTTGAGGCTGTCCAAAACTTGCGACGGGGGCACGACGATAATGCTGACGTCCTTGTCCGGATCAATGCCGCCCTCGCACAACCACCGCCGCAAAATGAGATTGTGCGTGGAGAATCCATGCACAACTGCCAGCGTCAGCTTGCGCTTGTCGCCATGCAGGTAGTGCTTCAGAAGCGAAGCTGACAGTTGTCGCTCGCTGGTTGCAAAGTGAGGTAGTGAGATGTCCTGAACCACTTGATTCGACAATGTGATGGCATTTCCATTTCTGGAGAGTACCAGCCCAGTGAGCATGGGCACCCGTAATCCACTGATCCCAAGCGTCGTCATTGCGGGCATAGGCGCTAGCATGTGCGCGCCATCAAGAGCTCCGGTCATCAGTTTGTCCCGGATATTGGCCCAGGACACATCCTGCGTCAGGGCAACTTTGAGCTGTTGTTCGCGGAAGAAACCCAGTTCGCTAGCGATAATTAGCGGTGCCGCGTCAGTCAGTTTCAGGTAGCCAAGAATCACGTTGTTTTGTTGACCGATGCTCGTGATCATCTAGTTGTTCCTTCGTGTTGTTGCAACAGCAGCTTCGACACTTCTGTCATCTTTAAACGTCGTTTCATCGCCTCCTGGCGAATGCAGTCATGCGCTTCGTTTTCCGACATCTGTCTCGCCTGCATTAACAGGGTTTTGGCGCGCTCAAGCACTCCGCGATCATCCAGAGCAGTGCGGGTTTCCTGCAGTTCTTTTTTTAATTGTTGAAAGTTTCTGAATTGCGCGAGGGCGACATCTATCGCCGGCTTGACCTTCTTGGCCTCAATGTCACCGACCATGTAAGCGGTGACGCCTGCCTCCACGGCCTGGTTAATGTAGTCGGGGTCCTGTTCGGGTGAGAACATCACCACTGGCATGGGATTCATGTCGCTCATAATCGCAAGACTTTCAAGCAAGTCGCGGCTTGGGGACGCCATGTCGATGACAATAATGTCGGGGGCACGTTCAGAAATCTCACGCAGCAGCCCAACGTGGTCCGTCATCACCACAAACGGGTCAAAGCGTTTTTCACGCAGAGATGATGCTACCCATTTCCCGCGATCCAGGTTGTCATCAATAATCATTACCTTGAGGGCAACAATGTTGTCGCTGTTCTTGCTCACATCTGTACTGCATTCAGGCTTTATTCACGATCAGGACGATTGAAATGCAATTCTGATGCCACATCGTCCTGACCATGATCTAACTTCGGGTGACCCTCTAGATTTTGAACATCGACGTTAACCAAACCTTGGTAGTGTCTGTCGCAAAGCCGTCTGTGCTGTAGTCTGCCGCCTTTAGTTGAAAACTCAGCCGTTTACTGACCGCGTAATTCAACACAACATTCACCTCATCACCAAAATCCGCACCGCCTTCGTCTGCACTAAAAGTGTGCCACATCAGATTGACACCCACTTTGCCTACCTTGCCCTTAACCCCGACAAACGTATCCTGCAAACCTGCTGCTGGCGTCCCGAGAAACTTGTCAGTCCAACCCTGGAACTTGTGCAATGTCGCAAGCGGTGTCTTGAACCCAACTCGTCCTTCATCACTACCTAACACCTCGTGTCCGAGCGTCAAAGTGACAGGCGCGATCTTGATATCTGCCTGCAGAGAATAGAAGTTTGCCGAATAGGAGAGCGGACTATCGGAATAGTCAGATTGCGTCGCTAGCACGGCCGCCAGCTTGACCGGACCAAAGGTGCCCTTGTATCCCGCACCCCACGTTGATGTCGAATTGGGTGGTCCATTGGCATTCTCGAAGTCAAGCAGATAGGCAAAGGCTTCAACGCTGTGACCTTTTGACAACGGTCTTCCTGCCACCAGAAAATGAGAGTTTCCGTACCAGTCGCCTGGTTGCGCACCATCATCCGGACCAAAAATCCGATTCACGTTCCAGACATAGGCATAGTCGATTGTCCAGTCAGCCAGCTTAGGCTGCAGACGCAGCGCATCGTAGGTCTGCTCGTTTTGCCGCCACGCGACGCCACCAACAAACCGCTGGCTGCCGTGAACAATCCGCTGACGGCCAAAATCCGCCCGCATACCATCACCTTCATAGGTGAAGTATGCGCGGTTAAGGTCAAAACCCTCCGGATCCGCCACCACTGGGAACTGGCCATTGCCGTTAGCCGTTGAATTGTAGTCCTCACTACCAATCACTGACACGTAGTCCGTTTCAATACCAACTGAGAACCCATCGGACTTTCCGGACACCCAGGTGAAGCGAGAGCGAAGCGTTGAGGCGCTGGCATCCTCGGCAATGCCATCCTGGTCAACGCCTTCAAAACGGTAGCGGAAGTTCATGCTGGCCTTACCGTCGTCGCTCAGCTTCTGTAAATCCACGGCTGCGACTTCCTGAACAGACAAGCTGCCCACCAACGTCGCTGCCAAAATCAGGGTCTTCTTCATTTCATGTTCTCCAAAAAAAATGCCTGGCTCCGCTATATGCAGAGCCAGGCATCAGTGCCTAAATACAATTTGTTGTCGGATTCGCTTTTGCGAATTACTTAGTCCCTGTAATAACTGTCGTTCGCCACAAAAATGCGTGAAACGAAAGGACAGTGTTATCCAGAATTAGCCGGGGTGACAGAAAATAGCCAGCACGAGCATCAATCTTGGATCAGAACCACTTACCCTTTAACAAGTTTTGTGCCAACTATTATGAAAAGGTAAAAAGTGAGTAAATTCATGAGCCTACAAGCACCACGACGGTGTAGTTAGCAGAATCTGGGGGCATGTGTGCCTGAATGTTGTGCACGCGCCTGGCACGAATGTCACATGGTTGTGCAGATTAGTCTCTGGAACTGTGCCCAAGACTGAACAAGGGTTCATGACTGTCTTGCGGAACATCCGATCGCTGCGAGGCAACCGCTGACATCGATGACGGCAGCTCAAACGGCAGTGTCGCTGTCGTTTCGGCTCCTGAGGTGATCACTTCCAGCATGATGTCATCAGCAACGCCCAGATTGACATAAACACCATCTAACAGACCCATGAGGTTAGTCAGGATCGCCGGTCGTGTCATCTGCACTACGGCGATCACAGGCACCATTTCTGCCAGACGCTTGATGGTCAGAAATGGTTCACAATCTTCTTTGTAGTCAAGGTCACCTTCGTGTTGACGGCTACCAAAAAAGTGGTGAGGGTGCAGTAACTGCTTTGGTGAATCGATGTTGATGATCACGGCATCAGCCGTAGGCAGGTCGGCTCCGGTTCCAGTAGAGAAGTTGATGAGGTGCAGGTTCTCACTGTCCAACTTGCGCGGTATCTTCAGACAGACGACAGAGCGCCGCTGCGCTGCCCTGCCTTTAGTCACCGCATCGCTGGTACCCACCAACGTGTTTGCTTCATGCACATCAACCAGCGGGTGATCAAATATACCTAACCGGAATTTGGTTTCGAGCAATCGAGACACGGATTCATCAATCAAATGGCTGAGCAAGCAGCGAGTCGGAATGATCTTGTTGCACCATTAACCTGGGCTCAAC
>Ga0055584_100003430_pt1 | contig 15654 bp, 17 predicted proteins | sample OSDHelmetaG_FD_58716 | JGI IMG/M metagenome (GOLD analysis project Ga0055584, IMG submission 58716) | Pelagic marine sediment microbial communities from the LTER site Helgoland, North Sea, for post-phytoplankton bloom and carbon turnover... | ecosystem: Environmental > Aquatic > Marine >... | reverse complement strand
ATTGATGTGATAATTTCTGGTTTCGAGCAAGTGTTTCTAGCTCTCTAACCTTTGTATCGTATTCGCTTTTATGGTCTTTATTTAAGATTTCAATCTCCTGGTTGTGACGATTGAGGATATCATCGACCTGTTTTTGATTTCTCGTACTTATTTCATGAAGTTGGGCCTCAAAGTTTCTTCTTTGATTACTGAGTTTTATCTGAGAATTGACCTCTCTTTCCTCAAGTGTTTTTTTCATTTCTATTCTTTCTTGATTGAGGTGATCATCTTTCATCTTCAGTCTTTGTTCTAGTTCTCGAGAATATCTTTCATTTATTTTTTTACTCATTGTATTTATACGTAATTGAAGGTTTTGAATTTCTCGGTCTTTATTTCTAATTCTGGACTCATAGTTTTGAATGATATCATCAGTCTTTTCATTGTAATCACTTTTTAAAACATCAGCTTGTTGCTCTAAAGCATTACCTGTTTCTTTAACAAGCTGTTCTTTTTCTTGAATAAGGTCTTTTTGTAATAAATCAATCTGAGCAGCGTTTCTATTATTTATTTCTTCAATTTTTTCAGAATAGTATTTATCACTGGTCTTGGTATTCCTATTTGCTTGATCAAGTTTCGCTCTAGGGACTTTTTGTTGATCCCTTTCATAAGTTGATCGTATTTTATCGAGCTCCCGCCTTTGGTTTCCTTTATCAATTTGTCTTTCTTTACCGTGCTGGAACTCTCTTTCTTGCATTTGTTTTGTTAAGATATTTGTCTGCTTATCAATTTCTTTATTTGTTCTTTTTTGATCATCAGTTAACTTAACAATATAGTCCTGTTGTAGATCGCGGTTTTGTCTTATTTTTTCTTGTTTTAATCTTTCATAATTACTTTGTGACTTGATGTTTTGGTCTTTAAGTTCGTTTTTATATTTGGATTTTGCCTCATCAAGGTTGTCTTGATAATTTTTTCGGTTTTTAGCTAAAGCGACATTATAATTTGTTACATCCATAGTTTAGGCCTCATACTTTTAAGATATTCAAAAACACCCCTTATATTGTACACTACTGAATGCTGCTTTGAATCATAGCTCAATTTTTCCTAGGTAGGCAGAAATTGCCTGATTTAGAGTAAAGGTGAATGATGCGGTTATGGTTTTGAGGGTTGTAGAGTACCATTTTTGCATATCCATACATGTCAAAAACAAAACCTCTAAGTGGGTTTATATAGATAAATAAATCATCATCTTTTCTGTGCTCGGACTCAACAAAGGCCTTAAGGATATGTGTACTAAAGGGGTTGTATAAAAAGTATATGTTTTTACCTAGAGGAGGTGAGAAATTTAGTATGTCTTGGCAAATGAGATTAATATTTCTGTCCTTAGTATTAGTTTTTGCCATTTCAATGATATTCTCTCCTATATCGACTCCTGTAATACTCTTAAAAGGGAAATCGGAAGCATAAATGACGACTCTTCCAAGTCCACATCCTACATCGATAAAGTTTGATTCAGCGTAGGGGATTTCTAGGGCCTTTTTGAATATAAAATCGAGTAATCTGTAATGAGTTGCCTGGCAAGCTTTGGCCTCGATAAGATGTGGTGATGAAGACTGTATTTTGTGGACATCAATAAATGCAGTTGTTGTTATATTTCTTTTTTTGTCCGCCCAAAAATCTAAAACTTTATCATAAATATTTATTAGGCTTGATATGATCATCAATCTCCTTTAAAATTTACACCTATAATATATTAATTTTAACGCTTATGGCCCTTAATTTAGAAGATATAAATAAACAAAAAAAAACCTTTTCTAAGAAAAAGGCCGATACTATTGAAGATTCTTCTAATAAAAAAAGACCTTGGAAAGATTTTGAAAAGGAAGAAGATCTTCTTGATTTAATTTCAAAGAGACCAAGTCGTAAGAAAACCATTGCTAAAGATTTTAAAAAAAATCAAATCACAGATGTAGACCGACAAAATAAGGCCAAAAAACAAATGGAACTAGAAGAAAATAAGAAAAAAGGTATTTCTCCCGATCTCAAGTTGAAAATAAAAAAAATATCAAAAGAGTTCTTCTCTGACCTCGATTAATCTATTTAATTATAAGTGCTTTAAAGTCTTTTCTAGGTATTAATTTTCTACTAAGAATGAGGTTTTTTATTTCGTCGATGCTCTGACCTTGTTCTTTTTGAAATTCTATTTCAACGACATCTTCCATTTTAACAAGCTCAGCACTTTTAGTGACAACCATTCTTAACTTATCCGCATCTAGATTCTTTCCTACCCAGGTCCACTCACCGTCAAGAACTTTGAATCCTTGATTTCGCATATCATAAGTACTCGTATCATAACTCCGAAGTATATTATCCAAATTTTGTGACATAACTGATGATGTGAATAAAAGGATAAAAAGAATAATTAGATTTTTCATTGTAATACTCCATGTGAAGCGTTTCCACTTAAGGTATCTTGGCAAGAGACAAGAAAAAATGGGATTTCACCTTCGTAGTAAGGTGAGTTAACGATATTGTATATTTTTTTGAGAGCATCCTTTTGGATGTCTTTTATTTTTTGAATGGCCTCAAAATTTAATGATTCTGACATTGAAAATAAAAAGTTTTGCCCTTTGTCAATCTCGTGCGTTTTATAGAACTTTAAAAGTTCTGGAATGTTTCTTACTAAGACCTCAGGGTCTAGAGCAAAGTCTTTTTTTATAGCGTGAATTCGACTATTAACCTCTTCTAGTAATCCATACTCTAAAAGTTCATTAAGGTTATGTAATCCATTACTTCCAAAGTTTTCTTTGACTTCTTCTTTTGAGGTGCCAACACGATTCGCTGCTAGTTTATAAATGATAAACTTTTGTGGATTTGAAAGGGCCTTATCAAGACCATTATCACGAGTATGAGGCATTGATTCTGTCGCATAAACTCCAAAAGTCATTTCAAGAACACTTTTTATTGGTCCTTTACTTTTATCTATGATTACAGAAAGCTTCTTTTCTTTTGTTATCACACTTACGAGATTAAGAATGGTGTGCGGTGCTGGTTCACTTTTTATAGAACCACTTATTATTCTTCTTATTGTTGTAGCTCCCACACTCGACCTTTTTGCCAAACCATTAATACTGATATTAGGGTGTGCTTCTAAATAACTATTAACCATTTCTTTAAGCTGTCCACAGACTGTCATGGGTCTTATCTCCTTGATCATCCCTTTATCTTATTTAAAGATAATTTTTTGGACTGCCCATTTTATTTTTTCCTAATTCACTGAAATCAGGCCAAATGTAATTTTTTTTTAAAGCTTTAGGGCCAAGATGGCCCTAATATCTTCTTCTATTTCTTCTTAATCCATTGAATCTTGAGCTTGAATGACCTCTTCTTGAGTACCCTGGACGGTGTCTTGGATCACTAGGTCTATTTACTCTTGATCCGTTACCGCAGGTTTTTGTATGGAGTTTCAGTTTGAATACACCTTTTAGGTCAGAACTATCAAAAGTGAGTAGTGCCGTAGAGTCTGATGTGAAGCCCCTTTGAGGGATTGATGCCATTAAGATGTTCTTAAGCCTAAAAGAAGCTAAGTCATCGCCTCGTCTTGAGCAGTTACTGTTGATAGGTACTGTTGTCGTTTTAGTGACAAACCAATCATCCATTACACCACTATTCCAACTTTCATTTATTGCAAGGTTTCTACGTTTTAGCTTACCTCTTTGAGGCCCACTCCAGCTCATAAGGTAGGTTTGTAATTTTGCCGTTGCATTACCTTCAATGGAAACAAAGCCTCTATAATCAACATCGATATCGATTGCTGTTACTCTTTCATTGTCTTTTAAGATACTTGAAATATGAATATCGCAAGATTTCATATCAATGAGTTTGTTGTCTTGAGGGACCTCAACTGAAAATTGATCAAATATGATAGACACTGTCTGATCATCTGGACTCTTCACAACCGCGAAAGTCCCATCTGGACAGCCTCTTCCAAGAAGATTAACATCTTTGAATCGAAAAGCTGTATCGGCCTTTGCAACCGATATTGTCATGAGTAGAGCTGTAATTATACTAAAAGGCTTCATATATTCTCCTTATTTCCTAAGCCCATTATGAGCTCAAATTACCAGTTGTGACATTTAATGCTAAAGATACTGCGCCACCTGGTGCGGCCTCGCGCTGAATTGACCACACGGTTAGCTTCTTTATTAAATTTCTAAAAATAATCCGTGCTTGGGCCCAAAATAATCATAGAGATTCCAACAGACTGGGGTCTAAGGAGGAGCTTTATGGATAAATCTTTGAGTAAAATGACAAAACTAATTGTACTTCTTTTATTTTTGTCTTTTGCGGTCTATGCAGATGATATTTTTCTCGGAATACCTGGTTATGGGGGTAATGGGTGTCCAGCAGGTAGTGCTTCGGTTACTTTGTCCCCAGATGCTAAATCACTCAGCATTATTTTTGATGAATTTATAACCGAAACAAGTAGAAGGAAAAGTATAGATCGAAAATCTTGTAATTTGGCCATACCAGTTCATGTGCCTCAGGGCCTTAGCGTGTCTGTAATTGATATAGATTACAGAGGTTTTGTATCATTGCCGCTTAGGTCATTTGCTCGAATTAAATCAGAATACTTCTTTGCTGGTTCAAAAGGGCCAATATTAAAGAAGGTTTTTAGGGGAGAAGTGGAAAAAGATTTTCTCCTTTCAGCTTCATTGGGCATGAGCTCTCTCGTATGGTCTGCTTGTGGTAAGGATGTAAACCTTAGAGTGAACACAAGTCTCTTTCTTAGGTCTAAAAAACAGGCCTTGGCAGCGTTAGATTCAGTTGATATGGATGCTGGCTTGGTTTATCACCTTAAGTGGAGACGTTGTCATTAAATAAAGGGGGCATAACCGCCCTCTTTACTTTGTTATAATCTAAATAGCTTTTCTAGCAAATTTTCCAGGTAGCCTTTATAATTATAGAAAGAAACTCATTTTCCGGAGAGTAAAATGGTCAAGATTTATGAAAGCTTTTCTCAAATGATGGAACTCAACAGATCAGTCTTTGAACTTCTTAAAGATAAGGATAGGGATGGTCTTCTTAAAGCTATTTGGGATGCTCGCCAGGGTGAGGTTGATCAGTTAGTTGAAAAGGTGACAGCTCTAGAACTTAAGACTACTGAAGATCAGCAAGAGTTAGAAAGGCTTAATAATGACAGTGAAGCTATAAACACTCGATTAAATGAACAAGAAGAAATTATTAGAAGTCTTCATAAAGATGAAGAAACATCTATTTATATTATTGATGGATTAAAGCAAAATATTCACAAAAAAGAAAAAGAACTTGAAAGAATGCTTGAGCTTCTCAAAAGGTCCAAGCCTTATATTGAAGACCTAAAAATTCGTGATGCTGAAAGGCTAGCAGAAATAAAAGACTTAAAAAGAAAGTTAGACGCTTTTCAAAATGATCAAAGAGATATGATCAAAATAATACAAGAAAAAGATTCTGAGCTTGGTCAATTAAAAAAGATTTATGATGCTCAGATAAAGGAATTAGATTCAAAAATTAGAGAAATTGAAGATCAGCACCTATTTGAAAAAGATGCATGGTCTTCAGAAAAAGAATCTATTTTACAGAATAATAATTCACTGGCCTCAGGGCTTCAGGGTAAGTTGAAAACGTTAATATCTGAAAAAGAAAAGCTTGAGAAAGAGCTTCAAAAGTCTAAGCTTTTTGCTGAAAGTCTAGAAGAAGAGCTTAATAAAGTTCGTAGAAACGCCAAGCAATACCAGGTCCTTAATCATAAAATGGAAGCAGAGCTCTATAGAATTAGTGGAGGACCTAAAGCGGTGTCCAAAACGAAGCCTCTTAGCTGGAATTAAGGATTTATATTTGCCATAATGCCAACATGGCAAATATAAAAAAATCTCTTAAAGAAAACGTCTCTGGTGAACTCTTTGTCGATGAGACTTGTATTAACTGTGATGCTTGTCGCAGGTTTGCACCTTCTCACTTTGCAGTTCACCCTGAATATTCATATGTTAATCAGCAGCCTTCTCATGATCAAGAATACTTAGACTGTGCTATGGCCTTATTAAGTTGCCCTGTTGGTGCCATCGGTTTTGAGACAGTCTCAAAGCATAAGAATATTCTCGCTAAAGCGAGAGATCAGTTTCCTATGCAAATTGATAATGATGTTTATATTAATGGTTTTAATCACCGTAAGACTTTTGGTGCTGATTCATATTTTATTAAAGACCCAGAAGGAAACTGGCTTATTGATTCTCCCAGGTTTACAAAAAAGCTAGTGAGTAAGATTGAGGCCATGGGGGGATTATCTTATATTTTTCTTTCTCATCAAGATGATATAGGCGACTCAGAAAAATTTGCAAAATACTTTGGTGCAAAAAGAATTATTCAAACCTTTGATTCTCATAAAATAAGTGATGCTGAAATTATTCTGAAAGAAAAGAGAACTGAAATAAACTCCGCGGTAATCGTTCATACTCCAGGCCATACGAAAGGGAGCCAATGTCTTATTTGGAAAGGGAAGTATTTATTCACGGGAGATCACTTCGCTTATATAAGAAGACTTGAACATTTTGCTTCTTTTCGAAAAGCTTGTTGGTATGATTGGAATATTCAGATTAACTCTGTTGAGATCCTTGGCGAATTTAAAGATATAGAGTGGGTCCTTCCAGGACATGGTTCGAGAGGTGAAGTTAAAAAAGGTGAGTTTGCTGAGATTATTAAAAATGCCGTCGAATGGATGCACTCAGTAGCTTAGTGATTTTTTAAAAACTCATTTATATGAACACCGGTTAGTTTAGATATTCCTCTCAGTAGATACCACAAAGAAACACCCAAAATAATAGTGGAGGGAACCATGATAACGGGAAATGATAAGGCCGTCATTCTTCCAAGTTCTTGGTTAAAGGCCTCTGTTCCCGTAGGACTTTTTAAAATGAAAATGGCCAATAAAAAATTAAGCAGAGCACTCACGCCAAAGGATGCAACTAAGAGATAAGTACTATTAGTTATGATCTTTTCAAACTCTGATTCTTTTTGGTGTTTTTCAACAAGCTCTTCAATTTTATCTATTTCTAAAATTTTGGGATTTAAGATAATCATTTTAACTAAATTATATTCAGTTTTATTAGTGAAAAAGACAAAAATACCAATCACTAAAGGAATTGCGGCCTCTTTGACTGCAAACCAAAACCCAGAGAGTTTAAAAAGAGCAAGTCCTCCGGTAAGAAGCACACTGATTAAACCAAGGATGGCAATAAAGTTCCATTTTTTCTTTTTAATGAGATCCCACGCACCATAACTTAAAGGAAAAATGAGCGCCACTATAAGTCCCCACAAAGGACCAAGATATTGTTCGCTACTGCCTTTTGAAAGAATAAACACAGGAATAACTATATTGAATAAGATGTTAGAGAGGGCGTCTTTGGGTGAATCATTATCATGTGAAATCATCCGTTATTTATATCTTGATTTATGGGGTGAGGCAATAATTTAAGGCCAATTTGACACCAAAAATAACACAATCATTAGTATGGAGCAGTATTAATGGCACAAAGAATTAAAACGTGCTTTATTTAACAGTGGAGGTGGTTCATGAGGTACTTTCGAGAACATTTGGATTTATTTGCAATTTTTAGCTTTGGAGTTATTTTTGTTCTGATTCTCATAAATTGGAGCTGAGTCGAAGAGCGAGTTTTGTTTGCCTCTGAGTAGGGTTGAGGTTTTTTATTCCCATAAGAAGCGCTCTTTTGTTACCTACGAAAAGGGCGAGTTTTTTTGCTCTCGTAAGTCCTGTATAAATGAGATTACGATAAAGCATTGTAAAATGACTCATTGTAATGGGAAGGATGACGACATCAAACTCACTTCCTTGAGACTTATGAATAGTGATTGCATAGGCCAAATTAAGATCCAAAATATCTTCTAGCGGATAGGTTATGATTTTATTTTTATCTGTCTTTGTTGAAAAATCGATTTCTAGATAATCATCATCTTCATTGATCCTAATTATTTTTCCAATATCACCATTGAATACACCCAAGTCATAATTATTTCTTGTTTGAATGATTCTATCGTTTGGTCTAAATCCTTTATATTCAATACCTCGAGATGGATTAGCGGCATTTTGTATCATTTTATTTAATGAAATCGTACCGAGAGCTCCCGTTTTCATTGGCGCCAAAATTTGTATTTCAACATTTTTTAAATATTTTGGAATTATTTCGAGGTACAGCTTTTGAATGAGTTGTGTGGCAGAAAGATTAAAGCTTAAAGAGCTATAAGGTGGAATCTTTTTTTGAATAAGTTTTAGCAGTTGTGTTTTGTTTTGCTCTTCTCGGATATTGTTTTGGTTGAGATGCTTAAACTTATCGGGCAATTCGAGTTCTTGTTTGTTTGTTTTAATCCTTTGAATAATATCTTGTTGTTCTTTAGTAAACTCTTCACTTTCGAGAAACATGGCATCTTCAAAGGATTGTTCTTGCCATATTTGTGGGTTTTCAAAAGGACTATTGACTTGGGGATAATCTCCTTTATTGATGGAATGAGCACTCACAATAATTTTCGAGCCTTTTCCTTGTCTAAACACTTCAGTGAGTTTGAAGGTTGCTACTTCTTTTGAGTTAAGAATATCATGAAGGATATTTCCTGGCCCTACACTTGGTAGTTGATCTGGATCTCCTATAAAAAGAACCTGTGTATCTTGCGAACAAGCTTTAAGTAATGCATCTGTAAGAGCATTATCAAGCATAGAGCACTCATCAACGATCAGAAAGTCACAATCAATAGGGTTGTGTTCATCATGATCAAAATGTCCCTTTTGGGGGTTAAAATTTAACAGACGATGAATAGTTTTTGCTTCGGCACCAATAACTTCTCCCATCCTTTGTGCAGCTCTTCCTGTTGGTGCTGCGAGAACAGTTTTTAGTTTCATCGCTTTAATAAGGTAGTAAAGAACCTTTGTTGTTGTCGTTTTACCAACACCTGGGCCACCAGTTAGGACTGAAAAACCTTGATGTATTATACCGATAATGGCCTTTGCTTGTTGTTCAGATAGTTGTATTTCCTCTTTTTTGCAATAGACATCAATCCATTCTTGGCATAAGGATCTTTGATCCTTAATCGTTACTTCTTTAAGGGATAAGATTTTGCGAGCAATTCGGCACTCCGCCTCAAAAGAAGATTTAGAGTAATAGGTGTCTTGGTCTAAAATGATTTGTTCATTTTTAATAAGTCTGTCCAATAACTTCAAGACTTCCTTATCTAGATTTAGCTCAAGAAGTTGTGAACACCTTTGGAGTAATTGTTCTTTGGTTAAAAAAAGATGGCCATCGTTTTTAGATTGATAAAGGGCCTCGAGGATTCCGGCCATAATCCTTTCTTCGCAATTTTTAGTAAAGTTTAGGTTCTCTGCAATCTGATCAACAGTTATAAAGCCTAATCCTCTAATTTTTCTTATAAGTTGGTAAGGATTCTCTTTTAAGATATCGACGGCCTTATTACCAAAACTTTCAACCAGTTTTAGTGCCAGCCCTGTAGGCAGGTTATGTTCTTTTAAAAAAGATAAAACGAGTTTGGTGCCTTGATATTTTTGCCAAGATTTTTCAATGTTTTTTAATTTTTTTTCCGTAATACCTTTAAGACATAGTAATTCTTGTGGCTCTTTTTCTAAAATATGAAATGTTTGTTGGCCAAATTTCTGTACAATTTTTTTTGCCGTTTGAGGGCCAATTCCTTTTATAAGACCAGAGCCTAAAAACCTTTTCATTCCTTCAAGCGTTGTAGGTAGGATTTCACTTGATTCAATGGCCTTAAACTGACGACCAAATTGATCATGAAATTCCCATGATCCTTTAAAGATCATCTCTGAACCTGGAATAACTTGAGGAGAGCTTACCGTAACTGTAACCCTATCAAACCCATGTCCGTCGGCCTTTATTTTTAGGACAGAGTAGCCTGACTCCTCATTTCTGAATGTGATTCTTTCGACTTGGCCGCAGAGCTCTTCCATCTCAGTTCCTTTCTTATGCTATCGAAGAGATTGAAAAATAATTGTCCCTCAATTTCAAGACAAAGAGGAATAAGTTTCTTAACTTTTTCATTTTTATCAATTTCTAGCATCATTTCTTCGAGGTGATTTTCCTCTTCTTTCAAGATGGTGGCCAGATTAATATTAATATTCAGCTTGTTTAATAGTTCTTGGTAAAGCGAAAATAACCACTCGGCACGAACTTCAACGCAGTAAGTAGTCAAAAGGTATGACGCCATCTTTAATTCTTGGCCGTCGAGATTAAGTAGTCTTTTAATATTTTTACTTATTTGAACATCAAGTAAATTGAGGTAGTTTTTTGCCCTCATACCACCAAGAAAACCTGGGTGTTGATCAGGATCCTTTGCTAGTTTAAGAATTTGTCTTCGGAAAAAATAAGCATGCCTGGCCTCTTCGGCCCCATGCTTTAAAATTAATAAACTAGGAAAAAGAGATGATTCCATTTGTTTAATTTTTCGGGCACCACAGTTTTCTAAATAACTTAGTGTAAATAACCATCGGTGATGAATTTCTTGGTCTTTTAATACGGAGTATAGAATCATTCTCATATCGTCTGAGTCTACACTTGAGTGCCAATGGGAATGTGGTGAATTTGTCATATATGTATCCTAATGAAGTCTTTTAAAGCTTTATATACAGGTAAAAGGTCTTCTTCTTTTGTGCAATAGGGAGGGATTAGATAAATGACATTACCTAAGGGGCGTAAGAGCATTTTTTTGGAAATGAAAAATTGGGATAAAGTTTCACTTAAGGAATTAAAATAATCAGCTCTTTCATCATTTTTAAATTCAATCGCTAAGATTGTACCTAATGTTCTTACCTCATATCTATTGTCGCCCACAATTTCATTTTTGAATTGGTTGTGTAGGTCTTCAATATTTTTGATATTGGTCTGTGTTTCTTGGTCTTCTAATATCTCGAGGCTAGCATTGGCAACGGCACAGCCTAAGGCATTGCCTGTAAATGAGTGTCCATGTAGTAAGGCCTTGGTTTTGTCATCAGAGTAGAATGCTTCATATATTTTTTGCTGACACAAAGTAAGAGAAAGGGGAAGAATTCCCCCTGTGAGGGCCTTGGCCAAACATATAATATTCGGTTTCTCATCAAGGTAATCAATGGCAAACCTTTTACCTGTTCGATAAAAACCGGTCATAACTTCATCAGCAATGGTTATAATATTGTTTTGATGGGCCAATTTTAGAAGTTGATTAAGGGCAGTGGGGTCTTGCATTTTCATCCCTGCCACACCTTGAACCATAGGTTCAAATATAAATGCACCGATATCATTATAACGGTTAAGAAGCTCTTTTAATTCTTGAATAGATTCTTCTTGTGAGTTCGGGTCATTGGCCAGGGGTGCTGTGATAAAGTGCACATCTGTCATGTTTTCTGATAGCCCTGTGGGTTCTTTAATTGCGTCTGTTACCGCTCGTGCTCCAAAAGTATCTCCGTGGTACCCATTTTTAAAGGCAATGATTCTATTCTTTTTTAAATTGTGGTTACTCCAATATTGGAGTGCCATTTTTATACCCACTTCAACAGCTGTTGAGCCGTTGTCGGAAAAAAAGACTTTAGGATATTGATGATCTAGAAGTTTAACAACTTTTTGGGCCAGTTCTTCACCTTGTTCATGTGTATACCCAGCAAAAATTATCTGTTGGAGGACCTCCATTTGTTCACTAACACTTTGAGCAAGTTTTGGGTGACTGTGACCATGAATGTTTACCCACCAACTTGATATCCCATCAAATATTTTATTTCCTTCTTGATCGAAATAATAACAACCTTCTGCTTTTTTTATATGCTGTGGTAACGTGGCCGTTTTTTCCTGAGTATACGGTCTCCAAATAGTTGTTTCTTTCATGTTAAATTTCTCTTTAAATGAATTGCCATTTCTTTGATTAAAGCTGGGTTCATTTCCTCGAACCATGGTATATTGACCAATTTTGGGACATTGGTTTTTTGTATCAGAAAGTTTTCAAGTCCTTCATCCTCTTTACCATTAAAAATCATACCTTTGATCGGTAGTCCTAAGCTTTTGAGGTATTCGATTGATAAAAGTGTGTGATTTAAAGAACCAAGATAATTTTTGGTGACAAGAATAACTTTTGCTTTAAACTTTTGTGCCAAGTTTATGATTGTGTCAGAATTGTTTAATGGCACTAGTATTCCACCAGCACCTTCTATAACGAGTGGACGCTGAGTTGAAGGTAAATCGAAGTTCTCAAGAGAGATTTCGATATTTTCTATTTCTGCTGCTAAATGTGGTGAGGCCGGTGTTTTAAGACGATAAGTTTCTGGGTGAATTTTTGTTTTTTCGTTTGAAATAAGTTGAGAGACTTTCATAGAATCACTATTTTCTAAGTCACCACATTGCACCGGTTTCCAATAGTCTGCTTCTAAGGCCTCTACCAACACTGAAGAGGAAATAGTCTTACCTATATTAGTATCAATACCTGTTACAAATATAATCTCTTTCATAGGGACTTCCTTATAATATTAGCGAGTAGGTCCATTTCTTTTTTATTATTATAGCTATGTATACAGACTCTTATTCTTTCTTTTCCTCTTTGAACGGTTGGGGACATTATAGGAAGTACTTTTATATTTTCACTTTTACATACATCGATACAGTTTTTTAATTTATTTATGTCGTTAAAACGAAAACTAAAGATGGGGCCAATAAACTCGGAGCCCACTTGTTGGGCAAAATACCGGGCATTTTCAAAAAGCTCTTGAATCTCTTTTTGTGATTTTTTGCGATATTTTAATGCCGTGGTCGTTGTGAGAATAGAGTTGATTGGTGCTGAAGTCGTATAAATAAAGGAAGGGCAAAAGTTTATCATACTTTTTTTAAGATATTCAGGCCCTAATAAGGCCGCTCCAAAGCTTCCAAATGCCTTTCCAAAAGTTACGATTCGGCAAAAGATATCCTTTTCAAGTCCATGTTGGGCAACGAGGCCTTCCCCATGATCTCCGTATAAACCTGCAGAGTGGGCCTCATCGACAATAAGATGTGCACCATATTTTTTACATAGAGCACTCATTTTTATGAGATCAGGAATATCACCATCCATCGAAAATAGACCTTCTGTGACGACAAAGAAAAGCCCGTCTTTTTTCTTTCTTAGGTTAATTAAACGTTTTTCGAGGTGTTCAGTATCGTTATGTTGGAAATAAAAGGTTTGTGCATTTGATAATTTTGCACCAAGCTTTAAAGAAGCGTGGATGTTTTGATCAAGCAAAATAACATCTTCGCTGTCTGCGATATTGCTTAAAAGACCAATATTTATGTTAAATCCTGAATTGAAAACTAGAGCACTTTGCGCTTTAAAAAATTGAATAAGCTCATTTTCTAATTCTTCAAAGTAAACCGAGTTTCCTGAAAGTAGGCGTGACCCACTTGAGCCGTTGAACTTTCCGTCATTAAGTGCTGAAAGTGGTTTGAGCTCTAAGACTTGCTCATAAATATGATGAGATTTGGCCAGGCCTAAATAGTCATTGCTAACAAAGTCATGGCCAAGAGTTGTTCTTGGGAGAACTCTATAGTTACCATTTGACCGTCTTTGTTCAAGTCGCTTTCGCAACCGGTTTTCAATGTCCAAGCTGAGCACCTTGAAATGGTTCTGTTGGCTGAAGCCCTAAAAGTTGAAATAACTTTGTATCTTCATTTTCTTTAGGATTAGGTGTCGTTAAAAGCTTCTCACCAGAGAAAATAGAGTTGGCACCTGCCATAAAACAAAGTGCTTGTTCAGCTTCATTTCTTCCCAACCTTCCGGCGGAGAGACGAATAACTGAGGTTGGCATAATGATTCTGGCCGTAGCGATGGCCCTTACCCAATCCCAAATAGGAACTTCATCATTTTCTTCTAAGGGCGTGCCTTTTACAGCAACTAAAGTATTTATAGGAACACTCTCTGGGTGAGGAGTCATGTTGGCCAGTGTTCTGAGCATTTCAATTCGGTCTGTGGTATTTTCACCAAGACCAAGTATGCCTCCACTACAGACTGAAATCTTGGCCTTCCTTACGTTTTTGATTGTATCAAGGCGGTCATCATATGTTCTTGTGGAAATTATTTTTTTGTAAACATCCTCAGAAGAGTCAATGTTGTGGTTATAAGCATATAGACCGGCATCCTTTAATTTACTGGCCTGATCTTCATTAAGCATTCCCAGTGTACAGCAAACTTCTAAATTCATAGAGGTAACTTCTTTTACCATTTCTAGTACACTATCAAAGTCACCATTATCTTTTACTTCTCTCCATGCAGCTCCAAGGCATACTCTAGAGGCACCACCTTCTTTTGCTTTTTCGGCCATCGTTTTAACGGTGTTTAAATCAAGAAGTGCATTTTTCTCAATATCTGTTTGATAGCGTGCCGCTTGAGGACAATAGGAGCAGTCTTCTGGGCAGCCGCCAGTCTTAATTGATATAAGGCTTGAGACTTGAACCTTTCTAGGATCAAAGTTTTCTCTATGAATTGTTTGTGCTCGATAAATAAGTTCGAGAAATGGTAGGTTATAAACTTCGTTAATTTCTTCGTAAGTCCAATCATGACGAGTTTTGACGTTGTGCATATTATCCCTTCAATAGTTTGGCCTATTCTCCTCACAGTGCCTAACACTGTAAATAAAAGTTCTTTCAGAAATAATTTACAAATTAAATAGTTTAATACATAAACAATCTATGAAAATTCAATCTTACCTAGTAGAAAGCCCTCTTTTTCAGCTCATCGGTTTGCAAAAAAAACTAGACCAAAAGGTCCTAACTCTACTGAAGTCTCCGGGGGTAACTTTTAAAGAAGGTCTCGTACTTCTAACACTACTTTTTGAAAACAAAAGTATAAGTCCTGGTCAGTTAATTGAGGCCCTTGAGTTCTCTAAGTCCCAAACAAGTCAGATCCTCTCAAAACTAGAAAGCTCTAAACTTATTAAAAGAAACTTGGCCCAAGAGGATGCTAGAAAAATTACTCTTGATCTTACTACTCTAGGCGCTAGAAAAGCGAATGAGTTAATTCAAACGTTTGAAAACCTTGATCATATGATAGAGGATAAACTTGGTGATAAAGACCTTAGAGCTCTCATTAAATCAATCAATGTCTTAAGAGAGTGTTAAGAAGTTAGTCGGTCCTAATTGCCCATCTCGTTAACGAAACTTTCCGCGTTACCAAAAACTCCTTGAGTGATAGCATTAAGCTTAGCACTCGCGACATCTTTGAATTTGAAAACAATTAACGCAACAACGGCCACCAAAAGTATATATTCGGTGGAGGTTTGGCCTTCTTCTGATTTTAAAAACTGCTTTAATTTATTCATATATCCATTTTACACCTTTTTTTAATTTAGTGGAAAAATAAAACTCACCTAAATTCAAGTACTTAAACTTGGTTGTGTCACTAGTCAGAGGTGAATTGTTCCTGTAGAATGCCCTCACTTAAAGTTTAGGAACCCTTTTAACTCAACTTCTCGAGACTCGATTCACAGGTAAGTTTAGTTTCTGGTTATCTTAAAGTTTTAGAGTTTATTAATTTTGTTTTTTGAGGAGAGTTTTTATGAAAAACAAGCTTTATGTTGGAAACCTATCTTACCAAATGTCTGAGAGTGATCTTGAAACT
>Ga0055584_100003429_pt1 | contig 15658 bp, 14 predicted proteins | sample OSDHelmetaG_FD_58716 | JGI IMG/M metagenome (GOLD analysis project Ga0055584, IMG submission 58716) | Pelagic marine sediment microbial communities from the LTER site Helgoland, North Sea, for post-phytoplankton bloom and carbon turnover... | ecosystem: Environmental > Aquatic > Marine >... | reverse complement strand
CTTAATAAATTTGTTATCGAAAAACTTGATGATATGAAAGGTAGAGATATTATTTCTCTTCACATTACCAACAAAGCAAGTTTTGCTGACTATATGGTTATCTGCTCAGGTAACTCAAACCGTCATGTAAAGTCTATTGCTCAATCTGTTGCAATAGAATGCCGTGCTGCCGGTGTTGAACCCCGAGGTATGGAAGGCAACGATGTTGGCGAGTGGGCATTGGTAGATTTAGGCGACATAATTGTTCATGTAATGACAGATGAACAACGCGATAAATATAATTTAGAACAGTTATGGGCAGAAGAATAATTTAACTGGATCGAATAATGAAACTAACTTTATATGCCGTAGGCACTAAAATGCCTAATTGGGTGACTCAAGGTTTTAGCGAATATTCTCGTCGTTTTCCTCGTGACTTATCATTTGAGTTAGTTGAAATTTCAGCGGGTAAACGTGGTAAAAATGCAGATATTGCCCGTATTTTAGAAAAAGAAGGTGAACAATTACTTAACGCCATTCCCAAAGGAAACCGTATTGTCACCTTAGAAGTAGAAGGTAAACCTTGGGATACACCACAACTTGCCAAGCAACTAGAGCGTTGGCAGTTTGATGGTAGAGATGTTGCTTTATTAGTAGGTGGGCCAGAAGGTTTATCACCAGAATGCATTAAAGCCAGTGAGCAAAAGTGGTCTTTATCGTCATTAACGTTACCCCACCCTATGGTGAGAATTCTCATTGCTGAAAGTTTATATCGCGCTTGGAGTGTCAATAACAACCACCCCTATCATAGAGAGTAACTAGTGGCTCCTCCTCGTCGTATTGCTATTCGAAATCACTCAGCTGAAGCAAATTTATTTGCCCGTCGTACTTTTATTATCTTCGCTAGTGTATTAATACTTATATTAGTATTATTTAGTAATATTTATTCGTTACAAATTAACGCGTTTGAAAAATACCAAACCCGCTCAAATTCTAATCGCATAAAACTCTTGCCAGTAGCACCTAACCGCGGATTAATTTATGATCGTAATGGCATTATCCTTGCCGATAACAAACCAGTATTTAGCTTAGCCGTTATTCCTGAACAAACTGTTGACCTACATGATAGTATTGATGAGATCAGTGCATTACTTGATATAAATGAAGACAGAAAAAAAAGCTTTTTTAGCGCAGTAAAAAGCAAACGTCGTTTTAAGCAAATTGAATTACTCCCCCGTTTAAGTGAACAACAAGTCGCTACTTTTGCAGTGAACCAACATAAATTCCCTGGTATTTTTGTCGATGCTCGTTTAAAACGTTATTATCCTTTTGGAAAGTTAACAACACATAACTTAGGTTACGTTGCAAGAATAAACCGTAAAGACGCCAATCGACTTGAACTAGATGGTAAATCTGACAACTATGCGGCAACTCATGGTATAGGAAAATTAGGGATAGAACGATATTATGAAGATATTCTTCATGGCACTATCGGGCATCAAGAAGTTGAAATAAATAACCAAGGCAGAATTATAAGGACATTAGACTATAAACCCCCACAACCAGGTAAAGATTTAACATTAACGTTAGATATTGAATTACAAATGATTGCTAAACGCGCGCTTTCGGGGAAACGGGGGGCAGTCGTCGCAATGGATCCTCGTACTGGCGGTATTTTAGCTATGTATTCTAACCCGAGTTATGATGGCAATTTATTTGTACATGGGATTAGTACTAAGAATTGGAACAAAATTCGTAATTCTAAAGACTTACCATTAATTAATAGAAGTGTGCAAGGTTATCCCCCCGCATCCACCGTAAAACCTTTTTTAGCGTTAACAGGCTTAGAAGAAGAAATTATTACGCCCGACACAAAAGTTTGGGATCCGGGCTGGTACCAACTTAAAGGCTTGCCTAATAAGTATCGTGATTGGAAAAAATGGGGACATGGTTGGGTCGATTTAAATCATGCCATAGAACAATCGTGTAACACTTACTTTTTCGATCTAGCTTTTAAGCTCGGTATTACCAAAATAAGTACCATGATGGAACGCTTTGGCTTTGGCGATTACACGGGTATTGATATTCACGAAGAAAGTAAAGCAATTATGCCAAGCGTTGAATGGAAGAGAGCTCGTTATAATCAATCTTGGTATACAGGTGAAACATTATCTGTAGGCATAGGACAAAGCTATTGGACTGTAACGCCTTTACAATTAACACAAGCATTAACAACATTGGTAAACCATGGCAAACGTAAAGTGCCACATTTACTAAAATCTACTAGGGTACGTACAACAGCGCCGAACAGCCAAGAAGACAGCATTGAAGAAGTTATCTATGAAGAACAGGCCCCACTGGTATTAAAACAGGATAAAAATTGGGATATTGTACTTAATGCAATGCACAGAACGGTACAAGAAGTTGGCGCAACAGCTTATGCTCCTTTTAAAGGTTCAAAGTACGATGCTGCAGGTAAAACAGGCTCGGCGCAAGTTGCCAGAATTAAACAAGATGAAAAATATGATGCAGAAACAACACAAGAAAATCAACGTGATAATGCCATGTTTATTGCTTTTGCTCCTTACGAAGCACCCGAAATTGTTGTAGCTGTTGCAATAGAAAACGTTTCTCAAGGCGGCGGTGGTGCCAATGCAGGCCCCGTAGCTAGACAGATAATGGATCAATATTTTGGCACTCGTGAAGTAACATCTAGTATGAATAGTTCAACAACTGATGAAGAAATTGCTTCGTTAAGCCAGCACAACCATACTTCCTTTTCTTATCCAACTAAAAAAGTTGAGCTCCAATAATGCGAAGTCGCGTTCAAGAACATCAGAAAGCACCGAGTATATGGCAAATTTTACATATTGATCTCCCTTTATTATTAGGCATATTATCATTAATGACATTAGGGTTATTCATTGTATATAGCGCAGGAGGCCAAAACATTGAAATTGTTTATCGCCAAGCAATTAGACTAGGCGTTGCTTTATTGGTTATGTTAATCATTGCGCAAATCCCCCCACTTTCATATAAAAAATGGGCGGTACCTGTTTTTGTCATAGGTATTTTAATGCTAATTGCGGTATTACTTGTTGGTCATGTAGGGAAAGGTGCACAACGTTGGTTAGATTTAGGCTTTATGAAGTTTCAACCCTCAGAAGTAATGAAACTCATAGTACCGATTATGATTGCTTGGTTTATTAGTCAAGATAGTCTTCCTGTTAAAATATCCACTATTATTATTGCTTTCATTTTAGTATTAATACCTACATTATTAATTGCTAAGCAACCTGACTTAGGCACTTCATTACTCATCGCAAGCTCTGGTATTTTTGTTATATTTCTTGCAGGTGCCAGTTGGAAGTTAATTGGTATTTGTGTTGGTTTAGCCTCAGCATTCGCCCCTGTTTTATGGATGTTTTTGATGAAAGATTATCAAAGACAACGTGTAATGACCTTTTTAAATCCAGAGCAAGATCCGCTTGGCTCAGGTTATCACATCATTCAATCCAAAATTGCCATAGGCTCGGGTGGTTTATCAGGTAAAGGTTGGTTACATGGAACACAATCACAACTCGAATTCTTACCTGAAAGGCATACTGATTTTATCTTTGCCGTTTTTAGTGAAGAATTCGGTTTAATTGGCGTGGGGATATTACTAACAGTTTACTTGTTTATAGTAATGCGCGGGTTATGGATTGCTATTAACGCGCAACAGGCGTTCACTAAATTATTGGCTGGCAGCATAACTTTAACCTTCTTTGTCTATGTATTTGTTAATATAGGTATGGTTTCAGGTTTACTCCCTGTAGTTGGTGTGCCACTGCCTTTAGTAAGTTATGGCGGCACATCTATGGTTACATTACTCGGTGGATTTGGCATACTAATGGCTATTAGTACACATAGGCGCTTTCACGTTTAACGTTTAATGTTTAATGTTTAACCATGTATTTTGTATTAGGATTTTATGAATGAACAATGTAAAAGTATTTTTCGCAATTATAGTAATGGTTTTACTTACCGCCTGTAGTACTAGCCGTTATAAAGATAAACATGACAGTATACCAAGCAGATTACCAAACCAAAGTGAACTTCATGACGCGATTGCACGAGCTGAACCTCATAGCCGTGGTGGAAACAAACCCTATCAAGTACGTGGTCTTAATTATTCAGTTTTAAACAGTGCTGTCGGTTTTGAACAAATAGGAATAGCTTCTTGGTATGGCAAAAAATTTCACGGCCACCTAACATCAAACGGTGAGATTTATGATATGTACGCGATGAGTGCCGCGCATAAAAACTTACCATTACCTACTTATTTGAAAGTCACTAACCTTGCTAATAATAAATCAGTTATTGTTAGAGTTAATGATCGAGGCCCTTTTCATCAAGGCCGAATTGTTGATTTATCCTATAGTGCTGCTTATAAACTTGATATGTTAAAAAGTGGTACCGCTAAGGTGAAAATTACCGCAATTACTGATTTTGAAGAAAAAACGACGACAAACATAGCACCTATTGCTAACAATACAATCGCTAGCCATTTACTTGAACAAACATTAATAACAGAAAAAAACCATATTCAAGTTTTTGCCACGAGTAAGCATGAATTAGCAGAAAAAATAACTAATGATATAGCGAAAAAATATTCTCAAACAGTTAAATTTCCAAAAGAGAATGGTATTTATCGCATTCAGATAGGCCCCATCATTAACCAAATGACCCTGAATAAATTGCTGATACAGCTAAAAGAAGGTGATTACCCAAACGCATTCGTAAGAAGCTTATAAACGTACATTTGCTAATAAAAAGTAAAATTACCCTGTTTTTTTACTTGAACTTACAATTTACTTGGTATCAACCATAGCCAAGTAAATTAGAGATGGTATACTTTCTGGTAGTATTATCATTCTATTCACCTCAGTATTAACTAATTATGCCCTTAACTATGCCTAAACAGACACATAAGATCGCCCATAAATTTTTAAGAATCATCTCAACCTCTTTATTTAGTGCCGCTTTAATTGTTTCCCCCATAAGTAACGCGATAACAATTATTCCTGATGCCCCACAAATTGATGCTAAAGGTTATATCTTAATTGATTATACTACAGGTAAAGTTATCGCTGAAACCAATGCAGATATACAATTAGCACCCGCCAGTTTAACTAAAATGATGACCAGTTATATCATAGGGAAAGAATTAGAAAATGGAAACATATCTAATGATGATAAAGTCATGATCAGCGAAAATGCTTGGGCAAAAAACTTTCCTGATTCATCAAAAATGTTTATCGAAGTAGGCACAGAAGTTTCGGTAGACCTTTTGAATCAAGGTATCATCGTTGCTTCAGGAAATGATGCTTGCGTAGCAATGGCGGAGCATATTGCTGGCAGCGAAGGTGCTTTCGCCGATTTAATGAATGCACATGCTGAACAGCTAGGTATGTCTAGCTCGTATTTTGAAAATAGCCATGGGTTAGATAGCTCATCACATATGACTACACCGCGCGATATGGCGACCTTAGCTAGTGCTTTAATTCGTGATGTCCCCCTAGAATACGCTCTATATAAACAAAAATCATTTACCTACAATAATATTAAACAATATAATCGTAATTCATTATTATGGGATAAGAGTTTAGATGTAGATGGCATGAAAACTGGCCACACTTCCAATGCAGGCTATAGTTTAGTAACTTCAGCAACAAAAGGAGATATGCGCCTTATCACTGTTGTTATGGGCACAGATAGCGAACGTTCACGTAAAGTGGAAAGTAAAAAATTACTTAACTATGGCTTCCGTTTCTTCGAAACATTCACGCCTTATAAAGCGGGTGAAAAGTTTGCGACTAACCGAATTTGGATGGGTGATAAAGAAGAAGTAGATTTAGGTATCGTCGTAGATACTCCTATCACGATTCCTCGCGGTCATCGTAAAGATTTAGAAGCGACCTTTGAACTTGATCAGCAGTTAACAGCACCAATAGCCAAAGGTACTGTAGTCGGTAAATTGTTCCTACAGATTGAAGGTCAAGATATAGCACAATATCCACTTGTAACATTACAAGAAGTTAATGAGGGAAGTTTTTTCTCAAAAATAATAGATTATATAAAACTATTTTTTGCACAATTTTTTGAATAAATAACAGAGAGAAAAATTTACATTAAAAAAGCCACAAGTGAGATATCAACTGTGGCTTTTTATTTAGGCGTTAAACATAAAAAATGTAAATATCATTAATAGTTATACATACTCTAAGATCAAACAGCACGCTGAATAACCAGCACCAAAAGAGCATAACACCGATTTATCACCAGAATTAAAACCGTCATGATGTTTATGCAACGCAATAATACAACCTGCTGAACTCGTATTGGCATATTCATCTAAAATAATTGGTGCTTCTTCAGAAGTAGGTTCACGACCTAACACTTTTTTCCCAATAAAATTATTCATATTAATATTGGCTTGATGCAAATAAAGACGCTTAATATCCTCTGATGCTAATGCAACTTTAGCCATTTGAGAAGTAATTAAATTAGACACCATCGGTAATACCTCTTTAAATACTTTGCGTCCTTCTTGGATAAAATATTTATCCGCATCATTTACTGAATCTGGACTACACTGATTCATATAACCAATATTACTACGAATATTATTAGAAAATTCTGTCATGGGTTGCTCTGCAATAATTTTAAATTGATGCTCGCCTGTTGCAGTAGAAGCGTTTTCAATAATAGAAGCAGTAGCGACATCACCAAAAATAAAGTGACTGTCTCTATCTCGATAATTAATTTGTGGCGATAATATTTCGGGGTTAATCACTAATACCGTTTTAGCTGTACCACTACGAATGGCGTTAGCTGCATTAATAATTCCAAATGTTGCTGCAGAACATGCAACAAGCATATCAAACCCCCAGCCAGAACACCCTAATGCTTGCTGTATTTCAATAGCCATAGCAGGATAAGAGCGCTGAGTGTAAGCACAAGCGACGATAACAAGATCAATATCTGCAGCTGTTTTATTTGCTGCCGCTATTGCTTGTTTTGCCGCTGCAACACCAATTTCAGCTTGTAGTGATAATTCGTCATTTGAGCGTTCAACAAAAGTAGGCTTCATGATATCAATGTTTAATATATCATCTTTTGACATAACATAACGGCTTTTAATGCCTGAAGCTTTCTCAATAAAAGCGCTACTTGAATGCGCTAATGCTGTAATTTCACCCTGGGTAATAGATTCTTCATTCTCATTATTGAATTTATCAACATAGGCATTAAAGCAAGATACTAATTCATCATTTGAAATACTTTCAGATGGGGTAAATAACCCCGTACCACTAATTACAACAGACATAAAACACTCTAAAAAACACAAAAGATATACTGTATAGTCTATTTTATTTGACTTCTATTGTCGATTATTAGGGATAGGATACACAATAGAATAGATTTGAGTTAATAACACTGTATATAAAGTCAAACCCTCAAGACTTTACTCTTCAAAGTAGGTTCCCCATCCGTCATAATCTATTTTACACTGCTGTGCTAATTCAAACATTTTTGTGGCTTCTTTTCGAAGTAACTGTGCGTTAAGCATCTGCTCTGTTACGATATCGAAAGCAAAAACTTTCGCTCCATTTTCAAGCTCAGCTTCCTCAGGCTCTTCTATCTCGAACCCTAATTTAAAAGCCGCAATAGCAGCCTTTTCAAGTAAATCAAAGTTTTCACTAGCAAAGTGATGTTCTATAGTGTGATATACCTCATCATTAGTGCCATCTTCAAGGAGTTCGTTAACTAAGGTATCAGTATGATTCAACCAACCTTGTAATTCGTTATCAATCATTTTATTTGCCTTCTGCTATTTCTTTGTCAAGTTGACTAATTTTCTCTTTCATTAAAGCGTGAGTATGATCAGCAATAATACGCGCATTTCTCTCGCCATTTTCAGTAATATAGATAGGATCTAAAATCTCTACAATAATTTTACCATTATTCCAGCGTCCTAACTTAATGCTGCCTTCTTGATTACTAGCACAAATAGGCACAATGGGCACACCTGCTTGTATTGCAGTACGAAAGGCACCTGTTTTAAATGGTAAAAGTCCCCGCCCTCGACTTCGAGTTCCTTCTGGAAACATCCACACCGACAGTTTATTTTTGATGATTTTATTTACCGTCACATTCATCGTGCCCATCGCTTTATTTTTATTATTTCGGTCAATTAATATATTACCCGTTAACCAATACATTTGACCAAATATAGGAATCCATTTTAAACTTTTTTTTCCTACACTTACCGTACCCGGCTGCACCGCATTAGCAAATGTAAAAACATCATAATTATTTTGATGATTAGCGACATAAACCACAGGGCCAATATTTTTAATTGATTCAGGAATTCTAACTTCAACCTCGAAACCAAGTAACTTACTTATTTTCCCTAGGTATTTAGCTGTGTAATAAACATTATTTCGATGAAATGGTCTGATCAAGCAGTAACAGCAAGAAGTAATACAAATAAAAAGAAAGATAAAAGACAGCAAAACACAGCGAATAAGGATTAACAACAGGTGAATTCCTAATAAAATAGAAGGTGGCGAGTATAGCAAGTTTGCCATACTCAATAAAACAATTACTTCTTATTTGAACTCACATCAAAAAAAAATATTTTTTTATTTTTAATTCAATTATTTATTATGACTTATAACAATAAAAAATGAACAACATTTACTGTAAACCTTATCGTTTTAGCTACCTCTCCACTAATTTTATCGTGAATAATTCTTCATTAACCAACTTACACTTATTCTCAATATATCTTAATACAAGACTAAACAGCCTGATAACAGCAGTGAAATCTAAAACCAGTTTGGTGTTATATCTGTTTAACTTTATGATAAATAAACTTTTGAGCATCATTTGATAAATAAGACTTAGACAAATAACTTTTTCCTTTATTTTTTCCTGCATTAAAATGTAGAACATAACCTAAGTCAGATTCTTGCACCCTTATCACGTCTTGCCATAAAATTTTACTTTTATGATAAAAAGACTCACTAAGAACACCAAGTTCATCTATTGTTAATTTAACTTCACTGTTAGACGCTCTACTCAACATTTGTCTTAGCACCCACCAAGGTTGATGATAATAAAGACTTACCGCTTCTAGTACTCCTAATGCTATAACAAACCAAGCGGCATAAGCATTAACTGGCGTAAATAAGAGAATAATTAAACCAAATAATATTAAAACACCCGATTTAAAAAATATTTTAGGTGAAAGTATTAATGTTGATGACTCGCGATAACATTCATTAAAATGCGCTTTATCTAAAATAAATGTACTTGTAAAAGTAGATGATTCGTTCATTAAAATCAGACAGGTAAATAAAAAAAATAATTTTAACAGAAATTATTAAGTAAAGTAATTAGCACAGCATAAACCCATATAAAATAGATAAAATACGAGTTAAATCCGTATGTTTTTTAGTCCACGAAAAATAAAACCCAATTAAAAACTACTACGATTCAAAAATGGTTTATCTTGCTTATTTTTTTCTAAACCATTTTTCATTGCTATACGTTGATTTTTTCTTCCTAGAAGCCTTAATTGTGTAATGCGCTCCCAAAATAGCACGGATCTTGTATCCTTTTTCCATGTCTTTTTAAAAATATATTTAGCAGCAGCAATAGCATCAGGGCTTTGTTTACAAATTTTCTCTGCAAGTGCCATCGCTTCTATCATTGGTGTTTCACTTACCTTGGAAACAATGCCATATTGCTCGGCTTCGACACCTGAAAAGAAACGCCCCGTCATTGTTAATTCTTGTGCAATATCTACGCGTGTTAATCGAGATAAAGTAACCATACCGCTCATATCAGGGATCAAACCCCACTTCATTTCTAAAATCGATAAATTTGCATCAGGCATTGCTATACGATAATCACACCCTAAAATAATCTGCAAACCCGCACCAAAACAATTCCCCTGCACTACGGCAATAACAGGTATCGGCAAATCTCGCCAAACATGAGCAACTCGTTGAAACATATTATCTTTTCGCCAAGGAAACTTTATAAAAAACTGAGCAATCATAGACGGGTTTTTAGCAACATAACTAAAATCTAACCCCGCACAAAAAGATACTCCGGCACCTTGTAAAATAACACAACGTATAGAACGATCTTTTTTAATTTTATTAGCTACTCGAACTAATTCAACAATCATTGGCTTATCTAAACCATTATGTTTATCCGCTCTATTTAAAGTAACGTAAGCAATACTTTGTTCAGTTGTAAAATTAACTCGAGAACTAGCCATAATTTTTACTGTATTAAAAGGTTTATAATTATTGAGTGTGACACATACTAACTGGTAGTACCAGAGTGCATATGAATAAAGTTAAGAATGATAGACATGAAAAAAATGACAACGTTGTCATTTTTTTCATGTCAGTATAAATTCTATGGTAGACTTACCTATGTTTAGCTCCTTACGGGGTAATACTTTATATTTTTCTAAGGAAAAAACATGCAAGTTATTATTTTTGACAATGCGCAACAAGTTGCCGAAAATGCTGCCAATTGGGTAGCAGAATTAATAAATAACAAAGCAAACCCTGTACTTGGCTTAGCCACAGGCAGCACCCCTATTAGCCTTTATCAACAACTTGTTAATAAATATAAATCGGGTGAATTAAGCTTTAAAAATACCACGAGTTTCAATTTAGATGAATACTTAGGTATCGATGCTAATAATGTACAAAGTTATCGACACTTCATGAATAAAAACCTATTTGATCATGTCGATATTGATAAAAATAAAACATTTTTACCAACATGTAATCAGGGTGAAAACCCAAGAGAACAAGGCTTAGCGTATGAAGAGAAAATAAAAAAAGCAACTGGTATTGATTTACAAATATTAGGTATTGGTGCAAATGGTCATATTGGTTTCAACGAACCAACATCAAGTCTAGCCTCTCGTACACGTATAAAAACATTATCTCAACAAACACTTAATGATAACGCTCGTTTGTTTGATACAAATGAATTTCAACCAGCACTTGCCATGACAATGGGAATTGCGACGATTTTAGATGCACGCTATGTTTTATTAATGGCAACAGGTCAGAATAAAGCAAAAGCGGTAAAAGATATGGTTGCAGGCTCTCTTTCAGCTATGTGCCCTGCTTCTGCATTACAAATGCATGAAAATGCCATTATATTATTAGATAAAGCGGCAGCAAGCGATTTAGACAATCAAGAATATTACCACTGGGCAAACAGCCAAAATATTAAAATTAATGAAGAATTCGGTTTATATCATAATTATTAAATTGTTTTAACGCACAGCTTAAAACTAAAAAAACCGACAAAATGTCGGTTTTTTTAGTTTTGGTTACTTATACAGCAAACGGGTATTTAATAGCCTCATGACTTTGATACCCTTCTACAGAAAAATCATCCATTGTGACCCAAGTTTCTAGATCTTTTAATGATTTAATCTTGGGATTTATAATCAATTTAGGTAAAGGTAACGGTTCTCGTTTAAGTTGAACCTCTTTCATCAACGCTAATTGATCTTCATAAATATGGGCGTTTACTATTTTATGATATGCAATGCCTGGCTTTAAACCTGTAATTTGTGCCATTATGGCTAAAAAGAAAAACACTTGAACTTGGTTAAAATTTAAACCTAACGGCACATCACAAGAGCGTTGAAAACTTGTTAAATAAAGCGTTCCATCTAAAATTGAAAAGTTATGCGTATGCATACAAGGTCTTAAGCAACCTAAATGAAATTCACCCGGATTATAAAACGTTAAAATTTCAGCGCGATCATCAATACCTTGATTTAAGTTATCAACTATTTTCTGTAGTTGATCAATAGTACCACCACCGGGCTTGGCCCATGATCTTCCTTGAACACCATAAACACGCCCCATATCATCCTCACCTTGACGATGAGGATTACTTAACCAAGCATCATTTAAATTAGCATTAGCATCCCACGTTTTTGTCCCTAACTTACGAAAATCTGCCGCATTATCATAACCTCGAATATAACCAATAAATTCAGCAATAGCTGATTTAAAAAAGCTTTTACGTGTGGTTATCATTGGAAACTGGTTTTGCGCAACATTATATTCTAAGTCTGCATTAATAACGGTTAAACAACGCTTACCTGTTCGACTATTTTCAACCCAAGTTCCTTGATCAACAATACGTTGACATAAATCTAAATATGCTCGCATTATATGTTTCCTTTGTTAGATTTTATTGCTTTATTTTCCGCAGCCTTAGCATGACTAATCGTTAATTTTTCTTGAATTAAATAACCAACATAAATAACTAATATTCCTCCTAAGATCATAGGAATACTTAAAATTTGTCCTTTGGAAATAAACGAAAAGTACAAACCTAAATGTGCATCGGGCTCTCTAAAGAATTCAATAAAGCTTCTAAAAACACCATAGCCAATTAAGAAAACCCCCGAAACCAACCCTAATGTTCTTGGTTTACGGGTAAGTACATATAAAATAGCGAACAGTACGACCCCTTCAAGGAAAAATTCGTACAATTGTGATGGGTGACGCGGCAATTGTAATGGATCAGTTGGAAACACCATAGCCCAAGGTACATCACTTTGCCTTCCCCACAGTTCGGCATTGATAAAGTTACCTAATCGCCCCATCCCTAAACCAATAGGTACAAGTGGCACAACAAAATCGCCCACTTGCAAGAATGACTTATTAACCTTTTTAGCGTAAAGATAAACAGCCGCAATCACACCAAGTAATCCACCATGAAACGACATACCACCAGTCCAAATTTTAAAAAGATACAATGGCTCAGCTAAAAAATAATCAAATTGATAAAAAAATACATAACCAATGCGTCCGCCCAAGATAACACCAAGAAAACCGTAAAATAATAGATCACTAACTTGCTCACGAGTCCATTCGCCGCCACTTTTATCGGCCGCTTTATTAGCAATAAACATCGCAGCCAAAAAACCAACCAAGTACATCATACCGTACCAACGCAGTGCAACGGGACCAATACTAAAAATAATAGGGTCTATTACGGGGAATTGTAAAAACTGATCTGTCATTTTCTATCCAAATAAAATTTTCGCCAAGAAGAAGCGTGAAAAAAGTTAAGTAAACATCATTTTTATTGCCACAACAATAAGAAAGATAGCAAAGAATTTCTTTAACGTTTGTACAGGAACGTTAGCAGCACATTTTACGCCAATAGGCGCAAACAGTGAAGACGTTAATGATATCCCTAATAAAGCAGGTAAATAAACATAACCAATACTCCAGGATGGTAATAGTTCATTATCAAAACCAGATATTATGTAGCCTAATGAACCAAAGAATGCCACCATTACACCACACACAGTAGCGATACCAATGCCATGTCTAAGTGGCATTCCAAAATAAGTTAATAAGGGCACTAATATAGCACCGCCTGCCATCCCCATTAAACTAGCAACAACACCAGTGAGTAAACCAATAAATTGTAACTTTATCTGCGAAGGCATCTCCTTATAGCCTTGTAAACGAATAGAGGCAAGCATATAGGATGCAAGTAAAATAACGGCAAAAGCGAAGAAACTCGTTAATGCCTGAGCTGATAAATGATCAGCAATAAAAGCACCTAATAATGCACCAAAAGCAATAATAAATATTAGTGGTTTGGTTAGATCCCAAGGAATATTTCTATTTTTATGATGAGCAAAAGTGGCACTCGTTGAGGTAATAACAATCGTTGATAGCGACGTTGCTAATGCTATAGGCATTATTACCTCTTGACTAAGATTTAGTTGAGGTAATAAATAAACCAAGGCGGGCACTATAATTAAACCACCGCCAATACCGAGCAAACCTGCTAGAAACCCTGCAAACGCACCAAGAAATAAGCAACTAATAAAAATTAAAGACATTATACCAATCCGTATAAGAAAATGATCACTTCTTTATGCCCAATGGCATTATATTCCAGCACGAATAAAACCACCCAAACCCAATTGTTCGAATTGCTCATTTAGATAACTGTGAACCTGCTTAGCGGTGGTTAATTTTAAAGTGTGAGACAAAATATCTTTTGATCTTTCAAAATCAATATGACGAATTACCCATTTTATTCTCGCGATATTATGTCCATTCATACTGAGTTTATCAAAACCCATAGCTAATAATAACAAGGCTCCTGCAGGCTCTCCCGCTAATTCTCCACATAAACTTAACGACACTGAATATTGTGCCGACTCTTTTGCAATAGTATTTAAAGCTCTAAGTACAGCGGGATGATAGGCATCATGTAAACTAGCAACTTGCGCATTGTTGCGGTCTACCGCCAGTAGATATTGTGTTAAATCATTACTCCCAACAGAGAAAAAATCAACGCGTTGCGCTAACTCTTTCAACTGAAAAATAACAGAAGGAACTTCTAACATAATACCTATTTTAGGACGAGTAAGCTCCTTGCTTTGTACTTCATTCTCTACCTCACTTTTCACCTCGAAATAGGCTTGATTTATTAAACAAATAGCCTCATCTACTTCAGTAACATTTGAAATCATAGGCAACATAATTTCTAAGTTATTATATTGATGATTAGCACGAATCATAGCACGTACTTGTACCAAGAATATTTCAGGATGATCTAATGTAATACGAATTCCACGCCACCCTAGAAAAGGATTATCCTCCGTAATAGGAAAATAAGGTAACGATTTATCCCCTCCAATATCTAATGTACGCATAGTAACCATTTTAGGAGAAAACTCACCCAATACTTTTTCATACAATTTAGTTTGTTCTTGCTCTGACGGAAAGTAATGCCTGTCCATAAAAGGAATTTCAGTTCGATACAAACCGACACCTAAACTTTCTAAATTTTCAGGACACTCAAAGCCCGCAGATAAGCCAGCATTTAATTGTAACTCAATTGCTTTTCCATCTTGGGTTATCGTTGGTAAATGAACTTCTTGTTGAATTTTGTTTGTCAGTTCACTTTCTTGTGCAATTAAGTGATGATATTCATCTATTAGCGCTTCATCTGGATTAATAAATAACTCACCACTATAACCATCAACAATGGCTTGTTGTTGATGAAATTGAGTAATGGGAATATTCGATATTCCCATAATAGCGGGTAATTCAAGTGCGTGAGCTAAAATAGCCGCATGAGAGTTAGCCGAGCCTGATAAAGAAATAATTCCTTTTAACCCTTTATGTTGATATTCAGCCAACATAGATGCAGTGACATCCTCAGCAAGCAAAATAAATGCTTTAGGAAGGGGTAGGTTTTCTGATTTTTTCTCTTGTAAATTAAGTAATAGTCTATTCCCTAAATCACGAATATCTGAAGCTCGTTCTTTTAAATAACTATCGTCTATCGCTTCAAATTGACTAACATAATATTCAATAACAAGTTTTAATGCACTTTCGGCTTGCCATCCTTCATTAATTTTTTTTATCACTGCTTGACTAATATCAGCTTGCTCTAATAACTGAATATACACATCAAAAATAGCCAAATTATCTTCAGTGATAACATCACTTAATTTTTGGCTTAATTGTACGAAATCAGCCTTAGTTTTATTAACAGCTTGAGAAAAACGATCAATTTGCTCAGTTTGCTCAGT
>Ga0055584_100003428_pt1 | contig 15658 bp, 16 predicted proteins | sample OSDHelmetaG_FD_58716 | JGI IMG/M metagenome (GOLD analysis project Ga0055584, IMG submission 58716) | Pelagic marine sediment microbial communities from the LTER site Helgoland, North Sea, for post-phytoplankton bloom and carbon turnover... | ecosystem: Environmental > Aquatic > Marine >... | reverse complement strand
CGCTCTTCGTCCCGTTCGTGTTCGTCGGTCAGTACGCGAAGGAACAGGGGATCGACCCCGTCCAGGCGGCCGTGCTCGTCGGTGTGCTCGGAGGCTCGAGCGTGCTGTCCCGCGTCGGCTTCGGCTCGCTCGTGATGCGCCTCGGCTCGTTGCGGCTCTATCGGGCGTGCTTCGTCATCCATGCCGTCAGCTATCTGATCTGGCTGGTCGCCGGGTCCTCGTACGTCGTGCTCGTGCTGTTCGTGCTCGTGCTCGGTGTGGGGTACGGCGGGTTCGTCGCGCTGAGCCCGATCCTGATCTCCGACCGTTTGGGCGTCGCCGGGCTCGGTTCGATCCTCGGCCTGCTCTACACCGCACCCGGCCTCGGCGGGCTGATCGGGCCGCCGGCCGCCGGTTGGCTGATCGACCGCTCCGGCACGTACCGGTGGGCGATCCTCGGCTGCCTGATCAGCTCTGTCGTGTCGGTCGTCTTGCTCGCCGGCCTGCCGGCCGACGAGCACGGCCGGCTCGCCCGTGCCGACGACGCCAAGGGATGAGGCGCACTCACCCGTTGCGTTCGTAGCCGACGACGACCTCGACGACCTCGTCCTCGTCGTCGGTGATCGTGATCAGGTCTCGGTACTCGCGACCCTCGGCGAGTGACTCGAGCACCGCCCACACCGGATGCCGTTCCGTCCAGTAACCGCGACCGAACAGCACCATCGGCGACGGTGGACCGAACGAGGAGTAATGGTTCTGGGCGGTGTCCTGGAAGATCTCCTGGATCGTGCCGGCGCTACCGGGAGCGAACACGACACCGTGGGTCGCGATCGCGAGCAATCCCCCCTCCCGAACGCTGTTGGCGAAGTACTTGGCGATCCTGGTGGCGAACGCGTTCGGAGGTTCGTGGCCGTACATCCAGGTCGGGATGCCGATCGACTCGTATCGGTCGGGGTCGTCGGTCAGGGGCCAGCGCTCGCGGACGGCGAACGCCCGGTCGAGCCAGTCGTGGTCCGCGAACTCCCGTTCGGCGGGGGCTCCCTCGGGCCGGGGCGCGAGGACATCGAGCGCGGTCGCCAGTGCATCGTCGTCGGAGATGTTCGCCATCCAGGCGCCCAGGTGGGTGGCCTCCATCGCGCCCGGTCCGCCACCGGAGAGCATGAGCCGATTCGACCTCGTGAGCGATCGGGCGATGCGCGCGATCGAGGCGTACGTGGGGTCGCTGCGTTCGAGGCCGTGGCCTCCCATGATCGCGACCGGTCGCGTGCCGTCGATCGCGTCGTGCAGCGCCTCGGAGATCGAGTGGTCGTGGAGTCGCCGGGCGAGGCTCTCGTCGACCATCTCGGGATACTGCCGCCCCGTGGCGGCCCAGTGCCGATACACGCGGGCGTCGTAGCTCGCCTTGTAGCCGTTCCCGGCCGCTGGGTCGAAGCCGGCGAAGATCTCCTCGGGGGTGTAGAGGCGGGCGCGATGGGCGGGGTACGGCCGCTCCGCTCCGTCGCGGATGACCGTCGCGCCGGTCGTCGTGAGGTAGCCGGCCTGCGCCGGCGTGAGATCGCAGGCCAGGAACAGACAGCCGCGGAAGGAGCCCGACTCGAAGCCGTCGGCGTGCCGGAGGTCGAGTGCCTGGAACGCTGCCGGCGGCCGGTCGTCGCCGAGTGCGAACCAGTCGGCACAGCTCTCGAACTCGTCGATTTCGATCACGTCGGAAAGCTACCCAGCCCGAAGATCCCCGACGGCCCGGGTCGTGGCCCTGGTCAGGGATGGCGAGGACGACCGGTGCGATCGGGTCACCCCGGCTGTCCCACCGTCGGGGCGTTCGAGAGGCGCAGGCACCCATGAACCAACCCAGCCACGGAGAGCGACCGGCGGGCGGCATCCTGGCCGGCGTCAGGGTCGTCGAGTCCGCGCAGAACGCCGCCGTTCCCCATTGTGGTCGTCTGATGGCCGGGATGGGCGTCGAGGTGGTCAAGGTCGAGCCGCCGAACGGTGATGCGATGCGCGGCGGGATCAAGCTCGCACCCGGGGAGGCCAAGACGTACGCCGTCATCAACCCCGGCAAGCGGGGGATCGTGCTCGACCTCTCCGTCGACGGGCCCGCGACGTCGTCGATCGGCTCTTCGCATGGGCCGACGTGGCCCTGCTCGGCTTCAAGCAGAGCGATCTGGCCCGCTTCGGCATCGACTGGGAGCGCGCCCGCACGATTAATCCGCGGCTCGTCCACCTGACGCACACACCGTTCGGAACCGACGGGCCGGACGCGGAGGTCGGCGGGTACGACACGCTCGTCCAGGGCCGCAGCGGTGCCGGCTTCGTGATGAACCGGACCGAGAACGGGACGCCGATCCGGTTCAGCGCCGTGCCGAACGTGCCCTACGGTGCGTCGCCGGGGCTCGGTCAGCACACGCGCGAGGTCATGGACGAGCTGGGCTTCACCGACGACGAGACGGCTCGGCTCGAGGCGGCCGGAGTGCTCGGTGCCACTGCGGACGACTGACGGCGCCGCGTCGGACGCTCAGAGCCGCCGGACGAACCGGTCGGCGGCGCCGTCGTACACGAATCCGACGCGACCGAGATAGGTCCGGTGTGTCTCGTTGCCACCCTGCGTCGTGACGATGCCGATGCCGGCGGCCCGGAACACGCGGGCGCCGTCGCCGTACAGCCACTTCCCGAGTCGCGAGTCGCGGTAGGCCCGCAGCACGTAGTCGAGCGTGACGTCGAGGCGGTCACCCGACCGCTCGCCGAGCAACACGCCGGCGGGGAGACCGTCGCGGGTCATGACGAGTGCGAAATCGGACTCGTCTCCCGCTTCGTACTCGGGCTGGAACGTGGCGATGTCGTCAGCGTGGTTGGCGAGAAAGTCGGCCAGGAACGGCGAGTCGGTCGGGACCACGACCGCCCCGAGGTCGCGCCGCCCTCCCAGCTCCCGGGTCAGGAACCAGACGTTGAGGCAGGCGATCGACGCGTTCGTGATCACGATCGGGATCGAACCGATCAGCAGGCCGTAGACGACGAACGTGATCGATCCGGCGAGCGAGATCGTGCGCAACCGTACGACCGACGTCATCGCCAACGACGTGACGACGAGCACCGATGCGGCGTAGCCGATCAGTTCCTGCCACTCGAACGACATCAGCCCTGCAGACGTGTGACGACGTCGCCGAACTCGCGTACGGTGCCGGCAATGACGTCGGCGACGGGTCGGATGTCGTCGATTCGTCCGGCGACCTGTCCGCCGAGGGCGATCGCAGCGTTCATGTCGCCGCCGAAGTAGAGGTCCTTCGCGTTTCCGAAGTCGCCGAACACGTTGTGTTCGGCGTCGACGAGTGCCTCGGTGCGGTCGGTCCGCAGCGCCCGGAGCGCAGGGGAGTGGCGTTGGTTGAGGAACAGCGTGTCGGTCTCGGCCGCGTTCACGATCGCCTGCTTCCAGTTGTCGTGCACCGGTGACTCCGCCGCCGACACCATCCGGGTACCCATCTGCACCCCTTCGGCGCCGAGAGCGAAAGCGGCGGCCATCGTGGCGCCGTCGGTGATGCCGCCTGCGGCGATGATCGGCACGTCGACGCGCGATCGGATCAGCGGGACCAGCACCATGGTCGACACGGGTGTCGGGCTCTTGAACCCGCCGCCCTCACCGCCTTCGACCACCAGGCCGTCGACACCGGCGTCGACGGCCTTGAGTGCTGCGGACAGTGTCGGCACGACGTGGTAGACGGTCAGCCCGGCGGCTTTGAGGATGGACGTGTACTTCGTCGGCGATCCCGCCGACGTCGTGACGAACTGCACACCCTGGTCGATCACGAACTCGGCGATCGCCGGATCACGGACGAACGCCTGGGCGATGTTGACGCCGAACGGCCGGTCGGTGAGGTCGCGCATCTTCGAGATCTCGCCCTTCACGGCGTCGAGTTCACCCGACGACGTCTCGATGACCCCGCAGGCGCCCGCGCGCGAGACCGCCGATGCGAGTTGGCTGCGCGCGATCCATCCCATCGGAGCCTGGACGATCGGGATCGGAACCCCGAGGTCGCGCGAGACGCGGTTGTCGAAGGCCGGATGAGGATGCTGCATGTCCGCCGACGCTAGTCAGCGTGCTGCGGTGGCGGGGAGGAGAACGGGTTCGCAGCCCGCTCCGCCGTCGACCGACTCGGCTCGGCCGGGATCCGGACGATCACCCCTTGACCGATCCGGCGAGCAATCCACGCACGAAGTGCCGCTGCAGTCCGAAGAACACGACCAACGGCAGCGAGATCGACACGAACGCGGCCGAGAAGCGCAGCTGGAAGTTGTCGCCCCGCTCTCCCACCAGGTCGACGATCGAGATCGTGAGCGGTGTTTCGTTGCCGGCCGAGAGGAAGACGAGGGCGATGAGGTAGTCGTTCCACGTCCAGAGGAACTGGAACACGGCGAAGGCGGCGAGCGCCGGTCGGCTGAGGGCAGAATCAACCGCCAGAAGATCTCGAAGTGGCTCGCCTCGTCGATCCGCGCCGCCTCGATCAGGTCACGAGGCAGATTGGACATGTAGTTGTGGAGCAGGAAGATCGCCAGCGGCAACCCGATCGCGATGTGCACCCGGTCGGCTCCGAACCGGAGTCGACGCGTCGGACGATACGACGCGTTGCCAGGCCCGGGTCAGCCGACCGGCGCCGGCGACGGCCGGTGTCCGCTGCCGGTTCCGCGAGATCGATCGCGACCCGGTGCCGGGATGCGCCGCGTCGTACGGTGAGGGCCATGTCGCTGTCGCCTGCCGCCGCCGAACTCGTCGATTCCCGCTGGGACGAGATCCTGCCGATCCTCCACGAGTACATCGCGATCCCCAACGTCAGCGAGGCGTTCGACCCCGACTGGCGCGCCCACGGCCACATGGACGCGGCAGTGGAGCTGATCCGGGGATGGTGCACGTCCCGCTCGATCCCGGGGATGACGGTCGACGTGCACGAGCTGCCGGACCGGTCACCGGTCATCGTCGTCGAGGTGCCGGCGACGGGTGGCGGTGGAGCGGACGACACCGTGCTGTTGTACGGCCACCTCGACAAGCAACCCGAGATGGAGGGGTGGCGCGACGGGCTCGGCCCGTGGACGCCGGTGCTCGAGGGTGACCGCCTGTACGGGCGTGGCGGCGCCGACGACGGGTACGCGGCGTTCGCGAGCCTGGCGGCGATCGAGGCGGTCCACGCAGCACACGGTGCACACACCCGGCTCGTCGTGTTGATCGAGGCCAGCGAGGAGTCGGGGTCGCCCGACCTCCCGGCTCACGTCGAGGCGTTGGCCGATCGCATCGGATCTCCGTCGCTGGTCGTCTGCCTCGACTCCGGCTGCATCGACTACGACCGCATGTGGGTGACGACATCGCTCCGCGGGATGGCCACGGCGACCGTGCGGGTGGACATCGTCGAGGAGGGACTGCACTCGGGCGACGTGTCCGGGATGGTGCCGTCGACGTTCCGGATCGCACGGGCGCTGCTCTCGCGCGCCGAGGACGAGCGCACCGGTGAGGTCACGCTCGACGCCGTCGACGTCGACATCCCCGCCGACCGGCTCGCCCAGGCGGAGGAGACGGCGGCCGAGATCGGGCCGATCTCGGACCGTTACCCGTTCGTCGAGGGCGCCGGACCGGCCACGCAGGATCCGGCCGACCAGCTGCTCGCGCGGACATGGCGGGCGGCGCTCAGCATCGTCGGTGCCGACGGCCTCCCACCGACGGGTCGCGCCGGGAATGTATTGCGCCCGAGCACGTCGTTGAAGCTGTCGCTCCGCGTCCCCCCGACGGCCGATGCGGCCGCGGCCGCCGCCGAGATGGCGGCGGTGCTCACGGCCGAGCCGCCCTACGGCGCACGTGTGACCGTGACCGACGTGGAGTCGGGGCCCGGCTGGAACGCGCCGGCGCTCGCCCCGTGGCTGGAGACGGCACTCGACGATGCGTCCACACACGCGTTCGGGCAGCCGGCGCGGCTGTTCGGTGAGGGCGGCTCGATCCCGTTCATGGGCATGCTCGGCGAGCGCTTCCCCGACGCCCAGTTCGTCATCACCGGGGTGCTCGGTCCCGACGCCAACGCCCATGGGCCCAACGAGTACCTGCATCTCCCGACCGCCCGGCGGCTGACCCTGGCCGTCGCCGACCTGCTCGACGCCCACGCGCGACGGGGCGGTACATGAGCCGGAGCTGTCACCAGGATCTGTTCCGGATCGCCCCTGGATCCGTTCGTGCAGGAGAGATCCGAACCCGCGACGCCGAGGTCGCCGGGCTCCCGATCGTCGACATCACGGGTGGGACGTACACGGGCACCGCATCCCGGTGGTCTCGCACCGTGGTCCCCGAGACCGGCTTCGGCATCACGGTCGGACTCGGCCCCTCGATCTCCGACGCCGAGATCGGAGCCCACACGCTGGCCGTCCACCCGATCGCGACGGAACTCCTCTGACGCGGTCGGACCTCACGTCTCCTTCGCAGCCACCCGCTGTCAGCCCGTCGTCGATGCGGGCGGACGTCGGGGCCGATCGAACCAGTCCCCCGACGGGATCGGTGACAGGTCGAGACCCGCTCCGTACGCGTACGCCCACGCCTCGACGCCCCGTCCGGTCGTGACCCTGACCCGCCGGTAGAAGCCGGCGACGCTGCTCTCCTCCTCGTCGAGCACCTCGAGCGCATCGGCCGACCGGTCGGGGCGGAGCATGTAGGTGCGGCCCACGATCGTCCCCTCCGAGCCGAACACCGCCGCAGGGAAATCGAGGCCGGTGTCGAACACGGCGCCGGGTGTCGTGTCGTCGACACCCTCGTCGGTGACGAAGCATCGGAGCAGCGGCCAGCGGACGTCCCCGGGCCGCAGTGTCCCGTAGACGAAGAGATGCTCCGTCACCGGGCCGGCCATCCTCACTTCTCGACGACGTTCTCGCCGTCGAGCTCCTTCTGGACCGACGGTGCCGCGAGCCCGATCACGGTGCCCTGCGAGGGGACCGGGTCGTTGCGGCAGATGAAGCTCAGCTGGCCTTCGAACACCCTGGCCATGGGGATGTACAGGCCGCCCTCGGCCATCGCGTCGATCGACGGGGTCGCGGGCGCCGACCTGACGCGCCACCCCTGGCGGGCCCGCTCGTCGATCGTCGCGTAGTCCAGTCCGTCGATCCCGACGATGCGACCGAGCAACTCCTCGGGCAGGGCCCCGTTCCGGCGTTCCTCGTTCGGAGCGAGCTGGAACGTCTCGCGGCGGCCGAACTGGCGGGAGAACCGGGTCGCCGCGAGCGCGTTCACCTCGTCGTTCGAGGTCATCGCGAGGATCCGGCCGATCCCCCTGAGGTCCAGTTCGTGGGCCGCCTCCTCGGTCAGCACGCTGAGTCGGCGTGCGGGCAGCCCGAGCGCCACCGAGCGAGTCACGTTGTACGGGTCGGTGTCGACCAACATCGTGGTGACACCGAGGTCGCGCAGTGCCGACGCCAACCCCCGCGACACTGCATGAGCGCCGACGATCAACACGCCGTTCGCGCGTGCCTCGGCGAGTCCCAGCACCCGGGCGATCGGTCCGGCCAGGAAGCCGTAGACGACGATCGTGCCGATGATCACCAGGAACACGATCGGGACGATCAGCTCGGCACCGCGCACTCCCTCTTCCTCCAACCGGAGCGCGAAGATCGCCGATACCGCGGCCGCGACGATGCCTCGTGGTGCCATGGCCATCAGGAAGACGCGCTCGCGCCACGACAGGGACGTGCGGAGCGTCGAGGCGATCACCGACAGCGGACGTGCGACGAGCACGAGCAGGGCCAGGAAGGCGAGCGACGGGAGCGCGACATCCTGCAACTGGTCGGTCTCGATCCGAGCCGCCAGCAGGATGAAGAGCGCCGAGATCAACAGCGTGCGCAGACTCTCGTTGAACTCCAGCAGACTCCGCACGGCCGCCGAGTCGCGACGCGCCAACCAGATGCCCATCACGGTCACCGTGAGGAGACCGGCCTCCTCCTGCACCTCGTTGCTGACGACGAACGCCACGATCACGAACGCCAACGTGATCGGGTTGCCGAGGTGATCGGGGATGAGGAACCGTCGCATCGCCTGATCGAGTGCATAAGCGACCAGGAAGCCGATCCCGATGCCCGCCACGAGGGTCAGGCCGATCACGCCGAGAATGGTGCTGAGCGCCTCGCCCGTGTCCTCGGTGAGCGCCGCCTCGAATGCCACCAGTGACGCGGTCGCGCCGATCGGGTCGATCAGGATGCCCTCCGCTCGCAGCATCGGGCCGGTGCGTCCGTTCGGGCGGACGAAGCGCAGCAGCGGTCCGACCACCGTCGGGCCGGTCACCACCAGCACCGCCGCCAACACCGCTGCGGCTCCTCGGCTGATGTCGAAGAGCCGCTCCGCGCCCCAGATCCCGACGAAGAAGGTGATGACCGCGCCGATCGTGATCAGCCGTCGGACGACGGTGCCGGTCGATCTGAGCTCGCGCGGGGGCAGATCCAGCCCGCCCTCGAACAGGATCAATGCGACCGACAACGACACGACCGGGAAGAGCGTCCCACCCAGGAACGCGTCGGGGTCGATGACTCCGAACACCGGGCCCAGCAGCAGGCCGGCGACCAGCAGCAGGATGATCGACGGGATCTGCGAACGCCACGCGAGCCACTGGGCGAGCATCCCGATACCGACGATGACCGCCAGCGTGGGACCGATGGCGGATTCGGAGGCAGCGAGCAGCATGAGTCGACGACGGCGAGTTCAGCCGAATGCCGAACTCGCCGTATGCGGAAGTTCTAGTCGACGCGGACGGTCGGCCGGTAGTGCGCGGATCAGCCCACGGTGGCGTGCTCGGGCAGGTTCTCGTCCATGGAATGGTCGCTCTCGATGCGGCCGGGGATCATGATCAGCACGCCGGTCACCGCCGCGGCCAGCGATGCCACGAGCACGCCCAGACGGGCCGCCGTGCCGATCTCTTCCTCACCGAACGCCAACTCGGTCACGAACAGCGACACCGTGAAGCCGATCCCGCCGAGGGCACCTGCACCGAGGACATAGCGGGTGTCACCCCGGCGGGGAGCCTGCCCACCGCCAACGCGACCGCGAGCAGCGTGAATGCCGAGATCCCGACCGTCTTGCCGACGACGAGCCCCAGGACGACCCCCACGTGACCGGGCTGGTGAACGCGTCGCCGAGTCGGTCGGCCGGTACCCGGATGCCGGCGTTGGTGAGCGCGAAGACCGGAGCGACCACGAACGCCGAGTACGGATGGAGCTTGTGCTCGAGCCATTCGACGACCGAAACGTTGCCGCGCGCCTGTTCGGACACCAGGAGCGCGTTCGTCACGTTCGGATTCGCGGCGAGCTGATCGGCATCGACCATGCCGGTGTCTCGGAACGGGGTGACCGGTGCCATCATCCCGAACACGACCTCGGCCAACGTCGGATGGATGTGGGCTTCGTGCAGACCCAGCCAGCAGATCACGCCGAGTACGAGGTAGAACCCGATCCACTGCACCGTGTTGTGCGCCAGGGCCGCCACCGCGACCGCACCGATCGCCAGCGCCAGCCATTCGTACGACACGCCCGACGAGTAGAAGACCGCGATGACGAGGATCGCACCGATGTCGTCCACGATCGCGAGCGCGAGCAGGAACAGCTTCAGCCACGACGGAGCGCGTGCCCCGAGCAGTGCGACCACCCCCATCACGATCGCGATGTCGGTCGCCATGGGGATGCCCCAGCCGTCCTGGCCGGAACCGCCGGCGTTCAACATGGCGTAGATCGTGGCGGGCACGATCATCCCGCCGACCGCGGCGATGATCGGGAGTGCCGCCTGACGAGGGTCGCGGAGCTCGCCCTGGGTGAGCTCGCGTTTGATCTCCAACCCGACGACGAAGAAGAACACCACCATCGCCGCGTCGTTGATCCACTCCTTGATGTTGAGTGCGATCTCGAAGTCGCCGATGCCGATGAACGCTTCGGTGGCGAACAGGTCGAAGTAGCCGGCACTCCAGGGTGAGTTCGCCCAGGCGAGCGCGATCGTCGCGGCGACGACGAGGAGGATGCCGGCGCTCGCCTCCTTGTGCAGGAAGTCGGTGAGCGGTCGGATCAACTGCTCCCGGACCGTCCTGGCGGCCGGCGGAGGGGGAGAGTCGTGCAGCGCAACGTGGCCGAGCATCGCAGCGCCCGGGCCGCGTTCACACGGCCCCTCGTCCGGACCCGACTGGTACCGTCCGCATCGTGCCCGCTCGCATCCAACGGATCATGTTCCCCGGGAGCCAGGGAGCGTCGCTGTCGGCCCGGCTCGATCTTCCTGCCGGCCCACCGCGTGCGTTCGCGCTGTTCGCACACTGCTTCACGTGCAGCAAGGACATCAAGGCGGCGTCACGGATCGCCGCCGGACTCACCGACCTCGGCTACGGGCTCCTTCGTTTCGACTTCACCGGCCTCGGCGCCAGCGAGGGCGAGTTCGCCAACACCAACTTCTCGTCGAACGTGGACGACCTGGTCGCTGCGGCCGCCTGGCTCCGCGAGCACCACACCGGTCCTCAGATGCTCGTGGGCCACTCGCTGGGCGGCGCCGCAGCCATCGTCGCAGCGAGCCGGATCCCCGAGGTGGCGGCCGTCTCGACGATCGGCGCGCCCTCCGATGCGGGCCACGTGGCGCACCTGTTCGACGGCGCACTCGACGAGATCGCCGAGCAGGGCGAGGCGTGCATCGAACTGCAGGGGCGCCGCTTCACGATTCGCCGGCAACTCGTCGACGATCTGCGCAATGATCGGGTGACCTCGGCTGCGGCCGCCTTCAACGGGGCGCTGCTCGTCATGCACTCGCCGGTGGACAACACCGTCGGTGTCGAGCACGCGGCCGCCATCTACGGTGCCGCCCGCCACCCGAAGAGCTTCATCTCGCTCGACGACTCCGATCACCTGCTGGACCGGCCGGCGGACGCAGAGTACGCGGCGTCGATCATCGGCACCTGGGCGCAGCGGTACCTCGCCGACCAGAGCGGCGCCACCGAGGCGCCGCCGGCCTCTGCCCAAGTGGTCGTGGCCGAGACGACCCAGGGTGCGTTCCTGAACCACGTCGTCTCGGGCCGCCATCGATTCCTCGCCGACGAGCCGGTGTCCGTGGGCGGGTTCGATGCCGGACCGGGCCCCTACGACCTGCTCGGGGCGGCCCTCGGTGCCTGTACGTCGATGACGTTGCGGATGTACGCGGACCGGAAGGCCCTGCCGCTGGACCGCGTGGCGGTGGAGGTGTCCCACGACAAGGTCCACGTGACCGACGCAGCCGAGGCCGACGGGGCGCCGCCGACCGGCGGGCGGATCGACCGGTTCACGCGTGTCCTGCTGCTCGAGGGCGACCTCGACGACGATCAGCGTGCGAGCCTGCTCCGGATCGCCGACCGGTGCCCGGTGCATCGCACCCTCGAGCAGTCGTCGGTGATCGTCACCGAACTGGGCTGAGCCGGCCGCCGGGCCTCATGCGTCGGTGAGGGGCGGATCGGCGAGCACCGGCGTCGGCGACGTGGCGCGGTCGCGGGTACGCACCCGGCGGATCGCGGCGTTGATCTCCGCGCCGAACAGGTTGATGATCGCGTGCAGGCTGATCCAGCTCAGCAGTGCGAGGACACCGGCGAAGTTGCCGTAGGTCTCGGCGCTCTGGAGCATCCGTCGCGTCAGCGCCGTGCCCGCGAAGTGCAGCGCCGTGTAGAGGCCGCCGCAGAAGAGCGCCCCTGCAGCGACCATCCGCCAGGTGACCTCTGCCGAGGTCAGGAAGCGGTACATCGAGGCGGTCACCAGGATGTTGATCACGAGCCCGCCGAGGATGATCATGATCTGTCCGAATCGAGGCAGCCCGGCCTGGTCGACGACCGACCCCAACGCCACCGTGCCCACCTGGGCGAGGCCGATGACGGCGAGTCCGATCAGCGCCCGAAGCCGCTTCGTCACGAACTTGGCGCGGTCGTCGACGGGGATCTCCCAGCTGTCGTCGTAGGCGATCTGGACTCCGACGAACGCCTTCATCGAACCCCACAGCGCAGCGCCGAGCCCGATGAACAGCGCCAGCCAACTGCCCGTGATCGTGCCGCTCGCGATCTCGTCGCCGATGAACGGCACCGATTCGACCGCCGATCCGACCAGATCGTCGCGGAGGTCGGGCTGGTTCTCGAGGACGAACCCCAGGATCGTGCTCGCCGCGAGGAACAGCGGGAACAGCGTCAGGAATCCGTAGTAGGTGAGAAACGCGGCGTTGCGACCGGTCTGGTGGTGGCGGGTGCCGTCGAGCGTCTCGGCGAGAATGTCGACGACGGTGCTGCGGTCCCGCAGTTCGACGATCTTGGGATGGTCGGTGAGCGGCATCAGAGACTCCAATCGATCGGCGACTGTCCGTGTGCCACGAGCGCGTCGTCGGCCCTGCTGAACGGCCGGCTGCCGAAGAAACCGTTGTGGGCGGAGAGGGGTGAGGGGTGGGGTGACTCGATGATGGTGTGTCGCGTCCCGTCGATCAACGACTTCTTCTTGCGGGCATGGCCACCCCACAGGACGAAGACCACGTGCTCGGGCTTGGCGTCGACGACGGCGATCACACGGTCGGTGAACCGCTCCCAGCCCTTGCCCTGGTGGGATGCCGCCTCGCCGCCGCGGACGGTCAGCGTGGTGTTGAGGAGCAGGACACCGCTGCGGGCCCACGCCTCGAGGTTGCCGTGGTCCGGTGCCGGGCGGCCCAGGTCGGTCTCGAGCTCACGGTGGATGTTGACGAGCGAGGGCGGGACCCGAACACCGGGGCGGACCGAGAACGCCAGCCCGTGTGCCTGGCCCGGGCCGTGATACGGGTCCTGGCCCAGGATCATGACCCGCGTGTCGGCGTACGGCGTCAGATGGAGCGCGGCGAACACCTGGTCGTGGGGTGGGTACACCGGAGCCCGCGATCGCTCCTCGGCGACGAACTGCTGCAATGTCTCCCAGTACGGCTCGTCGAAGTCGGCTCGGAGGAGCGGGTTCCAGTCCGTCGTCACGCCCGTTGTGCCTATCATGCGAATGGTGTTCGGTCATCTTCCGAGAGCCCGATTGGCGACGCTACCCACACCGCTCGAACGAGGGCCGCTGCTGCCCGGTGGATGCCGGCTGTGGGTGAAGCGCGACGACCTCACGGGTCTCGGCATGGGCGGCAACAAGGCGCGCAAGCTGGAGTTCCTCTGCGGAGCCGCGGTCGCCGAGGGGGCCCGCTCACTCGTCACGGTCGGCGCGGCCCAGTCCAACCACTGCCGCATGACCGCGGCGGCCGGTTCGATCCTGGGGATCGACGTCCACCTCGTGCTGTCGGGTGAGCGCCCGTCCGTCGCCACCGGGAACCAGTTGCTGTCGACGCTCTTCGGTGCGCAGGCGCACTACACCGGTGCGGAAGGGAACCACTGGGGTGAGCTGGAGATCGAACGTGAGGCGCTGACGGACGAGCTGCAGGAGAGCGGTGCCGCGCCCTACCCGATTCCGATCGGTGGATCCACGGCCGTCGGAGCGGTCGGCTACGCGATCGCGTTCGTCGAGATCATGGAGCAGTGCGAGGCCGAGGGCATCCAGCCGCAGGCAATCGTGCACACGAGCTCGAGCGGAGGCACCCACGCCGGGCTGCTCGCCGGCCAGGCGATGCTGCGCGAGCGCGGCCGATCGGTGCCCGAAATCCTCGCGATCGGAGTCGCGAAGGGCATCAACATGGGGCTGCCCGACATCAGCGAGTTCGCCGGTGAGACGGTCGAACTGATCGGTGGCGACCGGTCGGCGATCGACCGGAACGACGTCCGTCTCGACGCCGGCTGGATCGGGGAGGACTACGGCGTGCCGACGCGTGCCGGAGATGCAGCGATCCGCTGGGCGGCACGACACGGCGGATGGGTCCTCGACCGGGTCTACAGCGGCAAGGGGCTCGCGGGTCTGATCGGGAACGCCGAGGCCGGTCGCTGGCCGGACGGCAGCGACGTCGTGTTCATCCACACGGGCGGGACGCCGTCGCTCTTCTCGCCCGGTGGCGCGCCGGACTGACGGACGATCCGACCTCCACCGGACTTCGGCCGGTCCGCAGCGCGAGCGAAGCGCTGTCACCGCAGCGAGTGCTCCCGACGAGGTGCTCGACGAGATCAACCGGAGCGAATCAGCCCGACCGGTGCGACCGCGTCGGCCGTCAACATCCCGGCCACCAGGAACTCCATCGGTACCGAGAAGTCGTCGTCCCACCCCTCGGGTGGCCGGTTGCCGGATGCTCCCGGCCCGAACGCGTCGTTCGGCGCCCATTCGCATCCCTCCGGCGCGAGGATCAGGGCCGACCGTCCGAATGCCGTGACGGTCCCGTCGGACCGCAAGGTCCAGCCGCCGTTGAGGATCGCGTCGACCTCGATGTCGTCCCGTTCCGCGTCGTCCGGTCGTTCGTCAGCGGGGACCGACCACGGTCCGAGCCCGACATGGCAGGCCTGGGACCGTTGGGCGGCAACGACCAGCGAGTCGGTGTCCAGGCGGAGGCCGGTGTGGTCCCGGATGGTGAGCCGGATGTGGGGCCAGACCGCCGAGGTCGGCGCGCCGCGGTTCTCGTCGGAGGGCATCGGATCGGTGTCGCCCATGTACCCGAGGATCTGCCCGGCGCGGACGGTCGCACCGACCTCGCCGAGCGCCGTGAAGCGCAGGGACGTGTCGGCGTCGCCGTCGACCGTTCCGGGGTTGTCGTCGTTGAAACCCGCATAGTGGAACGTTCGACCGGCGACATCGGTGAGTGTCAGGGTCACTGCGCCCGAGATGGGGTCGTCGTGCTCGACCGCGGTCACCACGCCGTCGGTCGCCGCGAGGACGGGTTGCAGCTTCTGGCCGTAGACGATCGCCGACGATCCCGGTTCACACGCATCGTGCTCACAGGTCTGGGGCGGCGCGACCACGGCGCTGCCGAGCACCGGAAAGGCGACCTGGTCGAGTTCCTCGACGCTGCGCTCGACTTCGGGTGGGATGCCGGAGAGGTACTGCAGCCCGGGCGGAGCGATCGCGAGGCTGAACCCGAACGGGTCGCCCGTGATGAACGCCAGCACCTCGAGCCAGCGACGCTGGTATTCGCGGACGGTCAGGCGGTTGCCGAACTGTGGCAGCGGGACCTGGTCCATGAGGGCGGGATCCTTGGCCGCCTTCGGGTAGTACCAGATCACCGGCACCATCGAGACGTCGCCCTTCCACGTCCAGAGGATCGACCGTACGTCGGCGAGTGCGCGTTCGTCCTGGACCTCCCTGGGGGCGAGGTAGGCGTGCGGATAGCCACGGTGGTTGTTCCACGTGCTGGTGATGAACTGGTAGGCGCCGGAGGCTCGACCCTTGTTCGGGGGTGTGTCGTAGCGACCGCCCGACTCGAGAGTGCGGATCGTGAGGAGGATGTGGCCGAGGTCTTCGGGGATCTCGATCCCGAGCCCGGTCGGCGGAGCGGTCGGTTGCGGTGCTGCGGGCGGCGGCGTGGTGGCCACCGGCGCCGTCGGTGGTGGGGTCGTCGTCGGGCAGGGCGGCGGCGGCAGCGTGGTCGTGGTCGTGGTCGTCGGCCCCGGTGTCGTGGTGGTGGTCGTGGTCGTCGGCCCCGGTGTCGTGGTGGTGGTCGTGGTGGTCGTCGTCGTGACCGGGGTACACGGTGGTGCCGGCGTGCGGGTCGGCGCCGGAGGCGGCGTGGATGGTGGGGTCGTGTTCGGGGTCGTGTTCGGCGTCGTCG
>Ga0055584_100003427_pt1 | contig 15659 bp, 12 predicted proteins | sample OSDHelmetaG_FD_58716 | JGI IMG/M metagenome (GOLD analysis project Ga0055584, IMG submission 58716) | Pelagic marine sediment microbial communities from the LTER site Helgoland, North Sea, for post-phytoplankton bloom and carbon turnover... | ecosystem: Environmental > Aquatic > Marine >... | reverse complement strand
AGCTATTGGCCTTGGGGAAGAGCGTCTGGTTGGCGACCTCCTGCACATGGTCGGTCCAGGAGTCCTCGGCCTGTCGTTCCGGCTCGATGGTTGCGACGGCCTTGTCACGGAGGTTGACCAGCGCGTCGGTGACCCATTCGACATGCTGCTCGATTGAAGTCAGCATATTGCTTTTGACGGACGGGCTGCCCGGGCCGGTGATGGTGAACAGGTTGGGAAAGCCTTCAGTCATCAGCCCGAGATACGTCCGCGGCCCGGCCTGCCACTTATCTTTCAGTGTCAGCGCGCCCCTGCCCTGAATATCGACCCGCAGCAGCGTGCCGGTCATCGCATCAAATCCAGTGGCAAGGACGATACTGTCGAATTCAAAGCTGCGCCCGCCGGTCTCCAACCCGGTCGCGGTGATCCGGTCAATTGGCGCGCTGGCGATATCGACCAGCTCGACATTATCGCGGTTATAGGTCTCGTAATAATCGTTATCGAGGCACAGCCGTTTGGTGCCGAGCGGATATGTTTTGGGGGCGAGAAGCTCGGCGGTGACCGGGTCTTTGACCGTGGCTTTGATACGCTGCCGCACCCAGCTTGCCGCCGTCTCATTGGCCGCATCGCTGGTCAGCAGATCGTTATAGGAGCGTAGCAGGGTCATGCCGCCGGCCGCCCAGCGTTCGCGATAGGCTTCCTCGCGCTCCTCCTCCGTCACATCAAGGGCCGAGACATCAATCGGCGCGACGGCGCGCAGGCTGCCACTCATCGAGGTCCGCATATTGGCGCGCTTCTCGGCGTAATCATCCTTCCAGCTGCGCTCATATTCATCGGTCATCGGCACATTGCGGGCCGGGACGGTCCAGTGTGGCGTGCGCTGGAAGACGGTGAGATGCGGGGCTTCGGCAGCAATTACCGGGATCAACTGAATGGCCGAAGAGCCGGTGCCGATTACCGCGACCCGCTGGCCGGTGAAATCGACCTTCTCATGCGGCCAGTTGCCGGTGTGATAAAGGGACCCCGTGAAATCATCGATACCGGGAATATCCAGCATGTTGGCGGTCGAGATACAGCCGGTCGCCATGATGAAGAACTGCGCCGAGACTTGCTCACCGCTATCGGTCTCGATAGTCCAGCGTTTGGCGGTTTCGTCAAAATGCGCGGCGGTGACCGAGGTCTCGAAGGTGATGTCCTTGCGGAGATCAAACCGCTCGGCGACATGCTGGAGATAGGCGAGAATTTCGGGCTGTGACGAATATTTCTCGGGCCAGCGCCATTCCTGCTGCAATTCCTCATCAAACGAGTAGGAATACTGCATCGATTCAACATCGCAGCGCGCGCCGGGATAGCGGTTCCAGTACCAGGTGCCGCCGACATCATCACCGCGCTCAAACACACGCGTCGAAAAGCCGTTTTTGCGTAGCAGATGCAGCAGATAAAGCCCGGAAAACCCGGCCCCGACGATAACAGCATCGACTTTGTTTTGTTCAGACATGCAGCTTTCCCTCGCGATCGCCCAAGCGAACCATGAGGCGGGGGAATATGCAAGGCGGTGCGTCACGCAACCTCGCCTTCCCCTTGCTATCCGAAACAGATGGAGTCACGCTTTCCCCAACAGGCTCCAACACGGGGAGAAGACCCATGGCCACGATGATGAAGATGCCTTCGGGCACCACCTATCAATCCGATAACATCACACCGATTTCGCGGCTCGATATTCCGGGCGGCGGCCAGGTGACGATTGACGGCAATTACGCCTATGTCGGCTATATGTACGGGCCGGAAGGCACCTCGATTATCGATATCTCGGACCCCTATAATCTCAAGGTGCTGTGGACGGCGGAGCTGACCAACCCGCAAATGCATTCGCACAAGGTTCGGGTGGTTGGCGATTATATGGTCACCAATTGCGAACAGCGGCCACGCGCCGGCGTGAAAATGACCAGCGATTATGATGATCACGGGGTGCGCATCTGGGACATCGAGGATAAGAGCAACCCGCGGCTGATCAACTATCACAAGACCGGCGGGCGCGGTGTGCATCGCTTCGATATGGATGAGAAGTATCTCTATCTCTCGACCGAGATGGAGGGCTTCCTTGGCCATATTCTGGTGACCTATGACTGGTCAAACCCGGAGAAGCTCGAAGAGGTGTCGCGCTGGTGGATACCGGGCCAGCATACCGCTGGCGGTGAGGAACCCGGCCCGATGAAACGCGAGCATCGGCTGCACCATGCGCTGCGTCATGAAAACACGCTCTATGCCGGGCTGTGGATGTCAGGTTTCGCGACCATCGATATCAGCGATCTCAAGAACCCCAAAACGCTCGCGACCTATGATCCGCATCCGGAAGAAGCCGAGCCCAGCCATACGCTGCTGCGCGTGCCGTTTCAGATAGACGGGCGCGACATCGCGCTGGGGATTGATGAGGAACGGACCACCCGCGGCCGCGATGCCGGAAAACCGCATGCGCCGCTCTATGTGTTTGATGTGAGTGACCCAAACAAGATGGAGCTGCTTTACAAGCACCGGGTGCCGGAAGACGGCATGCCCTATACCGGCGACGACGTCCGGTTTGGGGCGCATCAGTTCCGCGAAAAGTTCGATGATACACTGACCTATGCGACCTGGTTTGCTGCGGGGCTGCGTATTCTCGATCTCGCCAACCCCACCGCACCGGAAGAGGTGGGCTATTTCATCCCGGAACCCGGCGAAGGCTATAACGCGCCCCAGACCAACGATGTTGAGCTCGATCATCGCGGGCTGCTCTATATCACCGACAAGGCACGCGGTTTCGACGTGATCGACTTTAAGCGCTAGCGGTTAGGGCCGGATCATTCCGGCGGCGCGACACAGACCTGATCATGGCGGTAACGCTCCTTGAGCGTGCCGAAATGTTCGAACACATCCATCACCACCTCGAGCGCCTGTGGCGTGATCTCAACATGCGGAGTCCAGCAGCCGAGCTTCTGATAGGTGCCGATACAGGTGGCGAGGACATCCTCGTCAATATCCGGGAAGAGCGGGCTCTGATTGGCCGCGATCTCTGCCGCCGGTGCCTCGTTCATGTAAATTCGCGTTTTCTTATAGGCGCGTACAAATGCCTTGGCGGTATCGGTTGCCAGCCACTCGCGGGTCGCGGCGACGCTTGAGAACGCATTCGGCCCGATCAACGGCCCGGACTGCGCCACGATATGCCCGACGCCATCGGCTTCAAGCTGCTGCGGAAATGGTCCCTGCTGCAACACATAAGCCCCAGTACCATCGCGGAACGCCTGATCCATCGCCGCCACACCACCAACATTAATTGCGTTGATCTTGCTGAAATCGACCCCCGCCTTGTGACAGGCATACATGAACATCGCCAGCGGCTGGCCACCGCTGAACAATACGATGTCCGCGCCTTCAAGGGATTTCCAGTTAAAGTCCGGATCAGCCTCACGCCCAACCAGAAAGAACCCGTCCATTTCATTGATCTGGGCGAAATGTGCCGCCACCGGGACCTCGCCTTTCGCCAGCGATGTGAAGGCCTGGCTCGGTGCAGTCTGGATCACCTGCGCGGTGCCGTCTTCCAATGCCTGAATGGCAGAAACGCCCGGCGGCGAGATCGACCAACTTGCGTCAATCCCCTCTTCTTTCAGGAACCCTTCCGAAAACATCGCAATCAGCGGTGAATAAAAGGCAGAGAACAGGGTGAATTGAATTTCGATCTTTTCCATAGGACTCTCCAAAAACGCGTGATGTGACGGCAGTATAGCGTGACTTGCTCCAAAGGGTCGATTGCGGCACGCTCCTGACTAGTAGGTTTGAGTATGAGTAAATCCGGGTATGGCAGAAGAACTCTCACAAACAGAGATGATCGAGCGGGCACATCGCGCCGCCCTTTCCGTTGCCACCACCCAGGGCCTCAAGGTTGAAAATGCCAAGCTGCTCCATTTTGGCTGCAATGCCACAATACGGCTTTACCCCTATGATATTGTCGCACGGGTTTCCGGCAGGGCTGGCGGATTCAGCTCGCACGCCGCGGCACGGCAACGGGAAATAGATGTGAGCCGCTATCTCGCCGACGCCGGAGCGCCGGTCGTCTCCCCGAGCAGCATGATTGATGCCGGTCTCCATGAGGAAGACGGCGTGATCGTGTCATTTTGGGAGTATATCGAAGCGAGCGAAAGCCGACGGGACAGAAAATATGCGCTCGACGCCCTGCATCGCTGTCACGAGATTCTGGCAGATTACCCCGGCGAGCTCCCGTTTTTGCATGGCTATGCGGATGCGCGACGCCTGTTTCTTCGATACTGGCGGCTGGGAGTCCTGGCGGGTGAGGAAATACATGAAACACTCGAGCGCATCTCGGAAATGGATCACGCGCTCGAGATCATGAAAGAAAACATGCCCTCTCCACCCGTCCCCATCCACGGCGATTCTCATTTTGCCAATGTGATCTGCAGCGCGAATAAATCCGGCGTGTTCTGGATTGACTGGGAAGATGTCAGCTGCGGCCCGGTCGAATGGGACTATGCCTGCATGATGCGTTTTCTGGCTGATCATCCGGTACGCGATTTCAGGCTGACAAGAGCCTTCAAGGCCGCCATTGCCGACAGGATTGACCCGGAGCGCTTTGAGCTGATGATTGAAGCCCGCGAGTTACAATCAGACCTATGGGACATGTTCCCTTAGCGATCCCCTGTCCGGCTGAGTGCTCTCGACTATTTTGTTCTGTATCAATGTCGAATAGACTTTGACGACTCCTCTCCGTCGGGAATTTTGTCATGCGTTATTCGATTGCGACCGTCTCCATCTCCGGCACGCTCAGCAACAAGATCGAAGCGATTGCTGCGGCAGGCTTTACCGGCATCGAAATCTTTGAAAATGATTTGATTTCCCATGTCGGCAGCCTCAAGGATTTGCGCCAGAAGATGACTGATCTTGGGCTGACGCTTGAGGTCTATCAGCCATTTCGTGATTTCGAAGGCATGCCAGAGCCATTTCGCAGCCGCAATTTTGATCGCGCCGAACGCAAATTCGATCTGATGGAAGAGCTTGGCACCGATCTGCTGATGATCTGCAGTAATGTTTCACCGCACGCGCTGGGCGGCATCGGACGGGCGGCAGATGATCTCCATGAACTTGGTGACCGCGCCGCCAAAAGAAATATGCGTATCGCGTTCGAAGCCCTGGGCTGGGGCCGTCACGTCAATGACTATCGTGATTCCTGGGAAATCGTGCGACGCGCCAACCACCCTTCCGTGGGGCTTACCCTCGATACGTTTCATATCTATTCACGTGGCACCGAAATAGACTCAATGCTCAACATTCCCGGGGACCGAATATTTCTGGTGCAGGTTGCGGACGCCCCCAAACTGTCAATGGATCCGCTTTCCTGGAGCCGCCACCATCGCTGCTTCCCCGGTCAGGGTGAACTCGATCTCGCCAGCTTTATGGAGAATATTCGGGCCACCGGATATGACGGGCCGCTATCACTGGAAATTTTTAATGACCAGTTCCGGTCCAGTGATCATTTCCGCCACGCCCGCGATGCCTACCGTTCGCTGATCTATCTGGCAGGGGAAACCGAGGAAAACGAGTCCGCCCCAAGCCAGCCGCTCAAGGACATTCCGCAACCGACCGAGGTTGAGTTTATCGAGTTCGCCGTCGATGGCGATGAACACACAGCCCTCTCCGCCTTTCTGACCCAGGCCGGCTTCACCCACGCCGCGACGCATAAGAAGAAGCAGGTCGAGCTATGGCGCCAGGGGGCCATCAACCTCGTCATCAATCGCGAGCCGGAAAGTTTTGCGCAACGCTACCATGGCGATCATGGCCTCTCTGTCTGTGCCTATGGCCTCACCTGTCCCGACCCAAAAGCGCTCGTTGAACGCGCTACGAGCCTCGGATACGAGATGGTTCACGCCAATCCGGAACATGATACGCACGGGATCGCGGCGGTTACCGGGCCAACAGGTGCCCTGCTCTATCTCGTTGATGCCAATGATACGCCATCGCATTGGGAGCGTGAATTTATTCATCATCCGATTAACCAGGATGCCATGCTGAAACGGGTCGATCACGTCGCAACGACGATGCCCTTTGACGCGGTACTGGAAGCAACATTGCTTTATCGCTCTGTCTTCCAGATGACGTCATCGCCCTCCGTTACCATCGCCGATCCTCTGGGCATTGTGAAAAGCCAGGTGATGGAAGTCGCTGATCGGGGCATCGCCATGACACTCAACAGCACGCTGGCTGGCGGCACGGTCGTCGCGCAAAGCCAGAACCGCTATCAGGGGTCAGGCGTCAACCACATCGCGATGGAAACCTCCGACATTTTCGCCCTGGCCGAGCATCTTAAAATACAGGGCGCCGAGCTGATGGATGTGACGCCGCATTACTATGACGACCTCGCCGCACGGTTCAGCCTGAGTGAAGACGCCATCGACCGGATGAAGTCCTGCCATATCCTTTATGACGAAGATGACGACGGGATATTTTATCAGCTTTACACCAAGCTGTTTAACGGCCGGTTCTGTTTCGAATTCGTCCAGCGGCAAGGGTATCGCGGTTATGGCATGGCCAATGCACAAATCCGCCTGACCATGCAGGCCCGCGAGCTTGACCTATTGCGGTAATACCCCTGATCATGCGGGTTATCGCCTAAAACAAAATTTCAGGGAGAACAGGGATGAGCAAACAACCGACTGGTATCGGCTTTGTTGGGTGTGACCTGCAACGATCACCCGCTGATAATGGCGCCCATAGTCATGACACAGCGCAGGGCCATACCCATCGTCAGGAAGTCTCGATCAACGGCACACGGATCACGACGGTCGATATTCACGCCCATTGCGCAGTGCCGGAGGCCCTCGCAGTTCTCGACCTGCCCTGCGAAAAAGACACTTTATTGATGTCGGACCCGGCTGAACGGATAGCGGCGATGGACAGTCAGGGCATCGATATCTCGGCGCTCAGTATCAACCCGTATTGGTATCACGCTGAACGCGACGCCGCGGCTGAACTCATCCGCATCCAGAATGAAGGGCTGGCCGAGATTTGCGCCGCAAACCCCGACCGCTTCGTCGCCTTTGCCACCATCGCGCTGCAGCATCCTGAGCTCGCGGTCGAACAGATCGAATATGGCGTCAAACAGCTGGGGCTGCGCGGCGTCAGCATCGGCTGCGAGGTCGAAGGTGAAGAACTGGCCGATCCCCGCTTTGATCCGGTGTGGGCCAAATGTGATGAGCTGGATTTACTGGTCTTTATGCACCCCAAGGGCACACCGAGCATGGTTGCAGGAAGACGGCTTTCTGGCAGCGGCGTGTTGCAGAACACCATTGGTAACCCACTCGACACCACAATCGCGCTGTCACATTTGATCTTTGAAGGCACACTGGATCGCCATCCGGGTCTCAAGATCTGCGCCGTGCATGGCGGCGGGTATTTCGCCTCCTACGCCCATCGCTCAGATGCCGTTATCCGCACTTTCCCACAACGCGTCGGCCCATTGCCGAAGAAAAACCCGACCCAGTATCTCAAAGACGGGCAGCTTTACTTCGACACCATCGTGTTCGATCCCGAAGCCTTGAATTATCTGATCTCACAAACCGGGTCCGACAAGATCATGATCGGCACTGATTACCCCTATGGCTGGACCAGTACGGAAGTTGAACTTGTGATGCGCACCCCGGGACTGACCGATGACGAAAGAATCGCGATTCTTGGCGGCACGGCAGCGAAACTATTGGGTCTGGATCGGTAACAACCGCGTATGAACGCCTTCCTGCAATATCTCGGCGACATCTGGACGCTGAACATGACGCTTGCCGCGCTCGTTGCTTTACCAAGCGGCGTCATTCAGGGCTATGCCGGGTTTGGGGGTGCGCTGGTATCGGTTCCGTTTTTTGTGCTTCTGTTCGGCCCCGTCCCTGGTTTCGCGATGGTCTTGATCGTCATGTTTTTAATTCAGGCATCGCTCTTCCCGAAGGCGGTTGGCAACGCCGACTGGAAAGAGATCAGTCCACTCGCGGGGGCCAGTGCCGTGACGATGAGCCTGGGCATTCTGTTTCTGGTGTCGGCAGATCCAGCCTTTATCAAAAAGGCCATGGGCGTGTTTATCCTGGCGATCACCCTCTTCATGATATCGGGATGGAAATATACCGGCACCAAGCGTATGCCAGTCGGTATTGCCACGGGTGCCGTTGCCGGCGGCATAACCGGCAGTTTTGGCGTGCCCGCCTTTCCCCTCAGCGCGCTCTATTTCCATACCTCGCAGTCAAACACCGCAACCATCAGAGCCAATGTCCTGATGGCGCTGCTCAGTAATTTAATCGTGGGCATCGTCGGTCTGACCATTCAGGGTATTTACGGTCAAACGCTGGTCGTTCGAACACTCCTGATCGCTCCGATATTCATCGGCGGTGCTTTTCTCGGGCAATATTTGTTTAGCGTTGCACCGGTCGAATGGTTCAAGCGCGTTACCTATGGGATTTTGATTATAAGTGCGATAACGCTGCTGGTGTTCTAACGCTCAGACGGCCCGACCAGCCTCGAAGATCACCTCATCCAGCATCACGCCGCGGTCGTCATAGATTGACCAGGCGCCGTCTTTCAGGCCGTTTTTGAAACTGCCTTTTTTGAAGACCTGACCATTATCGTAATACATGATCAGGTCCCCTTCCGGACGGCCCTTCTTGAACATGCCTTCATAATGAAGCTGGCCATTTGGATAAAACTGTTCCCACGGCCCATCGAGCACCCCATCGCTATAAGTCATCTTCTTGTACATCTGGCCGTTCATATAATATTTAACGCCGTCCTCTTCCGGCGTTTGTGAGCTAGCGTTCTTAGGGTCTTTGGCCATGTCTTCGAGGTCCGCGTATTGGTTTAAAATCAGGGCTGGAATTTTCTGGCGCTTGCGCACGATTTGCAATTTATTTTTACGGCCTGTGTGGGTGTTCCTTCGCGACCCGTTCCTCGGATGCCGGACATTTTTTAAATGGCTCGAAGGACGGCTCGGCTGGCATATTAGTTCTTCCCGCTGCTTGGTGTTAGAGCCCAAAGGCCTGCAAAACAACAGATAAATACTGCCCGTTAATGTTTTGTTAACCAGACGAAACCACACTCCAAGCTTAACAAAATCAATAGCCAAACCCAGGAAGGCAGAAGCTTTTTGACAAAAACCCAGGATGAAGCGACTTCTTCAGAGCCAAAATCTCCACACCTGACCCGGCGCTTTGCCATTCTCGGTGCGATCATCCTTTGCGCTGCAGGATATCTTATGATGGTGGTTGATCAACGAACATCTGACGCCGACATCAATAAATGGGCTGAAGCCAACAACGCATCACTGACTCAAGCAATCGCAAACTCTGTCTGGCCTCGATTTTCCGGCCACTTGGAATCCGCCCGTTCACAACCAATAGACAAGCTGCAAAAAGCATCGAAGACCAAGAGCCTAAATGAGGAAATTCGGACACTCGTCGCGGAGTTGGGCGTTCTTAAGGTGAAGTTGTACGAAACCGGTGGCATGACAGTGTTCTCTACCCAGACGAGTCAGATTGGTACCGACTACAGCAAGAACCCGCGTTTTCTGAAATCTCTCGATGGCGGTTTCGCCAGTAAGCTTGAATTGCGCAAAAAGTTTGGCGCTATTACCGGCCCACTGTCCGACCGCTGGGTTCTATCGAGTTACATTCCTGTTCGACGGGCCAACGATGGAAAACTTCTTGGCGTCGCGGAAATTTATAGAGACGTGACAGCGGCACGCTTGGAAGCTGCGAAAAGCAGAACGGCGCGCGCTATTATAATTGGCTTCGCCCTTGCTGTCGTTTTTGTATGCCTTGTTTTCATCGTATGGCGAAGCGATATTCGGCTAACGGCCTATCACCTCAGAGAAATTGACCTGATATCGAGCGCCGCCGATGCCGAGGCGAGGAATCAGGCAAAATCGCAATTCCTGGCTAATATGAGTCATGAAATGCGGACACCGTTGAATGGTGTGCTCGGAATGGGTAATTTACTGGCAAAGACCGATTTAAATGATCGTCAAACAAGCTTACTGCAAATAATTGGTAAATCCGGGCAAGCCCTCCTATCCCTTGTTGACGATATCCTTGATTTTTCGAAAGCAGAATCTGGCGCATTAACTCTCAACTCGGTGCCATTCAAAGTCGTGGATTGTGTCAGTGATGTTGTGGACTTGCTGTTGCCTGCAGCAGAGGAAAAAAACATACAATTGACCTGCGATATTTCTATTGCCGGGCAAGAAACTGTGCAAGGTGACCCAAAAAGACTACGCCAAATTCTCACCAATTTGGTTGGCAATGCCATTAAATTCACAGACTCAGGCGCGGTTATTTTATCCGTTGATCCGGGCGAGAAATCAGACACCAGAAAACATTTTCGGTTTACGGTTCAGGACACTGGAATTGGCATTCCAACGGACCAACAATCGCAAATTTTCGACTCATTTTATCAAGCAGAAAGTTCAGCTGCCCGAAGGTTTGGTGGTGCCGGCCTTGGTCTCGCCGTAACCCACCAGCTGGTCAATTTGATGGACGGAAAGATCGGCTTTGACAGTGTTGAAGGAAAAGGTTCAACGTTCTGGGTCGAGGTAACATTTGACGCCAATTTAGAGAGTTTTGAGCCTGTTGATCAGCAGCACTCTAAGGATACATCTTCCCTTACACAGCCAAACGATACGCGCATTCTTCTTGCTGAAGACAATGAAATTAATCGACTGGTCGCAATCGAAACCCTGCAAGACTTAGGGCACAGCGTTGATTTTGTAGAGAACGGGCAGGATGCCGTCGTCGCCTGGGAACAAGGAAACTATTCTTTGATCTTGATGGATATTCAAATGCCGAAGATGGATGGGCTTGAAGCTACCCGTCAAATTCGAGAGAAAGAGAGTCTACAAAACGGTCCGCCGGTACGCATCGTGGCTGTGACAGCAAATGCCTATGAATCCGACCGCGAGGACTGTCTTTCAGCCGGGATGGATGATTATTTGAGTAAACCCTTCACTGATGAACAAGTTTCTACCTTGATTGACCGCTGGTTGCCACAGCTCCCCCAAGGCTTAGCATCCAGCGAGGAAATGGAATCGAGTGCGCTTCATTGAACTCTGCGAAGGTCTACACCAAACGATTTTGATAGGTTTCGACGCTAAAAGACGCGTTTGGCTGTCTTTGGCTTGGAAAAGACGAGGACAGTTCCGCCAAGCGCCAAAGCAACACCCAAAATAGCCAATAGGGTCCACTGAAACCCTTCGAACCAGGTCGAGACCAGCATGGCAACGATAGGAAATAAAACCGTCGCATAGGACGCCCGCGCGACCCCTTCCCGATTGACCAGGCTCAAATAGGCAATGAAACCCAGTACTGTGGCGAATACCGCCAGGTAGGCAAGCGACCCCAGGTAAACCAGGTCGTTGGGAATCGGGAATGGCAAACCCAAGGCCAGGCAAATCGCAAAACAGATCACCGTGCCGTAGACCATTCCATAGGCGACGACGTTCGGCAGGTCGTCATCCTGCGACAGGCGGGCCGAGACAAGATTGCCAAGCGAAAACAGATAGGTGCCTAAAAATGGCAAAACCAGAAGAATGCCGACCTTGGTAGTATCGGCAACAACAATACTGCCCCAGGTGAGAAGCAACAGCCCGACCACTCCGAGCACCGCCCCCAGCAAAATGCGGCCACTGAGCGCTTTACCGAAGAACAGCCGTTGATTGAAAGCACCCATAATCGCCGCCGTGGCAAAGATGACTGACAAAACGCCACTCGGTAAAAACCCTGCGGCCACATAAAAACAATAATAGTTCATGCTAAACAGGCAGAAGCCCAAGGCAATAAGTCTGCCGTGATGCTGCCACCGGATAAAGCGAAACCGCCCGGATACAACCAGATAGCCGATCAGGAGAATGGCCGATATCAGGAAGCGATAGGCAACCGAGACAAGCGGTGGCACGTCACCAATCTGAAGCCCCATCGCATACCAGGATAGTCCCCAGCTGATTACGACGAACGTCAGTAGAACCGCCGAGACTACCGACATGCCCTCTTTCATTTCAGCTTTCCAGTTATTGGGGCACGACCTCGCCCATGTGAATTAGGCAGCGTCGGGCGTATAGGCAACCGGGTCAACACCCCAGACGGTCGTCCGACGCAGAAGTCGGCGTTCGCCTGCAGAGAAATCGCTTCGGGCATGGTTGAGACAACGATTGTCCCACACCACGAAATCACCCGGTGTCCAGACATGCTCATAAACGAACTCTGGTTTCTCGAGATGATCGAGCAGCGCCTGTAATACGGCGTCGCTTTCCTCTTCCGGCAGTTCGACAATGCGCGACGTCATCAAACGGCTGGCATAGATCGCCGGCCGCCCGGTTTCCTCATGCGCTACAAAGATCGGGTGCTCTCGCACACCGCTTAGCGAGCGGGTCGCGACATCCTGATTGTTATTGGCGTAATACAGATGCTCGCCATGGCAATTGGCGAGTTTGCTTTTCAGTGCGTCCGGCAATTCATCATAGGCCTTCGCGGTATTGGCAAACAGCGTGTTGCCACCCACAGAGGGGACTTCAATGGCGTAGAGCAAGGTGTAGCGATATGGCCGTTCCGAAAAAGCACCATCGGAATGGTACATCATCTCACCATCCGGCAGGGACCCGATTGGCTTGCCGTCTTCACGGATATTACTGATCAGCATGGTACCGGGATGCGATACACGCCCTTTCTCGGACCATCCTACTTTACGAATACGGGTGCCAGGCTCGCCGAACCGCTCGGTAAAGCGCACCTGATCTTCTTCGGAAATATCCTGATCCGGAAAGACCAGCACATGATGCTCCAGCCAGGCCTGATGAACGGCCTCAAAGGTCGCATCATCCATCTCCTGAGACAGGTCAACGCCGGTAATCCGGGCGCCAAGGGCGGGCGAAACAGGCTCTATATTCATTACGTACTCACTTCTTTGTACGGGAGAAAATAGACCAGCGGCTCATGCTAAACAAGATAAGTGCCTTTAAAGAGCTGGCGAAAAGAGTAGACTCTTGCAAGCCACGACAATCTCCTGAAAGCGCGCCGCATGCCGAAGGTTCTGACCGCCGAACAGATTACGTTTTACCGCAAAAATGGCTATCTCGTGCCATTTGACGGCGTCGAGACATCTGAAGCTGCGGCGATGTGCGATGACCTCGACGCGTTTGAACGCGATGAGGGCATGCGGGCCTCCGAAATAATCGTCAAAGGTCATCTGTGTTTTCGGCGCTCCTATGAATTTTCCCGCCATCCACGCATTCTCGATGTCGTCGAAGATCTGATTGGACCAAACATTTATGCGCTGTCATCACGTTTCTGGATGAAACCAGGACAGGATGGTTCGTTCGTCTCCTGGCATCAGGACTCCGCCTATTTCGGCCTTGAGCCCAACGAGCTCATCACCGTCTGGCTGGCGCTGACCGACAGTACGACGGAAAATGGTTGCGTCCGGGTTCTTCCGGGAACGCATGAGGGACCGGCCTATGCGCATACAGAAACCTATGACGAAAAGAATCTCCTCGCCCGCGGCCAGACGATTGAGACAATCGACGATAGCAGCGCCGTCGATCTGGCGTTAAGGGCCGGGCAGTTCTCCTGCCATCATGAGCGGATTGTGCATGGCTCCGCAGCCAATAACACCGATGCGATGCGTATTGGTATCGGCATCTTCTATTTCCCGACCCATGTCCGCTCAACGATAGGCCGTCGTTCTGCCTCGCTGGTAAGAGGCGTTGATGAGTATGGCCATTGGGATGCCGACCCTGTCCCGACCAAAGACCGCGATGCCGAGGTTTACGCGCATGTCCGCGCTGCGGGCAAACTCTATATTGATCCACAATTTGCGCAGGAAGCTGTGAGAGGATCAACGGATTGATCGGAAAAACTTTAGGTTTGTCAGCGGCCTATGATTGGTAGACCTGAGCATTTATCATTCCGATAAATTGCCGCGCATATATAGGAATATGAGACATGCTCACGCCTGAAGACAACGAGCTGCTTTGTCGGGTCACCGGACAACATGCGATGGGCCAGATGATCCGACGCTATTGGATCCCTGCCCTGTTCAGTCATGAAGTGGAGAGTGACCGCCAGCCGGTTCGCGTGCGCTTGATGGGGGAAAATCTGGTTGCCTTCCGGGATAGCAATGGTGAGGTCGGTCTCCTCCAGGAATTGTGCCCCCATCGGGGGGCATCGCTGTTTTTGGCGCGCAACGAAGATTGCGGTCTTCGCTGCCTCTATCACGGCTGGAAATTCGATGTATCGGGTAAAGTCATCGAGATGCCAACCGAGAGTGACAGCGAAGCGCTCATCAATCGGGTGCAGGCCCGTGCCTATCCTGTCGAGGAAGCCGGCGGAATTATCTGGGCCTATATGGGACCGCAAGAAGATCAGCCGCCACCGGTCAATTTTGAATTTACCAAATATCCCGAAACGCATCTGGTCCTGACCAAAATGCAGATCGCCTGCAATTGGGTGCAATGTCTCGAAGGGGTCCTCGACTCCGCCCATTCCAATTACCTGCATAGCGACACGTTTAAACCCAAAGCCAATGCCAGTTCTGATTATCGCGGCGACTCCCTTGTGGTCGACCGGCCTTCCGGCGATGGTAAACCCCGGTTTGAAGTAGAGAATACAGATTATGGTTTCCGCTATGCCGCTATTCGCAAAACGACGTCGGAAGAACAAGACAAATCTTATATCCGGACAACGCTTTTCGTGGCGCCTTTCTATGGTTTGTTTGCCGGTCAAAAGAACTGGGGGGCCTTACAGGCCTTCGTCCCGATCGATGACGAAAACACGATGCTCTATTTTGTCCGATACAATTTAAAGCAACCTGTCGATGACAAGGAAAGAGACCGCCAGATCGCCTGGTCAGGCCTCATTCCGGGTGTTGATGTCAATGAAGACTACCGAATGACACGAAACCGGGAAAATGACTGGCTGCAAGACCGCGCCGCAATGGAGAGCGGGAAATCCGCATCAGGATTACGCGGCGTGCAAGTCGAGGATGCGGTCATTCAGGAGAGTATGGGGCCTATCTTTGACCGCAGCACCGAGCATCTCGGGAGCACCGATGTCGCCGTTGTTCGCATGCGACGGCGGATGCTGCAGGCAGTACGTGGTCATATGAAAGACGGAAAGCCACCACTCGGGCTAAACGACGATATACCCTATGATCGACTTCGCGCTGAAGAGGCCATTATTTCCCGGGACACGACCTGGAAAGAAGTCTGTAAATTGGGGCAGTCATAGCGGACGAAGCAAACACCTTAGCCGAATATAACTACTGTCTAGCCCCCAAGTTCTGTATTCAAGAAATTTCGAATCGACGCATTCAACGTTTGGAAAGCTGCGGCCACGGTGGCTTGATAACTAGACGAGACGGAATCTCTGTCGCGCGCCTCCTTTTAATGTGACAATGCCCCTGATCGGTTCTGAATGCACCGTCCCCGGTATCGTTTGCGCGTAACCGCGGAACACTGTCCTTGGGCCACGGCTCACGGGCTGCGGTGCAACTGCTAATTATTGTATCAGCCCGAATTTTTATCGTCTGGGTCAGGAGGGGTATCAGCTACCGGCACCCGCATCAGCACCATCGGCACCCGCATCAGCACCATCGGCACCCGCATCAGCACCATC
>Ga0055584_100003426_pt1 | contig 15661 bp, 13 predicted proteins | sample OSDHelmetaG_FD_58716 | JGI IMG/M metagenome (GOLD analysis project Ga0055584, IMG submission 58716) | Pelagic marine sediment microbial communities from the LTER site Helgoland, North Sea, for post-phytoplankton bloom and carbon turnover... | ecosystem: Environmental > Aquatic > Marine >... | reverse complement strand
ACCAATATGAAGTTTATTGGTGATTTTGACGACAACAATGGAAATAGTGCATCTATTGATGTCTCAGTAACTTTAAAAGAATACGGCACAGGAAGTCAATTCGGCTACCAATGGATACTTGGAGAGCATATAATGTTAGATTTCTTTTTTATAGGTGTAAGAACTTCGGAGTATACTTTGAAGTTTGCTGCAGATGCGACAGTAAAGTCGGAACAGTGGGAGCAATGGCAGGAGGAGCATCTGCAATCTTATCGTGATTGGTTAGATGATTCGGAGTTTGGGTTTGTGCTGGAAAAACTTCCTTATGAATTTACAAAAAAGAGAATAAAATTCTCATACCCGTTCACTTTCGGAAATATCCGCCACGGGATTTCTATTGGGTTTAGATTTTAAGAATCGCTTAGCCTAAAGCCCTGACCGTGAACATTTAATATTTCTATAGACGTATCCGATTTTAGATATTTTCTTAGTTTGGTTATATATACATCCATTGATCTTGAGTTAAAGTAGCTATCATCATTCCAAATTGCTTTTAAAGCAAATGTTCTGTCCATAACCTTGTTTTTATTAAGGCACAATAGTCGAAGCAATTCACATTCTTTAGATGTTAGTTTTTGATCTTGTTCCCCCTCAGATTTAAGTATACGCTTTTCGGCATGGAACGTGAATTTTCCAATTAAAAATTCTTTCAATTGATTATTCCCTTCATGATTTGAGTCAACTCTTCTCAAAATGGCATTCATTCGAGCCATAAGCTCTTCCATACTAAAAGGCTTAGTAATATAATCATCAGCGCCCAGCTTAAACCCCTCAATAGTATCTTCCTTTAACGACTTTGCAGTAAGAAAAATAATTGGGATATCTTTATTTGTATTTCGGATATCTGTCGCTAATGAAAAACCATCTTTTTTAGGCATCATTACATCTAATATGATAAATTCGAAGTTCTTCTTGATAAATTCATCATACCCTTTCTCTCCATCAACAGCTAGAGTGGTTTCGTAACCTTTTACGTTGAGGTACTCGCTCAAAATTATACCCAAATTAGGATCGTCTTCTACAAGTAAGACTTTAATTTTTTTAGTCATCTTTTATGGGGAGTTCAATTGTAAACGTACTTCCTTTGTTGGCAGAACTGTTTACGTATACAGTTCCATTGTGTCTTTCTACAATCATTTTAACATAGCTCAAGCCAAGTCCAAACCCTTTTGTGTTGTGCAGGTTTCCTGTCGGAACACGGTATAATTTATCAAATATTTTTTTTTGATTTTCAAGGTTAATACCGATTCCGTTATCAGTAAAAGAAAGTTTAAAATTGTTACCCTGTGCCTCAGTTGAGATATTTATTTTAGGGGCGTCCTCTGAATATTTTATTGCATTATCGATAAGGTTAGAGACTACATTTCCGATGTGAACTTTATCAAGGGTTAGATTAAATTTGTCAGCAACGAGACTACATGAAATTTGCCCATCTCTCTTGTGAACTTGCATTTCTAGCTTGTTGACTACACTTGAAACAAGTTGATGCATATCTGTGGTTTCCAATTTCAGTTTGAACGCTCCTCGATCTAAAATTGCACTTTGTAACACGTTTTCAACGAGTAAACCAAGTCGTTTATTTTCATCATTAATCATGTGTATATATCTAGACGAAATACCAGGCTCTTTGGCAATAGATTCTTCTGATAAAGCTTCACAAGCAAGCGAAATTGTCGATATAGGAGTTTTCAACTCATGTGTCATGTTGTTGATGAAATCGTTCTTGATTTCGGACACTTCCTTTTGCGAAATTATAGTACGTATGGCATAGAAAAATACAACGATAATTGCGATTACAATAAATATTGAAGAGCAAAGCATCCACCAGATTTGTTGAATTAAAAAAGAATTTTGTTTTGGAAAATGAAGCTTTAGGAACGCTTTCGAATCTAAAATATCGTTAGGAAAAAGTTTCATTTTTGTCTCTGTTTCCCTAAGACATAGGTTATCTTCAGTGCTTTCAAGAACAGCTTCACCGTTTTGTCGGTAAATTCCGAATTCGAATATTGTGGTTATACCCTTGTTAGTTAATTCAGCGGCCAATAAAGAGTCTAAAGCTTCTTTATCTACACGTCCTTTAATATCATCAAACAAATTAACTTCCATTAACCGTTTAACTATATCACCTACAAAAGCAGTTTTATGTTCCATACGCATCTCAACAAGGCTATCGATATTTATTTCTTCATGAATTACCTCTAATTTTTCTTTATTTTTTTTTACATCTAGTTTTAGAGCAATGTGCTCATTAATGAGGTCTTTTTCTTCTTCTGTCCAATTCTTTTCTTCCGCGTCAGTAGTTATTTGCCGTGTTACTCGTTTTCCAGCTTCTTCCTCTGTAATACTAATTTCTAAGCTATTATCATTTTTATGAATCTCTTTAAAAACAATATGTTCATATGTACTGTCATCCGAATAATCGACAATAGATTCGGCAAGTTTATCTAAAGTGTGAGAGAGTTCGGTTAATGAATCTTCGTCAAAAAACAGAAACTGAGCCTCCTCATGAGAGCGAAGTTTGGATAGCGTTTCATCTTTCTCGAGTTTATCAACGACATTACTTAAAACTTCTGTCGCATTTCTTTTAAATTCCTCTTGTTTTAATGTAACGGCACTATTAATCCAATAAATTTGGACAGATATCAAAGCAATTATTGCACCGGATATTGAGATAATTAATATAGGTATTAACCTTTTGTTCATGTTTTGAGCAAAAATAACTTAACCCCAAGTAAATAGCCTGTTCTTAACACTTTTTAACACCTCCCAGTCCATATAACAAAGAAAGATGCTATAATCTTAACATGACTCATGCTGTAAATAGATTAAATTTAAGTTTAATAATTGTAGGTTTTTTGGTGGCGGTAACTTTGTTCTTACAAAATATGTTTACCTTCACACTACGTATGAGACAGTTATTTTTGATTTTGTTATGTCTGCCGTATGCTTTGTTTGCTCAAACGGATTTAAAAAAAAACGTTGTATATGGTGAGCTTGCAGGGGCGGCAAATTTTTATTCAATTAACATAGAAACATCTGTTGCGAAAGGAATTAATGTAAGGTTCGGTATAGCGGCTAAGCCCGGAGAATTATTTTTTATACCTGGCCTGGCCTATCTTAAGCCTATTGGGGATAGTGGAGATCGTTTTATAGAAATTGGTGCAGGGCTCACTAACATAATTGCACCGAAAGCTGCCTTCAAATATGATCTTTCCGGATATATGAATTTTGGTTACCGAAAAGAGGCTACAGAATATAATCCCATTTTTTGGCGGGTAACTTTTACTCCGCTCTTATTTAGAGACCCATATCCTGCTGCTGGATTTATGGGATACCTCCTACCATGGTTTGGCGTGGCGTTAGGATACGGATTTTAGTATTAATACTTACTATTCTTAATTAATCTTCCTTTCTTTGAAGGCTTAGAAAGTTAGAGCTATGGAAAAAATTCTTAATTACATCAATGGCGAATTAGTAGGGCCAAAATCAGAACAATACCTAGATAATTACAATCCCTCTATTGGTAAGGTTTATTCTCTAATTCCAGATTCTGATGCTGATGATGTGCAACGAGCACAAGAAGCTGCTCAAGCAGCTTTCCCTGCATGGAGCGTTACTCCAAAAGACGAACGTTCAAGGATTTTAATGAATCTAGCGGATTTGATTGATGCTAATTTGGATATGTTAGCTAAAGCAGAATCAGTGGATAATGGTAAACCAGTATCCTTAGCAAAATCTGTAGACATACCAAGAGCAGCTTCGAATTTTAGATTTTACGCTACTGCAGTGGTACAATATTCTACACATGCGCACGAGATGGAAGATACTGCAATTAATTATACTTTACGCCAACCTATAGGCGTTGCGGGTTGTATTTCTCCTTGGAACTTGCCTTTGTATTTGTTTTCTTGGAAAATTGCTCCAGCATTGGCTTCAGGAAACTGCGTTGTAGCAAAGCCATCTGAAGTGACGCCAATGACTGCATATTTGCTTTCGAAGCTTTGTATTGAGGCGGGACTGCCAAATGGAGTGCTGAACATTGTTCATGGTTTAGGGCCAAAAGTAGGGCAGGCAATAACTGAACACCCGGATATCCCTATGATATCCTTTACAGGAGGAACAGTTACAGGGAAACATATTGCCAGTATTGCTGCGCCAATGTTTAAAAAACTATCACTAGAATTAGGCGGTAAAAACCCAAACATCATTTTTGCCGATTGTGATTTTGATAAGATGTTGAGTACCACTATTCGCTCATCTTTTGCAAACCAAGGTCAAATCTGTTTATGTGGTTCAAGAATATTTGTTGAACGCCCAATATATGAGAAATTCAAAACCGCCTTTGTTGAGAAAGTTGGCAGAATGAAAGTGGGAAACCCTGCTGATGACACTACTAAAATGGGAGCGATTGTCTCTCAATCACACATGGAAAAGGTGTTATCCTATGTTGATCTGGCAAAAGATGAAGGCGGTACAATTTTAACGGGCGGTAATCAAGCTCTTGTAGCTGGTGAATGTGCTGAAGGGTGGTTTATTCACCCTACTATTATTGAAGGTTTATCGTTCGATTGTAGAACAAACCAAGAAGAAATATTTGGCCCAGTAGTCACCATTATGCCTTTCGACACAGAAGAAGAGGTATTGATAATGGCGAATAGCACAAAGTATGGTCTAGCTTCAACGGTATGGACAGAAAACCTTAAGAAAGCACATCGTATGGCACGGAATCTTCATGCGGGCATTGTTTGGATAAATTGCTGGTTACTGCGCGATTTAAGGACTCCGTTTGGAGGAGCAAAACAATCTGGTGTAGGCAGAGAAGGTGGGTTCGAAGCGTTGGAGTTTTTTACTGAGCCAAAAAATGTGTGTATAAAATACTAATTATCAAGGCCTTTATAAAAGGAAGATAAAGTTAGCTGTTATAGAATATTTAAACGACACTTAAGAGACCACTCAATTAACTTAACTGCTGCTAAGTCCCGGCCATTGTGTTGGTGCGTGGGGCAACAGTTCCGCAATTAGAACTAAACGGAGTATTTTTCTTTTAAAAACTCATCAAAAGAACCTAAGTTAGCCAACACTTGGAGCTGCTGATATTTTTTATTAAACTCGTCGTCAGACATTTCTTTATTTAGAACGGAAATTTGATAATGTTCATAATTTTTAATGGAAGTTAATTCCTCTAATGTAAGTTCAATGCCATTATCTAATTTATCACGTAAATCATTTATACTAATATTGCCCTCGATAAAGGCTTGACGATAATAGCTTTGTACTTTCTTTTTAGTTTTTTCCATTCTATAACTTTGGATGATACAAATGAACTGAATCCGTTAATCACATTTGTGATTTTCGTTAAGTATATATTAACAATTTTGTGTTGATTTTGTTGAAAGTCATATGAAAGGAGTAATAGTGATTACATTAATACTTACAGCGCTTTTATTAGTAGTGGATGCCTATACATTTAAGGGGCTTAAGATGTTAATGAAAAACATTGATAGCCAGTTTATTAAACGAGTATTCACCTGGCTTTATTGGGCTATATCGATAGGGATGGTGCTACTACTTTTTTTTAGCTTTTGGTACTTCAATAGTGCCGTAGAGAGTCACAGTTATAAGGTTCCATTTACTGTGGCAAGTATTTTTATGATTTACTTATCACCAAAACTATTTTTCATTCTATTCCATTTAATTGAGGATATTAGCTTCATTGGCTATTGGGGAGTAAAGAAGGTTATTGAATCGTCCGAAACCACTGAAATTTATAGTAGAAGTGAGTTTTTGGTGCAGTCGATATCCAGAATCGGAATTGGAATTGCAGGCCTGCAGTTCGGTGCGATGATTTATGGAGCGACCAAAGGCAGATTTAACTATCAGATTGTTAAGCAACCAATCGAATTTGATAATCTTCCAGATAGTTTTAATGGCGTTAAAATTGTTCAGTTATCAGATATACATATAGGTAGCTTTTTTGATAATCATAATGAAGTTGAGAAAGCCATTAATAAGGTAAACGAATTAAATCCCGATTACATACTCTTTACTGGAGACCTCGTAAATAACTATGCTTGGGAGCTTGATGGCTGGGAAGAAATTATAGGTAAACTTAAAGCGAAGCATGGTAAATTCTCTATACTAGGCAATCACGATTATGCAGATTATGTTCAATGGGATAGCGCGTCAGATAAAGCGAAAAATTTAGATAACCTTAAACAACGACAGGCCAAAATGGGATTTAGGTTACTTTTGAATGAATCTGTTAAACTCGAACGAAATGGAGAATTTATCGAGTTGCTTGGGCTTGAGAATTGGGGGAAAGGAAGATTTGCTAAATACGGTGACTTAGCTAAAACAATGAAAAATAGTGTTTCTAATTCGTTTAAAATACTAATGTCTCATGATCCTTCCCATTGGGATGAGCAAGTTTTAGAAAAAACAGATATTAATTTAGCCCTTGCAGGACATACACATGGAATGCAATATGGGGTGAAAATTGGGACCTTTCAGTTCAGTCCTGTCCAGTTTCGTTATCATAGATGGGCGGGCCTTTATACCGAAAACAAGCAACATTTATATGTTAATCGTGGCTTCGGCTACATTGGCTTTGCTGGTCGTGTTGGAATTTCTCCGGAAATAACTTTATTAGAATTACGACAAAAAGTATAACCTTTTTGTAATTCCTTCGTCTAAAGGTGTCCATCGAAAAAATGACGTACATTTGCACTTCCGAAAAATTCGTGAATTGAATTTGTAAGTAGTTGAAAAAAAAAGTTATATGAGACAACTGAAAATTACCAAACAGCTAACAAACAGAGATAGTAAGTCTATCGACAAATACCTTAGTGATGTGTCTAAGGAATCGATGATTAACGCAGAGGAGGAAGTAAACTTAGCCGTTAAAATTAAGCAGGGAGATGCTAGAGCATTAAATAAAATGGTAAGCGCAAACCTCCGTTTTGTTATTTCAGTGGCAAAACAATACCAAGGTCATGGACTTACTCTAGAAGATTTGATTGCCGAAGGTAATATTGGGCTAATAACTGCGGCGAAACGTTTCGATGAAACGAAAGGATTTAAATTTATCTCTTATGCTGTTTGGTGGATTCGCCAGAGCATTATGCAAGCAATTGCAGAAAATTCAAGAGTTGTGCGTTTGCCATTAAATAAGGTAAGTGCCATTCAAAAAATTTCAGGTGCTTTTAGTAAGCTTGAGCAGCAGTTCGAGAGACCTCCGACTAATGAGGAAATTAGTAAGCTAATGGAAACAAACTCAGAGAGTGTGGCAGATTTATTCTCATACTCTCAAAAGCAAGTTTCTATGGATGCACCTTTAATTGAAGGTGAGGACAATAGCTTATATAATGTTTTAAGTAACAACAATATTGGTACACCAAACGATAAATTAATGCATGAATCATTATGTGACGACATAAATCGCATTTTGGTTACGCTTAAATCGCGTGAAGCTGACGTTGTTAAGTATTCGTTTGGCTTAAACAGCGAGCCGCCAATGACATTAGAAGAAATTGCTAACCGTATGGATTTAACGAGAGAAAGAATTCGTCAGATTCGTGAAAAAGCATTGCGTGTGTTACGTAAAAAATCAAATTCAAAATTACTTAAGCATTATCTATAAAAAGGGTATTGCTTCAAAAAATTAAGCCTCGCATTAAAGCGGGGCTTTTTTATGCTTTGCATTTAACAGAATTAATCGAACGTCCAGGAGCTAAAACTATTGTGGCCGATTTTTTGAACCTAAATAATAGGTTTACTATATGAACAATTTAATATGTTCATTATTTTAGCAGTCTGAAATTAGCTAATTTTGAGCCTACGCCTAAATAAAAAATTCCAATCAATGAAGATAGGCTTTTTACAAAAAATAAGTTGAAAGTAATTTCTAGATTATTTTAATATTTGTTGCGTATAATCCTTTAAGACTTTCTTCTAAATCCTAGTTACTTTCTAACTTTCGTTAATTTCATCAACTAATTCCATTTGCATTTACAAATATATTTTTATCATCTTCTTCTGGAGTGATGAATTCAAATCCTTTTGAATTCTTTAAAACTTTACCGTTCCGTTTAGCATAATTATAAATTTAAATATTTACTAGGTTAGGCTTTAAAATGGGCAAGTACTTTAGCGCGCCAATAATTCCAATTGATACTGTTTAGATTTAATAATTATGGGGTAATTTTGTTAAGAAAGTCCTTAACGGAAGTCTGTTGCTAAATGAGCTTTCTTTTGTAAATTTGAAAGTCCCAAACTTAATTTATGAAAAGGTTATTTGTTCTGTGTTCAGCTATGTTATTATTCTCATGTGGAAATAGAGAAGAAGTAGTTGAACAAACATACCCGAACGGCAACAAAAAAATTGTGATGATATACGAGGGCTCCGATGGAAAAGTTGTGGGGCAAAAGAGTTATTATTTAGGCGGCCAAGTTGAAGTTACGGGTCAATTTGATGCAAATGCTAAACGAAGCGGTAAATGGATTTATTACTACGAAAACGGCAATAAATGGAGTGAGTGCGAATATTCTTCTGGGATAAGAAATGGAAATATCGTTACTTATTTCGAAAATGGAAACAAGCGCTACCAAGGAAATTATGCAGATGATAATCAAGCAGGTCATTGGATTTTTTATAATGGAGATGGTTCAATTGACAATGAGAAAGATTACTAATTGATACCAAAGGATACTATAGACGATATTTTTGAATCCGCCAGGATTGAGGAAGTTGTAGGAGATTTTGTAAGTCTTAAAAAGAGAGGAGTGAATCTTTTAGGTAATTGCCCCTTTCATGATGAAAAAACTCCTTCTTTTACGGTGTCTCCAGCTAAGGGTATTTACAAATGTTTTGGTTGTGGAGAAGGAGGTAACTCTGTAAACTTTATCATGGCGCATGAGCACTATACCTATCCAGAGGCTCTGCGGTATTTGGCAAATAAATATGGTATTGAGGTAGAAGAAGAGGAGGTAACTCCTGAAATGGTTAAAGAACAGAGTGAGAAAGAGAGCCTATATGTTGTTGCAAATTATGCTGAAAAACATTTTGTCGATAATCTGCTTGATTCAAACGAAGGAAAAGCAATTGGGTTGAGCTATTTTAAAGAGCGTGGTTTTTCTGATGAAACAATCGGTAAATTTAAATTAGGATATGCAATCGATAGTTTTGAAGCATTTACTTCAGCAGCAACCACAAATGGATATAAGCAAAGTTTCTTGGTTGATTCGGGCCTGACTAAAGAGAAGAATGGCAAACAATATGATGGTTACCGTGGCCGCGTAATATTCCCGATTCACAATCTTTCCGGACGACCAATTGGTTTTGGAGGGAGAACTCTTCGAACCGATAAAAAAACACCTAAATATGTAAACTCTCCACAGAATGCGATTTATGATAAGAGCCGTGTTTTATATGGGTTGTATACAGCTAAAAAGTCTATCATTCAAAATGATAATTGCTTTTTAGTTGAGGGTTATACAGATGTTATTTCAATGTTTCAGGCAGGAGTGCAGAACGTTGTTTCTTCTTCGGGGACTTCGCTTACGGTTCAGCAAATAGCATTAATTAGTCGATTTACCAAGAATATTACAATTCTTTATGATGGTGATGCCGCAGGTATCAAAGCATCTTTTAGAGGAATCGACTTGATTCTAGAACAAGGCATGAACGTAAAAGTTGTGTTGTTTCCAGATGGGGAAGACCCTGATTCGTTTGCTAAAAATTCTGTTCCCGGCGAGCTAGAAGATTTTGTTAAAGACAAAGCGAAAGACTTCATAGTTTTTAAAACAGATTTACTTTATGCCGAAACAGAAGGTGATCCAATCAAAAAGGCGAAGCTAATTCATGACATTGTTGATTCTATTGCACTCATACCAGATGATATTTCTCGTTCGGTTTATATTAAGGAATGTAGTCGTTTATTGGATATAGAAGAAAGTTTATTGATTATTGAACTCAATAAAGTAATTCGCAAGAAACAATATAACAGCAAAAAGCAAGGAGCAGTTCCGCAAAATCAAATACCTGTCGTCCCCTTTCAACAGGAGAAATCTATACCAAAGTTAACTGATACGCTTGATATACAAGAACGAAATATTATTCGACTTTTACTAATATATAGTGACAAGACCATAACATTTAAAGTTGGTGAAGAAGATCAAAATGTTGCTATTGTTGCCTTCTTGGTCTATAAACTTCAGCAAGACGATATTGAAATGACCAATGAATGGTGTAGGATAATTATTCAAGAATATAATCAGGCTCTGGAAGATGAGACTATTCTGTCTCAACAGCACTTTTTGAATCACCATACGCCAGAAGTTAGAGCTTTGGCAATAGATCTGGTTACTAGTAAATATGAATTACACGATTGGAAGTCGAAATTAATTGATGTTGAAACGGAGGAGCATAAATTAAAACGCGCAGTAGAAGGTGCTCTGCATTCTTATCTGGAAAAGCGCGTTAGGATGATGTGGCATGAGAATCAAGAAAAATTAAAAAGTGTCTCTAGTAATTCTGCTGCAATAATAGATCTGCTTAAAGAGCAAAAGAGATTGACAGATTTAAAAAAGAAACTTTCCGCTTCTATGGGCAGAATAGTAGTCAATTAAAATTTTTCTTCTGTTATTTATTCCTAATTGCATCTTACACCAGTTTGCTCTAAAGGATAAATCAAAAAGTTTGACTATCGATTTCAGAGGCAGCCTTACCTTTAAATTGCCAGCTATAATTCCTGAATATTCTTGCTGTTGCTAGATTTATTTCATTAATATTCTCGCTTTTTGAATTGCCAAGAAAATTCTGAATTTTAATAAGTTCAATGTCTCCATTGTTTTCGTCATCTTTACGGTTTCCAGATATTTCATCTAAATTAAGCTTGATAAAGTTTCATTAATAATGGGCACTCAAGCATCTATTATGAATGGTTTTTATGTTTTAGTGGCCTTAAATATGCGTTGTTAAAAGTGAAGCTTTCTAAAAATGTTTGGATTGAATTTAGTTCTATAAAGATTTATAAAAACCTAACTAATTAGAGGAAAATCGAATATCTTTAATTTTTAGCTGAATTGATACATTTCCTCTCCAATTGTTTTCTTCAATGCTGTAAACAATATCAAACGGTATTCCCTGAGAAATTTTGGCATAATGATATCCCATATTAAATGCGATACCATTCAGTTTAAAGTTAGTATTACCCTTTTGATAGACACTTAATTTGAGATGTAAATCTTCTGTGCCAACAGTTTTTGAATAACCAGTATCTAATACACCGACTGTTACAAACACAGGTCTCATGTTTTGAGGTCCAAAAGGAGCAAGTTGTTCGAGAATTCTGTAGAATTTTGCTGTTATTTCGGTAAGGGTAAGTTTTGCATCAATTTCAATATTTGGGGTCAGCTGCTCTTTCGTAATCGTCCTAGATACCGCCTCTTCAAATTTTTCACGAAATCTATTAATATTTTCAGTCGGCAGGGTTAGTCCTGCAGCATATTTATGTCCACCAAATTGTGTTATCATATTTTGACAAGCACTAATGGCTTTGTATATATCAAAACCTTTTACAGACCTTGCACTTCCAGATGCAGTTGCGCCATCGCTAGTAAGAATTATTGTTGGGCGGTAATAAGTCTCAATAACTCTTGAAGCCACAATCCCAACAACACCTTTATGCCAATTTGAGCTATGCAGAACGAATGATTTAGAATCTTTAAGGAAATTAACATCTTCAATCATTCCAAGTGCTTCTTGTGTAATTGCTTTATCTAACTCCCTTCGATTTTTATTATCTTCATTAATTCTTTTACTAATTTCAAAAGCGGTATCTTCAGTGTCGGAAATGAGTAATTGAACGGCTTTTTTAGCATGGTCAATTCTGCCAGCAGCGTTTATTCTAGGTCCGATTACAAACACCAAATCGGTTATTGTTAGGTCTTTTTTTAACTCTAACAGTTCTAGCATACAACGAATACCAGTTCTTTTACTCAGGTTTACTTGCTTTAAACCATAATAGGCCAAAATTCTATTTTCTCCAGTAACAGGAACAATATCGCACCCAATACTTATTGCTACTAAATCTAAATATTGCAGTAAATCATCGAAGGGAAAATCATTTTTTTGAGAAAAAGCTTGAATAAGTTTAAAGCCAATTCCACAACCACAAAGTTCGTCATAAGGGTAGTCGCAGTCATTTCTTTTTGGGTCTAGAATCGCTATAGCAGAGGGAAGGTTTTCACTAGGGCGGTGGTGATCACAAATTATAAAGTCAATATTTTTTTCATTTGCGTAATCAACTTTGTCATTTGCTTTTATACCGCAGTCTAGGGCAATGATTAACGAGATTTCATTTTTGCAAGCGTAATCAATTCCTTTATAGGATATACCATAACCCTCTGTGTATCGGTCAGGAATGTAATAATCAATATTATCGGTGAATTTCGCCAAAAATGAGTAAACTAGAGATACCGCTGTTGTTCCATCTACATCATAATCCCCATAAACAAGAATTCGTTCACCTTGACCAAGTGCTCGTTCAATCCTCTCTATTGCTTTATCCATATCCTTCATCAAAAAAGGATCATGAATGTCATCTAAGCTTGGTCTAAAATATTTTTTTGCCTTGTCAAAAGTGTCAATTTTTCGCTGAACAAGTATTGATGCTAGCGAGTTAGATATTGTGAGCTCTTTTGCAAGTTCTAAGGCAGTTTTTTCGTCTTCAACAGACTTGATATCCCATCTAATATTCTTACCCAACTGTAACAGATTTATTCATTACATCTGTTTGTTGACGAATAGATTCTTTATGAATTAATTGGAGTAAATTTTTTACGAATTCATTATTTAATCCCTCGCTCTGACCATGTTCCATTCTAGTTTTCTTTATTTCTTCCCAACGCTTTATTTGAAGAATAGTAACATTATTGTCTAACTTATACTGACCAATTTTTTCAGATAATGCCATTCTACTCACCAAGGTTTGAATGAGCGACTCGTCAATTTCATCGATGATTTTTCGAAAAGCCGTTAATTCACTTGAAGTTTCAAATGATGAAGCTTCGGTTGACCGTATCGTTAAATTTTCAACTAGTTCATTAAGACTTTTTGGGTTGATTTGTTGCTTCGCATCACTCCAAGCTTCATCAGGATTAATATGTGACTCAATCATTAAGCCAGTCATCTCTAAGTCCATTGCCTTTTGTGCTACGGTTGCCAGTAGTGAACGGTTTCCAGCAATATGACTCGGGTCACAAATTATGTCAATCTCAGGAAATGTTGCTTTTAATTCGATAGGGATTTCCCATTTGGGAACATTGCGATAAGCCGTTTTTTGAAACGAAGAAAAACCTCGATGAATAGCCCCTAGTTTTGTAATACCAGCTTGATGAATCCTTTCTAAAGCTCCTATCCATAGTTGTAAATCTGGATTAACTGGGTTTTTAACCAATATAGGAATATCAACGCCTTTAAGTGCGTCTGCCACTTCTTGGACTGAAAATGGGTTTACAGTTGTTCTGGCCCCTATCCATAAAATATCAACTTCTGCTTTTAGACAAGCTTCTACATGTTGGGCATTAGCTACTTCAGTTGCAACAGGTAACTTGTTGTCAATTCCAGCTTGCTTAAGCCAAACAAGGGCCTCTTTACCAACCCCTTCAAAAGCGTTTGGACGAGTTCTCGGTTTCCAAATCCCGGCACGCAATACATTTACTTTTCCTGATTGAGCGAGCTGCTGACAAGTGGTTTGCATTTGCTCTTCAGTCTCAGCGCTGCATGGACCACTAATTAAAAATGGACGTGTTTTGAAATTATTCCAATCTTTTATTTTACTAAAATCCATAATTGCAAAGCTAGTGTATTACCACTCAACGACAATCTTACCCATCGATTTTCTGTTCTCTAAAAAGTCGTGGGCTTCTGCAATTTTATCTGCTTTAAAACTTCCCCCAACGTGTGGTTTAATTTTTCCTTGATTAAATAGTGCTATTACGCTTTTTATTATGCGCTGTAAAACTTTTGGTTTGTGGTCTGCAATACGAAGCATATTTACTCCGATTACTCCTTGCGACTTCATTAATAAACCAATGGGAGACATAAAGCCAAAACCTAGAACAAACTTAAGTGTTTGAATTATACTTCCAGAAGAACGCTCAGATCCACCAAAACAAATTATTCTGCCACCATGAGCGAGAATTGTTTTGTCACGTTTAAAAGAAGAGCCACCAACTGGATCGAAAATGACATCCATACTTACATTTAGCTTTTGAATGTGCTCAGCAAAGTCCTCTTTTCTATAGTTTATTGGGAAATCGACACCTTGTTGTTTGAGATAATCCAATTTGTGTTGAGACCCTGCTGTGCCATAAATATTACAGCTTTTTTCTTTTGCTAACTGGATTAAAGCGGTACCAACGCCGCCAGCAGCAGCATGAATTAATATGTTATCGCCTTCGTGCAAATTAACCATTTCAAGGGCAGAGAAATACGCAGTACAATATTGCGTGGCAAGAGCTACAGCTTCCCCATTAGATATGGTTTCTGGAAGAATGGCAATGGCCCTGTGATCTGCAATGCAATATTCAGCATAAGCTCCAAATCGAGTAAAGGCGACTACTTTTTGTCCAATTTCAAAACCTTGAACATTCGCTCCAAGCTTGTTAATTGTTCCTACAGCTTCATATCCCAAAACTGAAGGAAGAGGCGGGGCATCAGCATATAGACCATTTCTTGCCATTACATCTGCATAATTTAACCCGAAAGCTGCAACTTTAATTAGTACTTCCTCAGATTTTGGTGATGGTTTTTCAATATCTTTCACCTCGAATGCCGAAGATGCGCTACCGTTTTTTACAAGTTGTATTACTTTCATTATGCTCCTTTTAAAATGATTACTATTTCACCTTTTACTCCCTTTTGCATAAAGTAATCCGCAACATCTGAGACTGTTCCATTCTTTGTCTCTTCGTAGATTTTGGTAAGCTCGCGAGAAACAGATACTTGTCTTTCAGGATCTATAAATTCAGCAAATTGTTTAAGTGTTTTCACCAGTCTGTATGGTGACTCATAAAACACGATTGTTCTGGTTTCAGTGGCTAACTCTTTTAATCGTGTTTGCCTACCCTTTTTGTGAGGTAAAAACCCTTCGAAAACGAACTTATCACAAGGTAATCCGGATTTAACTAATGCGGGAACGAAAGCCGTTGCACCGGGTAAACATTCTACTCTAATATCATATTTAAGACACTCACGAATTAATAAAAATCCTGGGTCAGAAATCCCAGGAGTCCCCGCATCACTAACTTGTGCTATTGTAATTCCAGCTGATAATTTATCAACAATAGACTCAACTTTTTTATGCTCATTGTGCTGATGAAGAGAGTCAATGGTGGTGGTAATCTCATAATGATTAAGTAATTTTTTAGTCTGTCTGGTGTCTTCCGCTAATATTAAATCAACCTCTTTAAGAACATCTAATGCACGAACAGTAATGTCTTTTAAATTACCAATTGGTGTTGGAATGATGTAGAGCATTTATAGGTATCTTCTACTTACTAATTTGATAAATGATTGCGCAGTCTCATTTTCTCTTTCCCACCCATATTTTTCGAGACT
>Ga0055584_100003425_pt1 | contig 15662 bp, 11 predicted proteins | sample OSDHelmetaG_FD_58716 | JGI IMG/M metagenome (GOLD analysis project Ga0055584, IMG submission 58716) | Pelagic marine sediment microbial communities from the LTER site Helgoland, North Sea, for post-phytoplankton bloom and carbon turnover... | ecosystem: Environmental > Aquatic > Marine >... | reverse complement strand
AAATAATCAGTCATAGCAATCATATGGTATTTTTTACGTTGTTGTACTTGTCTAAGAAAGAAAAATAAAGAAACAAGCACGAGAATCACTGCAATTGCGGTACTTAAACGCCATATAACTTTTTGTTGATATTCTTCTTTTGCTTTCAATTCATTAATATTATTTATTTGAGCAAGATGAAATATTTCATCCTCTTTTTCTTTAACGTTAAACTTTACTTTCAGCGTTTTTATATTTGTTTCACTGGTCGCTTCAAGGTGTTTTTTCGTGTAAATAAGCTCCAACTCAATAGCTTCAAAAGCATCATCATTTAGGCCAAGACGTTTTTTTAATTTATAACGTTTACTTAGAAAATCAGACTTATAAATACTTCTGCTAAATTTATCTATCAAAGAAAAAACGTTATCATTAACTTCGTTCGCTTTTTCTATTAAATCTGTCTCAATATAAATATCGCTTAATAATACCATTGAGGCGAGTTGCATATCGTAAACACCAGCAGCTTTGGCAAGTATAATATTTTCATTAACATCAATCAGAGCTTCATCATAATTTTTTTCAGAAAATTTAATACTGGCAATCATATATTGAGAAAAAGCAATCCCCGTATTCATATGAACTGATTTAAAATACAACAATGCCTTGTTCAAATAAACTAATGCCTCTTTATTCTTCTTCATCTCGTGAAGTATAGTCCCCATACTCCAATAAGCTTTTGAGGTTAAATGCTCATCCTGAGTTTTTTCATAAGCATTAATAGCTTGTTTTGAAAAATTTATAGCTTTTACTTTATCAGCTGAAAAATTATAGGCGTCACTTATTTTTCGAAGAAAAAAACCTTGTGATGAAAAATCGTTATCGGCTTTTGCGAGTTCAAGCCCTTCCAATGCAACTCTAAGTGTTTGTTTTATATTATCTACAGAGGTATAAAAATAAGATAAAGCTCGAAGAATGATAATATTTTCTTTATCAGTGTATATTAACAACCAACTTTCTAATTGCTTAGCTAAGACTTTAGCATTTGTAGGGTCTTCTTCACGTGACAAATATTTCAATTTAGCTTCAAGTAGTAATAAATATAAATCTCCGTTTTTTTTAAATGCCTCTTTGTCTATATAGGCATTTATATGATTCTTGAGGGCTTCATATTTTTCTTGTCTAAAAAGTAGCTCCGCATATAAGGCTGCAGCCTCGAGGTGAATCTCTTCCCAGCTATTATCTCTACTTATTTCAAAAACTTTTTGAAATTTCTTTTCATTTTTGAGGTAGTCTATTTTATTTGCTCTTAAGTTTTTAATAAAATCTTTTGCTATTTGATAATCTATTAACTGAAGAGGTTGATCAGACGAGTGAGTATTAGCTAATGATATGTTATTAAGAAATGAACAAAAAACAAAAAATATACACTGTATAAATAACGTGTATTGATTCAATACCTTGTTAATATAATTTAACATATCTTTTATAGCCCTGCATACTTATTACCCTTATGAATCGATAAGGATAAATATTTATATTATAAAGTGTATTAAAATTAAGTAAGTTTTATTACGCTTACATTTTTTCGATAATTTAGCAGCTACTTACTACTTAGACAATAAGACAAACGAATAAATAACACTTTCTAAGATCAGTTTACTTAGTGGTTGTACACGCTAATTTAAAATAATGATTACTATTAAATTCAAAGCAGCTAATCACTTTCAAAGACGTTTTTTTAGTGTGTGCTTCATAAGAACGTAGATTCACTTTATTAATAAAAGTAACCATAATTGGATAACGTTTAGACATTTCTTGAAGGGAAAAATTAAAGATACTTTCAAAAACACCTTGCCCTCGAAAAATTTTATCCACGCAGACAGGACCATATTGATAAGAGTTTTCTTTAGTTATATGTTGTTCTATGTCTAATGAGTCGTGCAAGTTTTCAATCATAAACTGGAACATAGGCCATTGTGACCAAAAATCCCAAGATGCTGCCATCACATACGCAATTATTTTATTATTTACACAAGCAATAAAAAGTCCATTTTCAACTTCGATTAAACGGGTAAGGTGCGCTTTAGTAAACGCTGTAGTAATAAAACCGTCCGCTTTGTCTTCTTCATTAATTGAATCAATTTGGTATCGATAATGTAGACATAAAACTTCATCAATATTGTCTATTGTTGCTAGTTTTAATTTGACGTCCATATTTTATCCCTAATAATACTAGTGACGTTATTTACTTCAAACCATTGACTACATTTTTAATCAACGTTGGCCCTTGGTAAATAAAGCCGGTGTAGACTTGAACTAAGCTTGCGCCAGCAGCTAATTTTTCATTTGCATCATCACTTGAAGCAATTCCACCAACGCCAATTATCGGTAATTTATTCTCTAATGCTTTTGCTAAAATACGGATCACAGTTGTACTTTTATCTTTAACTGGCGCACCACTTAAGCCGCCTTGCTCTGAGCCATGTTCTAGTTGTTCAACACCATCGCGAGACAGGGTCGTATTGGTTGCTATTACACCATCAATGTTATTATCAATAAGACTTTTAGCAATCGATTTTACTTCTTCTTCTGTTAAATCAGGTGCTATTTTCACAGCAATAGGCACATATTTTCCATATTGTGTCGCTAATGTTTCTTGTTCAGTTTTTAACGCTGATAATAATTCATTTAAGGCTTCGCCATATTGTAATGATCTTAATCCAGGCGTATTGGGTGATGAAATATTTACGGTAATATAAGTGGCAAAATTATACACTTTTCGCATGCAATGAATATAATCATCTTTTGCATTTTCTTCTGCCGTGTCTTTATTTTTTCCTATATTAATGCCTAACACACCATTATATTTAGCGGCTCGAACTTGTGATACTAAATAATCTACACCTTTATTATTAAAGCCCATGCGATTAATAATAGCATTCGCTTCCGGTAGTCTAAAGATACGCGGTTTATCATTTCCAGGTTGTGGGCGCGGTGTTATTGTGCCAATTTCAACAAAGCCAAACCCCATGGCAGCAAATGCATTTATACATTCACCATTTTTATCTAATCCGGCTGCTAGCCCTAATGGGTTAGGGAAATCAATACCCATCACGTTGACTGGTTTTTTGGTAACGCGTTGCTTATAAAACGCATTTAAAGGAGTAGTTCCTGTATTCTTCAACCCTTTAATTGTCAATTCATGAATAGTTTCAGCGTCAAATTGAAAGAAAACTTTACGGATAGCAGAATAAAACATAAAACCTCGAAAATATTTATACAGATAGTTGGAAAAAATCCCCACATAGCTTACTTCTTAAACTGAATGAAAGAAATAATTAACGTGAGAATTTTATCAGTTTACACTTGTTTATACATTGCTTTTAGTCGTAAAAATTAATTTTCTTTATTTTACTACCCGTTGGCAGTTTAAACTGAGCAGCATTAATTCTCGTAATGCAACTGAAAACTTCGCAAACTCATGCGTTTGTCCGACTTTAAAGTCAGATAAAATATGTTTCCATCGATCTAAAGGTTGAGCATTAGTTTCGATCCAAGTATCTAACATCTGATCAAGATCTTTGGTTGTTGCGCTGCTATCACCACGTAATACAACAGAGGTTAATGAACGTTGTTGCCAGTCTAGCTCTTCTCTAAATGAAGCTCTAGCTAATGCTTGCCAATGATTACCAACCGGTTGACGTGTTATTTGATCTAAGAACCAGTGCAATTCTAATTTAACACCTAATTTAAAGTAAAGGCTTGCAACTAATTCAACATCACGGCCTTCTTCATCGGTTATTTCAGCAATATCTAAAACCGAAAAAATAGTACTTAATTGTGAAATTCGAACAGCAACATTCTTAGGTACGCCTTCGTTAAGTAAATCATTTTCTACCCGATTTAGCTCAAGAGCTTCACTTTCAATTAAGAAGGTATTTAGTTTTTTAGACAAAATATCAAAGGTTGGCTTGAATAAAGTTATTGATTTTTCGATATTTAACGACTTATCACGATGACGCAAAAACCATCGTGTTGCTCTTCTTACTGTACGTCTATATTGAAATAACATTTCAGTTTGAATTGCGGTTGATATTTTATTGTTAAGTGCTTCTATTTTTTTCCAAAATATTTCCAGTTCAAAAACTGCACAAGACATAGTATAACTATTGGCTATTTCTGCGACCGTAGCACCCGTTTCTTCGCGCATCCGATTGACAAAGTTAAAGCCCATATCATTACCAATTTTATTGGCTAACTTAGTTGCAATAATTTCAGCACGCAGAGGATGTTGCTGCATTTGCTCTTGATAGTGGTCTTGTAACTGTTGTGGAAAAGCATTAATTAGCAGTCTATCGTGATATGGATTATCAGTAATATCAGGATGAACAAGATCTTCTTTCAATACCATTTTACTGTAGGCAAGTAATACTGAAAGCTCAGGACGTGTTAATCCTTTACCTTTAGCAAGTCGCTCTGCTATTTCTTCATCATCAGGGATAAATTCTAATGCGCGATCAAGCTTACCTGAACGCTCAAGTTCATGAATGAAACGAATTTGTTCTTTTAATTGGTTAGTGCCACGCATGGATGTAACAGACAATGAATGTGTTTGACGATAGCAATCTTCAATGACTAAATTACTGACAGCATCAGTCATATCATAAAGAAGCTTATTACGTTGTTTAATCGTTAAATCACCAGATTGAACCAGTCCATTAAGTAATATTTTAATATTAACTTCATTATCACTACAATCTACGCCGCCAGCATTATCGACTGCATCGGTATTAATACGCCCGCCATTCGAAGCAAACTCTATTCGACCTAATTGCGTAAAACCAAGGTTCCCGCCCTCACCTACAATTTTAGCTTGTAATTCATCACCATTAATTCGCAAGGCATCATTTGCTCTATCCCCAACGTCCAAGTGTGTTTCTTTTGAGCCTTTAACATAAGTACCAATACCGCCATTCCATAACAAGTCAACCTGCATGGTTAAGATGGCTTGGATTAAATCCGTTGGCGACATACTTTGCTTTTGCGTGCCTAACATCTTTTTAATTTGCGGAGTTAAGGTGATTGATTTTACATGGCGGCTAAAAACATCGCCACCTTCTGAAATTAATTCTTTATTAAAATCTGCCCAAGAACAGCCGGGTAAATTAAATAATCGTTTACGCTCGGGATGAGTTTTTGCCGAATCAGGATTAGGATCAATAAAAATATGCATGTGATTAAATGCGGCCTGCAAACGTATATGTTTAGATAACAACATACCATTACCAAATACATCTCCCGCCATATCACCTATACCAATACAGGTAAAATCAGTTGTTTGGCAATCAATATCCATTTCTCTAAAGTGACGTTTAACAGATTCCCAAGCGCCTCTTGCAGTAATACCCATGGCTTTATGATCATAACCAACACTACCACCAGAGGCAAAGGCGTCACCTAACCAGAAGTTATATTCGTCAGAGATACTATTGGCAATATCAGAGAATGTTGCTGTGCCTTTATCAGCTGCTACCACGAGATAAGCATCATCTTCATCAAGTCGAACAACATCGATAGGCGGTACAATTTCACCGTCAACGATATTGTCAGTGATATCGAGTAACGCGCGTATAAAAGTTTTATAACATTCTTTTCCTGCTGCAAATATTTCTTCGCGAGAGCCGCTAGGCAGTTGTTTACAAACAAAGCCACCTTTGGCACCAACAGGTACAATAACACTATTTTTAACTTGTTGGGCTTTAACTAATCCTAACACTTCTGTGCGGAAATCTTCTCGTCTATCAGACCAACGTAAGCCACCACGGGCAACTTTTCCGCCACGTAAATGAACGCCTTCAACTTGAGGTGAATAAACGAAAATTTCAAATTTAGGAATAGGTTGTGGCATTTCACTAATTTTTTCTGGTGTGATTTTAAATGAAATATAAGGCTTCTCGCCCGTCACTTTATCAGTTTGGAAATAGTTAGTTCTAATAGTCGCTAAAATCATCTCAGCAAAACGTCTGATAATTCGATCATCATCTAAGTTTGCAACATTATCTAATGACGTTTCGATAGCAGCTAGTAACTTAATTTTTGCTTTTTCTTTGGCACTTTCGGTTGACGTGTTTTTTGGATCAAAGCGTTGAACAAATAAGTTTATAAGCAGTTGTGCTATCTCAGGATAACGAGCAAAAGCATCTTCGATGTAGCTTTGACTGAAACGACCGCCTATTTGAAATTCATATTTAGCAAAAGCACGTAAAATAGAAACACTACGCCCTTCTAAACCGGCGCCTAAAATAAGGCGGTTAAAGCCATCATCTTCTAAGTCACCTTTCCATACTTTAGCAAATGCGTCTTGGAATAGTGTACTAACAGTATAAATATCAAACGCATTATTTCCGTTAAGTAACATGGAGAAATCTAATATCCAGAATTTTTCACCTGCCGATGTTTTAATTGCGTAAGGACTTTCACCAATAACACGCAGACCAAAATTCTCTAAAATAGGTAGAACATCAGAAAGATGAATAGGATCGCCTTTATGGAATAGTTTAAGTTTTACAAAGCGACTCCCGGCTTTTTCTTCTAGCGGTTGATAAAACAACATTTCTAAATTATCAGAAACGTTAACACCCTCAAGTTTTTCAATATCAACAATAGCTGAACCAGGCAACACTTCGTCTTTATAAGCTTGAGGGAATTTAATATATTTATTACATAAGGCTTTAGCTGCTACTTCACCTTTATTTTCAGCAAGTGCCGTGGCTAATTTATCATCCCAGTTGCGCGCGGCTTCATTTAAATTCTTTTCAATTTCTTTCACGTTAACATCTACTTTTGTTGATTTAACTTGAACAATATAGTGCGTTCTTGCTTGCACTGATTCAGAAAAATACGTTGTAAACTGAACTTCTTCATCGCTCCCAAAGGCTTCTTGTAATAATAACTGTGTTTCAATACGTAATTTGGTGGTATAACGTTCACGAGGCACATAAACCATGCATGAATAGAAGCGATCAAAAGCATCTCGCCGCACAAATAATCCACAATAATCACGCTCTTGCATTTGCAAAATACCCTTAACATTTTTCAAAAGTTCATTGGTATTACTTTGTAATATTTCATCACGTGGAAAGGTTTCTAAAATATTAATTAACGATTTATATGCATGTGTTCCTTTAGCAAAGCCTGATGAATCGCACACTTGTTGTACTTTAGATTTTATTAGCGGTAGATCTAAAGCACTGTTGGTATAGTATGCTGAGCCAAACAAGCCAATAAAACGGTCTTCACCTATTACATTTCCTTTAGTGTCAAAACGTTTTACCCCTATGTAATCTAATTGTACAGGTCTATGCACTCTTGAACGAGAGTTAGTTTTGGTTAAAATAAGATGGTTACTACCCAATGCAACTTCACGGCCTGATTCACTTAAACTCGAGATTAATCTATTTTTAGTAACCGTGGAGTTTTTCATTAAACCTAGGCTAGATTCAAAATTTCCTTCAAGTTTTATATCACCTTTAACTGCCTTTACGTCATAAGAACGATAGCCCATTAAAGTGAAATTATTGTGAGCTACCCAAGTTAAAAACTCAATAGTATCGTCTTTCGCTTGTTTATCGCCAGGTAACTTACCTTTCGATAACGCTGCAATAGTACCTTTTAACTTATTTAACATAGGCTCCCAATCATCAACGGTGAGCGTTATATCTTCGACAACACTTAATAATTTATTTTTTATATTATCAAGTGCTTTTTGATCTGATTGACGATCAATTTCAATAAAGAATACAGTTTCTTGAGAAGTCGGTTTGATCTGTGAATCGATATTAGAATCAATTTGAACAATGTTTTTATTTTTATCTCTAACAACATTTAGAGGTGAGTTAAGCATTAAGTGTGGTGATAAACCTAAGCGGTTTAAGGCTATACGAATAGAGTCCACCAAAAATGGCATATCTTTAATGATAACTTCTATAATTGTGTGACTTGATTTCCAACCATTTTTGCTTACTGATGGGTTGAATACATGGATAACAGGTTGTTTTTTTGTGTGTTCATTTAGTGAACTCCATAAACTTAACGTTGCCCCATACATGTCACTGTCATTACGTTCAGATAAGTCAAACGAAGATATATTGTTATAGAGTAATGTTGCAAATTGATTTACCAATTCTGCTGATTCTTTAGGGACTTTTTTCTTTATTAGTTGTGCTACATTTTTTAGTATCACAGATGGTGACCCATTCACTAATGCCATAGTTTGTTCCTTTTCCTTTAGTAACTATTTAATAACTATAATTGTTATTACTTAAAACTATAAATATAACCTTTTACATTATAGTACAGATATTAGGAATAAACTGACGCGAAAGCCATATTTATTTTTTGGTTTTAAATATAATTTTTTCTTTTAAATCAAACATTTTCTATATTTACGTTTCTTTATGCACATAAAACAAATAAAAATTCAAAATAGCGTTGTTTTGCTGTTTAAATATTCAATTATCTGACAAATAAAAAATTAAGCACTGTTGATTTAATTAAAAATTTTTGGCTAAAATCACACTGTTGTGTAGGAGTAGTTATCTTTGAAGTTTGCTAAGAAAGAATTAGCTCAGAATTGTTCATCTTTCTCTTTTTGAATTCAGCGGTCAAGTGTTTTGGGACTAACGCTTAAGTTTCTAGTGGTTTTGGCAACGCTATTTTTTTGCTCCTGACTGGGCAATAGCATCAACTTTACATTCTTTGATATGTTTTTTACGTTATGTCATATCGAGTATCCACCCTAGCTTAGGTATCTAAATTAGGGTGGTTAAATCGGTTAAATCGGTGGAAAAACAACGTTTAGCACTAATATATATTTCTAAAAGACAAACCAGCTTCAATCACCGGAAAAATCTCTTGTAATACAGCTAATGGTAAAGGCTCGCCATTTTCATTATAAATTGTTACAGATGTTGTTTGAGTTCGATCATCCAATGGAGCAAGTACAACCTGATATTTAGCATCTTTTAATTCAATAATTGCTCGTTTTTCACCCCAAAGATTATCCCAAAGGCTTACATCAGGCTTAACATAATCCACATAATATATTTTATTTGTTTCGTCTAGATCACTAATAGTAAAGCCATGTTTCTCGAAAAACATAGGCATATTATCCCATAAATTATCTAACCTCATTTCAACGATATAGGCACTTTCAGATACTCTACTTTCACCAATAGTGACTAATTTTTGATTAGCTCGCATTAAACGGTTATCTCGTTGGTCTAAACGATAATCAAAATCAACTTGCCCAATAATTTCATTTAACATTGCCATTTCAGCACGTTGCTTATCGATGGCATCAATTACTCTAGTTCCGCCTTCCTTATCAGTTTTCATATAGTCGATTAAAGAGACTTTTAACGAGAGGCTACGACTGTGGGGCTTAAGAAAAAATTCATAACGAAAACGCATACTGGTGAATGACTCGATTTCTGTATATAACCAACCCGTTTCAATTTCGTTATGGTACCACTGTGATTCATATATTTCGGTAATGCCATCTTCATTGTTTGAGCCATTAACTAAGTCATAACTAACGTTATCTGAACTTAGTTGCCTATCGAAAGATTTTTTGATAAACGTAAGTAAATTTTTATCTTCAAGCACCTTATCAAACCAAATAATAGAATCATTTGATTCAGCGATAGTACGAGAAGACGCAGCTAACGGTAATACTAATGACGGAGCTCTAATGTCCATGTTTTTACCAACAGGACCTTGATGATCTATTTGGTTTGTAATTAAATATTTTTGTTGTCTTACTGGTTTATCCAAACTTTCAGGCACAACAATCGCTTTAAGCTCTTGTTTGGTTGCATATTCAAAATCCCCTTGAGCACGTTTATTATCAACACTACTACATGCTGACAAAGTTAAAGTGATGACAGAAAAACAAAACAATTGGCGATTCATTAAAACTCCTGAAAAAATCCCATTTGGGTATATAAATAGTATTCATTTGATGGTTTAAACCGTATTTGGTTCCATTTTATGATTAAAAAATAGCAAGCCAAAACACTATTAATTAAATAACGCTCCATGGTACTTGGCTGTTTTTGCAAACACAAGCGTATTATTATGATCTATTAAGGTTATTTTTGACTTGTAGATACGTTATAATCTAATTTTTCATCAACTAGGCAAATAAATGTCTCAATATTTAGTATTAACCGCTATGGGCGCTGATAGAACAGGTTGCGTTAGTGAATTGACTAAATTAGTTAGTGAATGTGGTTGTAATATTTTAGATAGTAGAATGGCTATCTTTGGGCAAGAGTTTACTTTTATTATGCTTTTACATGGCGATAATCGAGCTATTATCAAAATTGAAACTCGTCTTCCAATGGTTGCTCATAGTCTTGATCTGATCACTATGATGAAACGTACGTCAGGCCATAAATCATATGATTTAGTTGAGCATTATCAAGCTGATTATACCGGTACTGATCAACCTGGTTTACTCAAAGCCATGACTACTTTTTTTGCCACACGAAAGATAGATATATCTTCATTGAAATCTGAAATCAATCCAAAAAATAATATAATCAGCGCAAGCATTTCCATCGCCTTAACCCAAAAAATAAGTATTGATGAAATAGAAAATGATTTTTTACAACTTTGTGAGCAATTAGGCTTACAAGGTTGTATAAAAGAAACATCTCATAGTCTAGTGTAGACAGACTACAATTATCTTCTAAAGGATTTATATGAACACATTAACTGTTGGCGATACCGCCCCATTATTCACCTTAAAAGACGAAAACGACAAAAACATTGCTTTAGCTGATTATATTGGCAAAAAACAAGTATTAGTTTATTTTTATCCAAAAGCAATGACACCAGGTTGTACTGTTCAAGCACAAGGTTTACGTGATAGTAAAAATAAATTAAATGATTTAAATACCATTGTATTTGGTATATCACCTGATGAACCAAAGCGCTTAGAAAAATTTTGCATACGTGACGAACTAAACTTCACCTTGCTTTCAGATGTTGATCACAAAGTAGCAGATGACTTTGGTGTTTGGGGTTTAAAAAAGTTTATGGGCAAAGAGTACGATGGCATTCACCGCTTAAGTTTCTTAATTGGTTTAGATGGAAAAATTGCACATGTATTTAATAAATTTAAAACTAAAGATCATCATGAAGTAGTGTTAGGTGTACTAACTGAATTAAACAAATAACCTACAATATGATGTTTGTGACGGTTATCAATATTTTTTCTATTTTATAAATAAAAATGGCAAGTATTATTTGCCATTTTCATATTTGACTAGATTTATTGTTTTGACACTTCGAGGTCGTCTTGAATTTGAGTTGAAGACCAAGCATTAATAACTGCTTTTACTAATGTTGCTAAAGGAATAGCAAAAAATATCCCCCAAAACCCCCATAACCCGCCAAATAGAATGACCGCTATAATAATTGTCACAGGATGTAAGTTTACTGCTTCAGAAAACAATAAGGGAACGATGACATTACCGTCTATTGCTTGAATAATACCATAAGCCAACATAACATAACCTAGTTCATGACTAAAACCAAACTGAAATAAAGCGACTAAAAATACAGGAATAGTAACAATAGTTGCGCCTACATAAGGGACTAAAACAGACAAACCAACTAATACACCTAATAAAACTGAGTAGCGTAAATCAAGAAAAATAAATGCAATAGTGGTAGATATACCTACAATAAGAATTTCAATGACTTTACCACGAATATAGTTTAAAACTTGTTGATTCATTTCTTTACCAACTTGTGTCGCCATTCGACGTTCTTTAGGTAAAAATCGGCTAAAGGCTGCAAATAAATCATGCTTGTCTTTAAGAAAAAAGAAGACCATTAGAGGAACTAAAATAAGATAAACCATTAAGGCAACAATATCAGAAATGGAGTTCAAAGACGCTTTAAGTGCAACTTGTCCCCATTCAAGTGACTTTTCTTTAATCGCTACGATAAACATTTCAATCTGAGAAGCTTGAATAATCTCGGGGTACTGCTCTGGTAAAGTTAAAAGGTACTTTTGCCCTTCAGTTACCATATGAGGAACTTCTTGTAATAAATTACTACTTTGTTGCCATATAATAGGCATCAATCCCAACATAGCAATTAACGTCACACCAACAAAAACGCTAACAACTACAACAGTAGATCCTGTTCTAGATAGCTTTAAATTAACCATTTTATTAACAGGTAAATCTAATAAAAAAGCAATTCCCAAAGCAACTAAAACAGGCATTAATAAATGACTAAATAAAGCTAAAAATAAAAATAAGCAAGTTAAGATCACCACGAGTGTTACTGCATGTGGATCTGAGAACTTGCGTGTATACCAGTCGCTAAACAACTTAAACATATTTTTCCTTTTATTTACGGTGTCTTAATTTTATTATTTTTTAGATAGCGTGATTTCTACAACATTGTTATCAATCGGTGTTTGCTTAAAGCAATAGCCTAATTGACTTAATAATTTAGGAATGTTTTTCTTTGATGCTGAATCTTTTATTTTTAACGTACAAACATCTTTTTTTTTCATCTCCTTCAAAATTAAGCGTAATTTCACTAATGGGAGTGGACACTTTTCTTGGCTAGCATCATATTGAAAAATCATTGTTAAGACCAATTAAACCTTTTTTTTAACAAGGTAATCTGAGACAATCAAGTTGCTATCTTATCTTAACTTTTCTTATATAAATAGCTAAATGAGAACCTTAATAACTTATTTAGAATAATTTGAATTGAATTTTTTTGTACGACGAGTGTCAAATATAGTAGAAAGTATTTAGTTCGACATTAGAAGTCGAGCTAAAACAGATCTCATATATAAAACTCTCATTATACAAGTTACAGGATCACCTTTTGTTTAATTTAAAACCGTTATTGGTAAGTATTGCTATAACAACAATAGCAAGTATTTCTACTTTTGATGTTCAGTCTGCAGGCCAAAATAATAAAAACAAACTACCTGAAATAGGTATTTCAGGTTTTAGTGTACTTTCTTTAGATAAAGAACGACAAATTGGTAATGCAATGATGCGACAGCTTCGTGCTAGCCAGCCTGTTATTCAAGATCCAGTTTTAATTGAATACATTAATCATTTAGGAAACCAGTTAGTTAAAAATGCTAATGACGTAAATTACCCTTTTAAATTTTTCTTAATAAATAATAATGAATTAAATGCTTTTGCTTTTTTTGGTGGGCATGTAGGTATCCACACTGGTCTACTGACTACTGCAGATAACGAAAGTGAACTTGCTTCCGTTATTGCCCACGAAATATCACACGTTACTCAACGACACTTAGCAAGACGTTTAGAATCTCAAAGTAGTAATCAAGCCTTAAGTATGGCTGGTATGGTTTCAGGTATACTATTAGCTTTGGTTAATCCTACGGTAGGAATGGCAGCGCTCAGTGCTTCTATGGCTGCATCTCAGCAAGCAAGTATTAACTATACTCGCGCGAATGAAAAAGAAGCTGATAGAGTTGGTATAGCATTATTAGCAAATAGTAACTTTGATCCTCAAGGTGCTCCGAGTTTCTTTGGTAAAATGTCAGAAAAATATCGTTACGCAAGCAAACCTCCTGCTATGTTACTAACACACCCGTTACCTGAGTCACGCATAGCTGATGCTAGACAAAGAGCTCATCAATACCCAATAAGACACTTGGCTCCTAGCCTTGAATTTGAATTAGCCAAAGCAAGAATTCAGGCACGTTATCAAGGTAATGCTAAAGATAATATTGCAAACTTCAAACGTCAATTACAAACGAAAACTTACAGCTTAGTTGCAAGTGCAAACTATGGATTAGCCTTGTCATATTTTGAGAATAAAGAATATCAACAAGCTAAAAACATTTTAGAGTTGTTGCGTAAAGAAGACAAAAACAACCTGTTCTATATTGATGTATTAACTGATATTTATTTAGCTTTAAAAGAGAATTCTAAAGCATTATCAATGCTTTCAGATTTAAGTTTACTTATGCCTAATAATCAGGTTATTAGCCTTAATTACGGTAATGCGTTACTAAAATCTGGTGATTATAAACAAGCAGAAATTGTGTTACAGAATTTTTTGCTCGTAAATCCTGAAAACTTTATTGCTTATGATATTTTAACAAACGTTTACAGAAAGCAAGAAAATAAAGGGCTAATGCATATTAACCAAGCAGAGGTATTCGCTTTATTAGGTGCATATAAAAAAGCCGTTGACGAATTACAAACTAGTTATGACTATGTCGAAGAGCAGCCACTTTTACAAAAACGAATTAAAGCAAGAATATTGCAATTACAAGAGCAAGAAAACAAACTTAAACGTTTATAATAAACCTATCCATTATTCGCTATTAGGAACTAAACTATGTTAACAATTTACCACAATCCTAGATGCTCAAAAAGCAGACAAACACTCGAATTAATACAAGCAAATTCGAAAAAATCAATTAAAGTAATTGAATACCTTAAAGAGCCTATGACTAAAGCAGATATTGATAAAATTTTATCGTTATTATGTTGTTCTCCAATTGAAATGATGAGAGTAAAAGAGGCTGAATTTAAAGAGCAAAATCTCAAAAGTGCAGATGACGACACACTTATAGCAGCTATGGTAGCTACGCCAAAACTAATAGAGCGCCCCATCGTTACCGATGGTACCAAAGCGGTTATTGGAAGACCCCCAGAAAATGCTTTAGCTTTATGTTAAATCATACTATCTATTATTTAAATTATAGGTTTTAAGTCAATAATGACAACTCAAAAAATTTCAACTGAAAATTTACAAAAAATGGCTTTGTTTGGTTATTTTTCATTACTTTTTTTTATGCCTTTATGGCTATTAGTACTATCACCAAGTGAGAGTTTAAGTACTTTGACAACACTGACGTTTTTTACTTTACCGTTACTGTTCCCTCTAAAAGGATTACTGCAAGGTAACCCTTACACATATGCTTGGTCTAATTTTATTGTTTTGATTTACTTTTTACATTCATTAACCACTATATGGGTATTACCTAGTGACCGAATTTGGGCTATTTTAGAATTGTTTTTTGCCTCTACTATGTTTATAGGGTGTAGTTATTATGCGAAATATAAAGGTCAAGAGCTTGGTCTTAGTATTCGTAAACCAAAAACAGATCAAGCTGAATAGATTATCCACTACCATAATGGAATTAAGGCATGAGACTTAAAAAAACTTTATTACATTTCACATTATCTTCGGTACTTGTATTATCTGCTTGTGGTGGCGGAAGTAATCAATCTAATAATAATGCCCTTGACGATAATCCTAATACTGAGGTTAACGAGAAGAAATCTATTCTCCAATTAGAAGAATCATTATTAATTAATCAAGGTGTTGATTTGGTTTTATACTTTCCTGAGGATGAACTAAGCAATATTCACTGGCAGCAGACGTCTGGCGAATCGGTCTCTATACTTGCATCGTCAAGTAAGGCTATTGGATTTATGCCAACGAGTGCAGGCGATTACAGCTTTTCAGTGACCTTCACTCTTGATGATAACTCAACAAAAACATTATCAAAAACAATTACAGTGTTAGAAGATTCAAGCCCTATTAGCGTATTATTGGCTCATGAAGTCCGTAGTGGTAATAAAGTTTCATTA